>ENA-OQDM01000738-OQDM01000738.1-human-gut-metagenome-genome-assembly--contig:-NODE-738-length-16734-cov-1.627747_pt1 | contig 16734 bp, 20 predicted proteins | sample MGYA00242772_ERZ504605 | MGnify/ENA primary metagenome ERZ504605 (study PRJEB26092, sample SAMD00036348) | human gut metagenome | host: Homo sapiens | study: EMG produced TPA metagenomics assembly of... | reverse complement strand
CTCTCCTCTTTTGCAGCAGACTACCATGTTAAAAAAACGCCATCCCACCTCCAGTAATCCCAGAAAGACTGCCAGCAGTATTGCAAACGGCTTAATTAATTTTTTCTTCATCACGATTTCCCCACAGTCCACATTTTAGAATAAGAATTCTGCCTATACGGCTCAAATCACATCGGACAGCTTCTTCGCTCCTCTTTGTCCATGTCTCCTCTGACATAACGAGCATTGAATTCCATATTGATATCGCGGATTTCTCTTTTTCCCTCGATATAATCCTGGTACATCTCCGCAAGACCTGACATGCATCCGTCACAATCTGCTGAAATATTACCCAGTGATTCCTCTACGATCTTTTTACGCTCCTCAACTGTTGTGTCTTTGATCAAATATCCTAACATTTTGTTCCCTCACTTTGCTTTTATCCTTTTGATTATATATTACTACAAATCTAGGAATCATTAAATTGTTTTGATAGAATTATTATAAGCAACCGCTGATTGCTGCACCAGTTGCGGTCTCTTCTTTGCACTCTGATAAAGTCAGTTTCATCCCGAACATTTTCTCAGCTATCTCACAAAGCACTTTGTTTTTTCTGAACCCATTACCAGATCCGATCATCTGAACAATCTTTATCTCCGTGCCTTTTTCAATCTGAACAAACATATCATAAAGTTCCCGGATCATGCCTTCCAGTACACCATATGTCAGGAATTCCGGTGTAAAATTATCTGATGAAATATTTCTGATTTCCCCACGGAGCCCTGAATCTGTTCTGGTTCCATCAAAAGTTGTCTGCACTTTCATACTACTACTTGAGGCGTCCATTCCTTTTTCTGCAAGTCTTCCCAATATTTCATACAATGGTATATCCTGTCCGGTTGCCTCCTTCATAAATGACCTGAAAAAATTCTCAAGCAATGCATATGCTTTACCACCACACAGGGAGGCTCCAACCAGAAGATATTTTCCCCCAAGAAATGGACGCGCTTCGATTCCCTCCGTCTCAAAATACTGATCTGTCAGAACTGAAATCTGTCCTCCTGTTCCCATATTCACCAGTAATGTATTATTTTCGCTGCCTGCTGCCCCCAGAAAGCTGGCCTGATTATCACCGATTGCTACTGTTACCGGAATATCCTTATACATTCCCAGCACTTCCATATCTTCACAAATTTCCGGCAGTCTTATAGTGTCCATTCTAATTTTATTCAACCAGTCCGTTTCAAAACACTTTTTCTGCACATTAAAAAATCCAAAACTGGCAGCATTGCTGACGTGTACGAGTGGATGAGTTCTCTTTGTCAGACACATTCCAAGATAATCCATGATTGTACAGAATGTATTCGCCTCTATCGGAACCAGATGATGTTTTTCATTATATAAATGTGTGATAAGTCCATAACCAGAAGCAGCCTTGTACTGACATTTCTCTTCGATTTCTTTTAAGAGACTTTTTCCTGTTTTATCATCACAGATATTCCCACGTCCATCCTGCCATGTATACAGTGGACTTACACTTCTCCCCTCAGCATTCAGATAGACAATTCCATGCATCTGTCCGGTCAGACCAATATTGTGTGCATCCGGATATTTATCAATAAACTCATCGACGACTACCTTTGCCTTTTGGATAATCTTTTCTGCATCCTGGATTCGTTCCCACTCATTAGAAGTTCCAATAAAACTTCCATTTTGTATTGTCCTTGCCTCTATTACAGTTGAATGTCTTCTTTCATCAACTTCAACAACCACTCCGCTGATCGTAGTTGTTCCAATATCAATTCCAATCGCTTTCATCCCTGAAATTATCCTCCACTGAAAACTTAATTTCTTAATAAAAAATGCTTATATTACTTAATATTATAACGCGTTTCTGCCAAAAGGAAAACATTTCGCGCACAGCTGCTAATGAAATACACGTAGCTGTTAATGAAAAAAATTATTGACAGGCGTCCTTGCATTTGTTATAGTTGGAAAAACTTAACACAAACTTACGTGAGGGAGTAGTTTGCACGAATGTGTGATTTGTCAACATACTGGTACCTGTACCTGGCAAATCTTAATGAATGAGACTCATGTATGCAATATCACATACAGACATTTGTCTGTATTGTTTTGTTGCATACGTGAGTTTTTTGTATGCTTACATACTTTCAGAAAAGAAAAGGAGATTATTATGGCAATTTTTATTGAATTATTTCTGCTGGGTGTCGGACTTTCCATGGATGCCTTTGCAGTTTCAGTCTGTAAGGGCCTCGGAATGAGAAAACTTAACAAAAAACAGGCCGTTATTATCGGATTGTATTTTGGAGGATTTCAGGCACTTATGCCGCTCATCGGCTGGCTTCTTGGCAGCCAGTTCCAGAAGTACATCACCAGCATTGACCACTGGATCGCATTTATCCTTCTTGGTTTCATCGGCGGCAAAATGATAATTGAAGCCGTCCGTGAATGGAATGAAGAAGAAATCGTCGAAGTCACAGATGCTCCGATTGATCACAAAAACATGCTTGTTCTTGCTGTTGCAACAAGCATCGACGCGCTCGCAGTCGGCATCACGTTTGCTTTTCTTAATACTCCGATCATTGAAGCAATTAGTATTATTGGTATCACAACCTTTGTACTCTCTATCATCGGAGTTATCGTTGGCAACTTCTTCGGAAGCAAATATAAAAGCAAAGCAGAATTTATCGGTGGTCTGATCCTGGTTCTTCTGGGCGTCAAAATTCTTCTGGAACATCTCGGAATTCTTGCTTTTTAGCATAAATATACCCCATATATCACCTTGTGGTATATGGGGCATATTTTTTTCTAAAAGCACATTGACTTTTAATGAAAAGTCATTAACTATATAAACGTATTTGCTTCTCCAAGTGCTACTGACCAGAATCTTATTTGTTAAGCTTTCTGTTTTTCAAACAGTTTCTTAACACCCTGAATTGCTACCAGTACACCAAGTATCAATAGTAATATCGCAAAAATGAGCTGTAAGGTATTTCCCATATCCAGGCCTGTTGTGAACAGAGCTCCTGAAAGTTTTGTAATTGTCATACCAAGTGCTGTAAATGTTACTGCCATCATAAATACCATCGGAATCCAGAGTAAAACAGGAAGCCATCCGAAAATTGCAGCCTGAATAGGTCCGTTAATCGGGCCGGCTCCTGCAATAGACGCAAACTGATGCCCAAATACTACATTTGTATCAGCTGGTACATAATCAACTCCGTCTTCCAGCTCATATGCTGGTGTTTTAGCTTTGGGATCAATTCCCCGTTTGTTCTGAAGATAACGGCCATACAGAAGATATGCTCCTCCGAGCACTACAATGGCTATTACCATCATTAAGATTCCACTCATAATCTTGTCCTCTTCTTTCTCTTATATTTTGTATATAAAAAACGCCTCTGCTATCCATTTGGATAACAAAGGCGAAATTTCCGCGGTACCACTTTGCGTTGTCCTATCTATTACTAATTCAAGAATGCCCTCGCATTCTTGCTGCGAGATGCACGTCATGCAATGCATGACATATTCTTCTGTGCATCTCTGCAATCCTGCCGGAGGCTATATCAGATGGGAGATTGAATCCCACCACTGATATAATTTTGTTGCTCACCACCTGCAGAGGTGGGAGTCATCTCACATCTGATATAACAAAAAACGACATGTCCAACTAAAATTGAACATGTCGTTTCTATAATCGTATTTAATACGTGAACCTCAAACTCCGTTACACTTCGTTTGAGTAGCGTAAATTTCCTTACGGAAATTTACTTAGTTGTTGATCAGTTTGTCTTCACCATTCCAGCTGTACAGTTTACGGATTTCTTCACCAACTTTTTCTGACGGATGTTCAGAAGCAAGTTTTCTCATTGCTTTGAAGTGAACCTGTCTTCCAGCGTCAGACATATCAAGCAGGAAGTCTTTTGCAAATGTACCATCCTGGATATCTGTCAGGATCTGTTTCATTGCTTTCTTTGTTTCTGCTGTAACGATCTTTGGTCCTGTGATGTAATCGCCATACTCAGCTGTATTGGAGATAGAGTATCTCATTCCCTTGAATCCTGACTGATAAATCAGGTCTACGATCAGTTTCATTTCATGGATACATTCGAAATATGCATTTCTCGGGTCATATCCAGCTTCGCAAAGAGTTTCGAAACCAGCCTGCATAAGTGCAACAACACCACCACAGAGAACTGCCTGCTCACCGAAGAGGTCTGTTTCTGTTTCTGTACGGAATGTTGTTTCAAGAAGACCAGCTCTTGCTCCACCAATAGCAAGACCATATGCAAGTGCTCTGTCAAGCGCTTTTCCTGTATAGTCCTGTTCTACTGCAACCAGACAAGGAGTTCCTTTTCCAGCCTGATATTCGCTTCTTACTGTATGTCCCGGAGCTTTTGGTGCGATCATAGTAACATCTACGTTCTTTGGTGGAACGATACATCCAAAATGAATGTTGAAACCATGAGCGAACATCAGCATGTTACCCTCTTCAAGGTTTGGCTCGATGTCTTTTTTTGTACATATCTGCCTGTTTTTCATCATTGATCAGAATCATGATGATATCTGCCTGTTTTGCAGCCTCTGCTGCTGTATATACTTTAAAGCCCTGCTCTTCGGCTCTCTTCCAGGACTTACTTCCTTCATACAGACCAATAATGACATTGCAGCCTGATTCTTTTAAGTTAAGTGCATGTGCGTGTCCCTGGCTGCCATAGCCGATAATTGCAATGGTCTTACCATCCAATAATCCTAAATTACAGTCTTCCTGGTAAAAAATCCTGTTTGCCATCTTTGTTTCCTCCTAAGCTATTTGTAAAATAATATTTATCGTTAAAGGGCTGTACCCCTTAGCAAACTAAAAACAGTATGTAAAATATCCTACAGGAATTTTACATCACTGGCACCTCTGGAAAGTCCTGTGATACCAGTTCTTGCAAGTTCAAGTATCTCATATTCACCAAGGAGATCAATAAAAGCACCTAACTTACTCTTACTTCCTGTCATCTCAATGACCAGTGAAGTTCTTCCCACATCAATCACGTTTGCACGGAAAATATTTGCTATAGAAATAATTCCCTCGCGCTGATCCGGTCTGGCAGCTACCTTGACCAGAACCAGTTCTCTGCTCACGCTATTATCTGGTTCAAGAACCTTAATATCTCTTACATCGACCAGCTTTGCCAGCTGTTTGGTGATCTGTTCCAGTATTAAGGTATCTCCACTGCATACTACAGTCATTCTGGAATAACGTTCATCCGCAGTCACGCCGACTGTCAGACTGTCAATATTATAACCTCTGCGGCTGAACAACCCGGAAATACGGCTCAACACACCTGCAGTGTTATCTACTAACAGGGATAAAATTCTTTTCTGCATAACGCACCTGCTTTCAATACTTTAATCTTTTAAATTATTCCCTTGTAAAATCGTTTACATGTGTTTTATTATAGCAACAATAAATCGTTTGTCAAACGATAAAATTTGGATAACTTGCATTTTTTGACATTTTATCTATTTTTATACAAGATATTTTTTACGAAGGACTTCGATGTTTTTAGGATTCATGTAGAGTGCTTTTTTCATAAACATATTCATGGAACCAAAATCTTTTTTTATTGTTTCAATACGATATCCAGATACTCTTCCTTGACTCTGTAAAACAGACGTATCTTATCCATGACCTGATTGTCCACGATCATTTTGGTTTCAAGAAAACGAATCATATATTCCATTTCTTTATCCAGATACATGTTTGTTTTCATAAAATCCTCGTAAATCGTTTTTTTCGGTACTCCCAATGCGCAGAGAAGAAGAGCGGTTCCTACACCGACACGATCTTTACCTGCACTGCAGTGCCAGAGCACAGCTCCCTCATTCTGATGCAGAAGTACATCCAGAAAACGTGCATACTGTTTGATGCTGTATTCATCATGAACCAATGATTCATATTGCTTCAGCATGAATTCTTCAGGAATTTCTTTAAAATTCCTCAGAAGTTCTGTCGGGCTTCCTGATCTGGTAATTCCCAGTGTTTCCTCATCAACGATCGGAATCTCATGATATTGTACACCCTCAATAATAGTATCCGGCTTTTCCAGACATTCCATCCGGGTTCTGAAATCCACAACCGTAGAAAGATGATATTCATGTGTCAGCATATCTTGATCCGTAATAGATATATGATACAGACTTCCGCTACAAAGAAGGCGTTTCGGCAGAATATGTCTGCCATCCTCTGTTTCTAATGCACCAAGATCTCTGGTATTCGGAAGACTTTGCATCGAAATCCGGCTTCCCTGGGGAAAACCTGTCACCATCTGAGGATTCAGAGCCCGCATAAGCTGTATACAGTTCTGTATCTCCCTGTCCGTCATCTCAAATTGGTATCTTTTCTTTCTTCGTGTAATGATCACCAGTGAACTGGTACTGTATTGCTTCTGTGCTCCACCTTCTACGCCTTCTTTTCGTTTATATGCCCAGATGATATCTTTGCACGGCAGATAATTCATCATCATATGTTTGGAAAAAATAAAGTTGCCATCCTCTATTCTTATTTTTCCGTATTTCATAATCTCTCCCTCTATATAACTCTACTGTACACTGTATTTACACTGCTCAGATAAGTCCAAGTTTTGTAAGCCCGTTTTGAATTCCATAGTGGAACATATCTGTTGTAACATAATCTGCCAGTTCCCTGATTTTAGGCGAACCATTACCCATAGCAACTTTTGTAGCCGCATATTCAAACATGGAAAGGTCATTGTTGCTGTCTCCAAATACTACGGTATCTTCCCATTCTATTCCAAAGCTCCTGCACACCGCTGCAATTCCAACTGCCTTATTGCATCCCTTTGGAACCAGTTCGACCGTAGTTCCGACAAATGCATTATTTTCATGGTGAATCACATCATAGTATGGAGACAGTTCTCTGCAAGCCTGATCCGCATCACATCCGTCCTGCATCTTGGCACTGATCTTATTGATATGCATACAGTGTTCATTACCTCTGATCGGACGCCATTTTGGTCCAAGAGCTTCTGTGATCAGATCCGCATACCAGTTTACCTCTGTGGTATATTCATCTTTGTCATAATACATATAATCTGCACCTTCCATTACTGGAATCAATCCATATTTTCGAAGAATCTCCACAGACTTTTCAGCTACTTCCGGCGTCATTTCATTGTTATAAAGTCTTTTTCCATCTTTTTCAATCGTAGCACCACATGCGCTGATCATCCCTGTAAATGGAATCCGTTCAAGATACCACGGCACAAATGCACGGCTTCTGCCCGTACACAGCCATGCTTGATGTCCATTTGCGATCAGTTTCTTAATTGATTCTATCGCACTGTCCGGTACTCCTTTTTCTATATCACAGATTGTCCCATCTGCATCAAAAAAAACTGCTTTTTTATCGCTCATCATTCTGTCCTTCTTTTCGTTCTGCCATTTCTTCTGCATAATATTTCATCCAAAACTTTTACGCAAAAAGTTCTTCTGCTGCTCTGACCAGGTATTCGGTATCCTTCACGCCGGCGGTCTCATATGGTGAATGCATGGCCAGCTGAGGCAGACCGATATCCACCGTATTCATCGGAACCTGCGTATTGGAAATATTTCCAAGAGTTGATCCCCCTGCAATATCAGAACGGTTCACAAAGGTCTGATATGGTACACCGGCTTTTGTACACAGCTCCTTAAATATCGCTGCAGATACTGCATCTGTACAGTATTTCTGGTTTGCATTAAATTTAATGACTATCCCCTTGTTCAGTACCGGATGATTGGTCGGATCTGTCTTATCCGTATAGTTCGGATGAAGTGCATGTGCATTATCTGCAGAAACCATAAAACTTCCAGCCAGTGTCATCAGGTATTCTTCGTAAGTTCTTCCAAGTCCCATATTGATACGAAGAAGCGTATCTTTCAGGAATGTTGACGCAGCTCCCTGCTTTGTTCCACTTCCGACTTCCTCATTATCCATCACACAATGCACTGCGATTGATTCATGATTCTGCGCACGAAGCAATCCTTCCATGGAAGCAAATGCACACTGCAGATCATCCAGACGTGCAGATGAAACAAATTCCTTATCCGCCCCCCAGATGGTTCCCGGCATACGATTATATAAAAACAGATCATGGCTGATAATGTCTTCCTTTTTTACGCCAGTCTGCTCAGCAATGATTTCAAGCAATGTCCGATCTGTATTTCCCACTGCAAATAATGGCTGAAGATCTTTCTGTGGATTATAAGACACTCCATTATTCGCTTCACGATTCATATGGATTGCAAGATTTGGGATCATTACCAGGTCACGTTTTATATTTATCAGTTTTTCTTTCAGTCCGCCATTTCTGCGGATGATCACTCTTCCAGCAACCGAAAGTGGTCGGTCAAACCATGGTGCCATCAGCATTCCACCATATTTTTCCACATTTAGTTTTACATAACTGTTATCCACTTTTATTTCCGGATTTTCCTTGATCTTAAAAGATGGTGAATCGCTGTGACTCGCCATGATATGAAATACTCTGGATTCCTTTTCCGGGATACAGAAAGCGATCAGAGCAGAATTATTTCTGGTCACCAGATATTTTCCTCCCGGAATCAGCTTCCAGTATTCTTTTTCCGAAAGCACTTCAAATCCATTTTCTGTTAATCTCTTCTGCATTTCGTCCACTGCCTGAAATGCTGTTGGACTTTTCTCTATAAAATCAAGCAGTTTTTCTGTTGTTTCTATGTACATCTATTACAACTCCTTTGACCGGTATCCGGTTGTATTTCATAAAATCCGGCTACGTTCTTGATAAAAAATATATGCATTAAGATTATACGGTATATTTTTTTCTATGGCAACGAAAAAGAGGCAGTTTGTCAAAAACCACCTCTTTTAAAACTTTTTCGCTCTATTCTTTATACAAATTTATAAGGCCTTGATTCTTCTAAGTGCCTCCTGTGTATTCTCATAGCTTCCGAACGCAGTCAGTCGGAAGAAGCCTTCGCCATGCGCTCCAAAGCCTGAACCAGGAGTTCCTACTACATGTGCATTTTCAAGAAGATAATCAAAGAAATCCCAGGAACTCATATTATTTGGTGTCTTCAGCCAGATATATGGAGCATTTACGCCACCGGATACAGAATATCCAGCCTCTTTAAGTCCGTTATAGATCGTATGGGCATTTCTCATATAATATGCAACCTGTTCTTTCAGCTGTGCTTTTCCTTCTGGTGAATAAACAGCTTCACCTGCGCGCTGTACAATGTATGGTGCACCATTAAATTTTGTTCCATGACGTCTTGCCCACAGATCATGCAGTGCAACGCCTTCTCTTACCAGATCTTTCGGAACGACCGTAAATCCAAGGCGAACACCTGTAAATCCGGCATTTTTGGAAAAGCTGCGCAGTTCGATTGCACAGGTGCGTGCACCTTCACACTCATAAATACTGTGCGGAACATTTTCTTCTGTAATATATGCTTCATAAGCGGCATCGTAAATGATCACAGAACCATTTTCATTTGCATAATCTACCCATTCCTGCAGTTTATCTTTTGTGATTGCTGCACCACTTGGATTATTCGGAAAACAGAGATAGATCAGATCCGGTGTCTCTACAGGCAGTTCCGGAAGAAATCCATTTGATTCCAGGCAAGGCATATAGATCACACCATCAAAGTTTTCGTTTTTCTTATTATAATCACCGGTGCGTCCTGCCATGACATTCGTATCTACATATACAGGATATACCGGATCGCAGACTGCAACTTTGTTCTCTGTACCAAAAATTTCCTGAATATTTCCGGAATCACTCTTTGCACCGTCAGATACAAAGATTTCATCCGCACTGATCTGGCAGCCGCGTGCCTCATAATCATTTTTTGCGATTGCACTTCTTAAAAATTCATATCCAAGATCCGGCGCATAGCCATGAAATGTCTCTGCATGAGCCATCTCATCTACAGATTTGTGGAGTGCATCTATGATCGCCGGAGCCAGAGGCTGTGTGACATCACCAATACCAAGACGGACGATCTGAACACCGGGTTTGCTTCCTGATAGGCAGCTACTTTTTTGCAATTGTAGAAAAAAGATAACTGCCTGGTAATTTCAGATAATTTTTATTAACCGTTACCATAATATTTATTCTCCTGTAATTTACTGATTTTTTCTTTTTTCAACTTCTTTGACAAGTGCCTCGCGTACTGCATCCGGACTTGCCTTACCTTTCAGTTCGCGCATCATCTTTCCAACAAAGAAACCAAAGACTTTTTCTTTACCGCCAAGCAGCTCCTCAAGTGGTCCCGGGTTCTCTTCCAGGATCTTCTGAAGGGTATCATTGAGCAGACCGGTATCTTCAACGATCTTCAGACCATGTTCCTCAATGTAACTTACCGGATCAATATCTTCCTCAAAAACTTTTTCAAAAACCTTCTTTGCGTTCTGTGCACTGACTTCTTTCTTTTCCACCATCTGAATCAGATCAGCCAGATGCTCCGGTGTAAAGGAAACTTTTTCCACATCCATTCCTTTATCCTTGGTCAGACGGAGAACTTCTCCCATAAACCAGTTTGCTGCTTTTTTCGGGCTGCCGCAAAGTTTTGCCACTTCTTCAAACAACATGGACAGATGTCTGGATTCCGTAAGGATTCCTGCATCATATGCCGGAAGATCATATTCAGACTGATAGCGAAGCTGTTTTTCTTCACGAAGTTCCGGCTGTGATTCACGCAGCTCTTCAATCCATGCATCGGAGATATGGATTGGCGGAAGATCCGGATCTGGGAAATAACGATAATCTTTTGCATCTTCTTTGGAACGCATTGCATGAGAAGATTCTTTGTTGTCATCCCAGCGACGTGTTTCCTGTACAACAGCTCTGCCCTCTTCGATCAGTTCGATCTGACGTTCTCTTTCTCCTTCAATCGCTCTTGCAATTGCTTTGAAAGAGTTCAGGTTTTTCATCTCAGTTCTGGTTCCGAACGTTTCACTTCCTACCTCACGCACAGAAAGGTTGACATCTGCACGCATAGATCCTTCCTGGAGTTTACAGTCAGATACACCAAGATACTGCATCATACAGCGAAGTTTTTCCAGATAGGCAATAACTTCCTCTGAACTTCTCATATCTGGTTCAGATACAATTTCGATCAGCGGAACACCACTTCGGTTATAATCCACAAGGGAACAGTCTTCCCATTCATCATGGATCAGTTTGCCTGCATCCTCTTCCATATGCATCTCATGGATACGTACCTTTTTCTTTCCGGCAGATGTCTCAATCTCTACCCAACCATCATGGCAGATTGGCAGATACAGCTGAGAAATCTGATAGTTCTGCGGGTTATCCGGATAGAAATAATTCTTTCTGTCAAATTTACAATACTGATTGATCTGGCAATTTGCTGCGATACCGGCTTTCAATGCAAATTCTACTACTTTCTTATTCAGTACCGGCAAAGACCCCGGCATACCGGTGCAGACCGGACAGGTATGTGTATTCGGTGCTCCTCCGAATTCTGTGGAGCATCCGCAGAAAATTTTTGTTTTTTGTTGCAAGTTCTACATGGACTTCAAGGCCGATGACTGTTTCGTACTGTTTCATGCCTTTTTGCCTCCTTTCTCCGGAGCCGGGAAAGCACCCCTCACTGCTTCATAAGCAGCTGCTGCACGGAGGATCTTATGTTCTCCAAAGCAGTCACCGATCATCTGGATGCCAATTGGCATTCCAGCCTTATCCTGACCACACGGAACTGTGATTCCTGGAAGACCGCATAAGTTTACGGCAACCGTATAAATATCGCCAAGATACATTGCAAGTGGATCTTGGAGACTCTCTCCGATCTTCGGTGCTGTATATGGAGCAGCCGGAGCCAGGATCACATCATATTTTTCAAATGCATGATCAAACTCCCGCTTGATCAGGGCTTTTGTACGGAGTGCTTTCAGATAGTATGCATCATAATAACCGGAGCTTAAGACAAACGATCCAAGCATAATACGGCGTTTTACTTCTTCACCGAATCCTTCTGTTCTTGTTTTCTTATACATATCATGCAGTCCTTCATATTCAGCTGCGCGATATCCATATTTTACACCATCAAAACGTTCCAGGTTAGAGCTTGCCTCTGCACTGGCAATAATGTAATATGCAGGAATCATATATTCCATCGTCTCTACAGAGAAAAATTCAACGATTGCTCCCTGTTCTGTCAATGTTTTCAGTGTATTCATGAAAGATTCTTTGACTTCCGGATCAAGGCCCCTGGCAAGAAATTCTTTCGGTACACCAAATTTCATTCCCAGAAGTTTCTTTTCTTCCACGCTCCTGGAAAATGTCAGATCTGTTCTATCCAGAGATGTACTGTCTTTTGGATCATGTCCGGAAATCACTTCCAGAAGTGCCGCACAATCTGCTACATTTTTTCCCACCGGACCGATCTGATCCAGTGAAGAAGCATAGGCAACCAGACCATAACGAGATACGGTTCCATACGTCGGCTTGATTCCGGTCACACCGCAGAAAGAACTTGGCTGACGAATAGAACCACCTGTATCAGAGCCAAGTGCCATAAACGTTTCTCCAGCCGCTACAGCAGCACAGGAACCGCCGGACGAGCCACCCGGCACATGTTCCAGATTCCATGGATTTCTTGTAACTCCATAGGCAGAAGTCTCTGTAGTACTTCCCATTGCGAATTCATCCATGTTTGTCTTTCCGATAATGATCATCCCTGCTTTTTCCAGACGATCAATTACTTCTGCATTATACTGCGGCACAAAATTCTCAAGTATCTTTGATGCACAGGTCGTTTTTTTTACCTTTTATACAGATATTATCCTTCACCGCAATCGGAACACCGGCCAGCGGTCCTGTATATGTTCCATCCTGAATTCCTTTTTCTACTTCTTTTGCACGTGCATATGCTTCTTTTTTATACGTATCAAGATATGCATGCACTTTATCTTCTTTGCTCTCAATCTGGTCAAAGACTTCCTTCACACCATCCAGGACGCTGACTTCCCGATGTCTGATCTTTGCCGCCAGCTCCAGAGCTGTCATCGATTCCAGTTCCATAATCTTTCTCCTCTATATGAATTCCCTTTCATTATCCGATAGTCTTCGGTACCTGATACTGTCCTTCTTTTGCTTTTGGTGCATTTGCAAGCATTGCTTCTTTGTTATCCCCGTTTGTTACCACATCTTCGCGGAAAACATTCTGATCACCAAAGATATGAGACAGTGGTTCTACTCCATCTGTATCCAGTTCATCCAGTTTTTCTACATAATCCAGCATCTTCTGCATGTCTTCTTTTGCTTTTTCCTTGGCCTCATCGCTGAGAGAGAGCTTCGCCAGAATACATACATTTTCAATTGTTTCATCATCTATGATCTTTGCCATTATTTTTCCTCCCTGTAATCAGTTACGGTTCCAGTCTGTTCAGATCTCTCGGGAACAGACATGCCTCACGGACATTTTCCTCACCAAGAAGCTGCATAGTCAGACGTTCCAGACCGATACCAAGTCCTCCGTGAGGTGGCATACCGTGTTTGAAGGTATCCAGATACTGTTCCATACCTTCTTCTTCCATACCTCGTGCAGCGATCTTTGCTTTCAGCTGATTATAGTCGTGGATTCGCTGACCGCCTGTTGTAACTTCCAGTCCATGGAACAGAAGGTCAAAACTCAGTGTAAATTTATCATCCTGTGGATCATCCATTGCATAGAATGGACGTTTCTTCGACGGATAATGTGTAACAAACACAAAATCTGCATTGTATTCTTCTTTGAAATATCTTCCGATCAAAGCTTCTTCTTCCGGTTCCAGATCATATGGATTGCGGATCTTACGATTATATTTTTCGGAAACCAGTTCCTTAGCTTTATCAAAACGAACTGCTGGAATCTGATCTACTTTTGGAAGCTGAATTTTCAGGATCTGAAGTTCTTTTGAATAATCCTTCTTCAGAAGTTCCATTGCATACTGAAGAAATCCCGTCTCCATACCCATAATGTCTTCAAATCCATCGATATAACCCATTTCAAAATCGAGACTGGTATATTCGTTCAAATGACGTTTCGTGTTATGTTTTTCTGCACGGAATACCGGACCTGTTTCAAATACCCTGTCAAACACACCCACCATCATCTGTTTATAAAACTGTGGGCTCTGTGCCAATACAGCCGGTTTGTGGAAATAGCTGAATTTAAACAGGTTTGCTCCACCCTCGGCACCTCTTGCTCCGATCTTAGGTGTATGAATTTCTGTAAAACCCTGCTCATAGAGGAAATCACGGAACGCACGTACCAGAGCTTCCTGAATCTTGAATTTAGAACGCTCCTGAATATTACGGAGTGCGATCGGACGTAAATTCAGTTTTGCCTCCAGAGATGTATTTAATTTCCATTTATCAATTGCCAGCGGCATTGGTTCCGCCGGTGATGAAAGAATCTCGATCTCCTGAACACGGACTTCTCTTCCATGAGGTGCTCGTTCTTCCTCATGGAGAATTCCTTTCACACGGAGAGTCATAGCCTCTTTCAGATCATGAATGGAAAGATTTGCTTTTTCATTTTCTACAACAGTCTGAAAAAGTCCCTCTCGTCTTCTCAGGATCACAAAAGCCACATCGCCCATATTACGGATGCTGTGAACGGCTCCTTCCAGAACTACTTCCTGATTTAAGAGAGAAGTACCAGTCAGTTCATCCCACTCGGTTACTTCTTTTTTGCAAATACCGTTCAAAAACTCCATTTCCTCATCCTCCATATATCTAGTCTTTTTTATTTAACTTTCGTATAACAGCATCAGAAGCATCTGTGCTGTTTCTACCATGTTTGTTCCGGAATCCATACTTGATTTCTGAATATATCGGTATGCTTCATCCTCACTCAGATGATTTCTCTGCATCAGCATCATTTTTGCATTAGATATATAATTCTGCTCTTTTTCAGTACGAAGCTTTGGCTTTTTCTTCTCCCTGCGCCTTTTTCGTTCCTGCTGCATCAGAATCATACTTACTGTATTAACCAGATCACTCGCTTTCATCGGCATTTCTACTAATAAAATTGATGGCGGTACTTCACAGATCACTCTCGCAGATGCCAGAAGCAGCATCTCGAAATCCCTTGGCATACACTCTGCCAGATCCAGATAATTCATATCTGGCAGCCGATGTCCACAGATCAGCACGCCACTTCCAAGTTCAGAAGCACTGGAAAGAGCATTAGAAGCAGTACTACATACAGAGGCTACCGCAAACCCATGGCGTTCCAGAACGCTACGGATTTTTCTGGCATCTTCTATTTTTGGTAATGCAATAACAATGCTGCTCATACCAGTGTCTCTCCTCCTTCAGACCTCATACGTTTCTCCTACAAGGCCACATGCTTACAGGCGATACAGATATTCTGCAATTTCCCAGTCAGTAACCTGCCTGGTATATCTAAGCCATTCATTTTTTTTTGGCCGTTATATACTGATCACAGAATTCTTCACCAAGTACTTCTTTTACCCAGCTGCTTTCTTCAAAATAATCAATTGCCTCTTTCAGCGTTGACGGAAGATGTTCTGCCTGCTGACCCTTTGTCTCGAGGTTCGATGATTTCGTTGGGGTGATCTTATTTTTAATTCCATCCAGTCCTGCTGCCAGGCAGATTGCCAGAACAACATATGGATTCGCTGAAGTATCCGGACTCCGAAGCTCTACACGAATTCCCTCACCTCTGGTAACAGGAATCCTGACAAGTGAATTCTGATTATTTTCGGTCCAGGTAAGCTCTGTTGGTGCATCATAGCCCGGAACAAGGCGTTTATAAGAATTAACTATTGGATTGGTGATCAGAGCCATCTCCTTACTGTGTGCCAGCAGACCTCCAATAAAATAATAAGCTTCCTGACTGAGCTCGCCGTGATTCTGTGAACTTTCAAATACATTCTTTCCATCTTTTATAAGAGAAAACTGAATATGCATTCCAGATCCATTCACTTCAGCTTTCGGCTTCGGCATAAAGGTCGCATGAAGGCCATGTCTTTTTGCAACAATACGTACTGCCATCTTAAAGGTTGTAATGCAATCTGCAATTTTACGGATCTCACCATAACGGAAATCAATTTCATGCTGTGCCGGTGCAGCTTCATGATGAGAAGACTCCACTTCCATTCCCATATCTTCCAATGTAAGAACCATGTCACGTCTCGCATTTTCTCCAAGATCCAGCGGACTGATATCCAGGTATCCCGCCTGCTCATGTGTCACAGTTGTAGGATTTCCATTATCATCGGTATGAAACAGGAAAAACTCACATTCCGGATCAATATAACAGGTATAGCCTTCATCCTGTGCCTTACCTGCAACATTTTCCAAAATATATCTTGGACTGTTCTTATATGGCGTTCCATCCGGAAAATACAGATCACAGATCATTCGGGCTACTTTTCCCTGTTGTGGTCGCCATGGCAGAATCGCAAATGTATCCAATACTGGTCTTAAATACAGATCTGCATCTTTTAATCCCGATGTTCCTGCAATCTGTTCTCCATCTATCACACACTGATTATTCAACGCCCGAGGAAGTTCCCGAGCGGTTACAGCGATATTTTTGATTGCCCCAAACATATCGGTAAACTGAGACGGATAAATTCTACGTCTTCTTCCTCAACCATCTGTAATATTTCCTCTCTGGTATAATTCCCCATAATATTCTCTCCTTATGATTATC
>ENA-OQDM01000736-OQDM01000736.1-human-gut-metagenome-genome-assembly--contig:-NODE-736-length-16788-cov-1.490127_pt1 | contig 16788 bp, 13 predicted proteins | sample MGYA00242772_ERZ504605 | MGnify/ENA primary metagenome ERZ504605 (study PRJEB26092, sample SAMD00036348) | human gut metagenome | host: Homo sapiens | study: EMG produced TPA metagenomics assembly of... | reverse complement strand
TTTTTCACGTTTTCCTCGTTCTGCAGGTTCATCCCAGTCCGTTCCACTAAAATGAGAGGCATTCCCAATGAAATGACGAATACTGACCTCTCCTGCCCGGAAAATAATAATTTGCTCCGCAGATGCATAATTTTTCACTCCATCAGAATCTCCTCCACCGTCACAAACGTATACCCCTCTTTTCCCAGTTCATCAATGATCGCAAATGCCGCTTTCACCGAAGATTCCGACGCATCGTGAAGCAGAATGATATCATTTTCCCCGACCTTGTCGATCACTCTTTTTGCGATCACCCCGGAATTGTCCGTCGCCCAGTCTTTCGGATCAACGTCCCACAGCACCTCGATCATTTTTGTCTCATAATCCAGATTACATTTCCAGCAGCCATACGGTGGTCTTATGTACTCCGGGTATTTCCCGGTGATATCATAGATAGCCGCGTTTGTCTTATCCACCTGCTCGATCGCCGCCGCATCGGAAAGGTTGCTTAAGTTGACATGTTCGTAAGAGTGTGTGCCGATCAGATGACCGCCGTCAGAGATGTCTTTTACAATCTCCGGATATTTTTCAACCTCTTTTCCCAGCAAAAAAAACGTGGCATTTACACCACGTTCTTTTAACCCCGTAAGAAGTTCTTCTGTATAATCCGGATTTGGGCCATCATCTGCTGGTGTCAAGTAAGGACCAAAAATTTTGAATAAATTATTATTTTAGAGCTGACAAATTTCAAACTTGCGTGGACTAACCTAACTTATCTTAAAAATCCTCATTCTTCTCCACTGACCATCTTAAATCTGCATCATATTTTTTTAACTTGATGAAATCATCTGTAAAAATTTGTGTATGTCTAAAATCTGATTTCGAAATTTCATATGTTCCCAGCTATTTTTCTTTAAAATTGCCTGAGTAAAGCTTGTGTTTTCAAAATCTATACTTATAAGCTGACTATCCTCAATAGATGAATTACTTAAATTTGCGTTTCTGCATGATGTTTTTGTAATTTCTATATTGCAAAGTTCTGCACCAATTAATATAATTTCATCTAACACACATTCTCCAAATATACTTTCTTGAACATTACATCTTTCCAAATCCGCCTTTTTTAAACTACAATTTATAAATTCAGAATTATTAATCGTTTCCTTTCTAAGTTTTATTCTATCTAAACATGAATTTGTAAACTTTACATTTTCTAAATGACACCTCTGAATTTTCGTAGTACCCCAATTTACATCCTCCACTTTCAAATCTTTAAATGCACAATCTACCACTTTAGTTAAGTCAAATTTTCCCCTTCTAATTTTGGCACCTGTAAAATTACAATTAATAAGAGTAGCATTACTAAAATCAATATCATCCAAAAGAGCATTTGAAAAATTTATTTTTTCTAATATTGCTCCTGAAAAAAACGCATTTGAAAGATCACTATAAGCAAAATCAATACCATTCAAATTTGTATTATTAAAGCTTGCTTTTCTTAAGCTCGAATCTTGAAATCCAACATTCTGCATACTCCTATTTTCAAAATTCAATCCATCGAGTAGACAGTTTTGCCCTATCGAGATTATATTATTATTCGATATAATTACTTTTTGCTTAAACATATCACACCAATCCGCAAAAATATTTGAATTTAATATTTGTATAAATTCACCATCTGAACTCCAAAAAGTAGTTTTCGTACTGTTTTTTCTATTAACGCTCCTTTTTGATAAACTCGAATTAACAACAATGTATTAAATAATGTATTCTTGATTTTCTGATAATTGTATCCACTGTAATTATACGTCCAAATTGTATCATCAGCTAAAATAATTTTTGTATATATACTTTGCAGAAAAATCACCATACTCTCAAGATCACACTCATAATTCTTATCATCATATTGTAACTTATTATAAATGAACAAAAATGTTTGTTCCCATGTTGTTCCTGCTATATATCCGTATTGCATTATTTCACACATTGTTGTGAGAAAATTTTGTGGATTCTCAACATCATTTTCATTCATTAGCAAGCTCAGTTTATTATATATATACTCACCAAAAAAATAGTCCCGAATATTATTGTGATAAAATTCTAATGCACCTGCCTTACCATTGCTCTTCCAATATGCACAAAGGACACAACATTTTCGAACCCATTTTACAATTACGGAGTCAACCCCCGATTCATTTATGATTTCATCAAGTTCATGTGAACTTATATAATACCTCTCTTCCATTGAATTTTTAAACATTCTGAATGCAATACTACATACAATCTTATATAGAATCTCTTCATAATCTTTTATTGGATGCTCAAGACTATTATCAAAATTTTCATTATACTCTGTGTTAATGATTGCATTATGAAATATTTCATGATATAAAGCCCACACATTTCCCTGAAGTTCCTCTCGCATATCACATGCAACCAAAAGATATAGTGCCAAAGGTGTATCGGCTACTCCTGATGCTACATTATCATCTATATTTATTATATATTCTTTTGTTTTTTCAGGTACACTCTCCCCACAGCTCTCATACTTTTCTAACCACTGTTTTCTCTTTTCTTTATCAAAATGCAAAATTTCTGCCTTTTCAATGCTAAAATTTCTTGCATCAAATCTTCTTGTATCAATAAATTGTGGTCTAGAAGTTATAATTATTTTGTTATTCTTAAATATTTTTCTAATGGAAACAATCAAGTCCTCCATTCCCGTACTATGTATTCCTTCAATCATGCTCATTTCATCTGCACCATCTAGAATCAAAATACAATCAGCGAATAGAGTCTTAAACTTTTCCATTGTTTCAAAGCCTAAATATTCTAATAAAATCTCTTGAATACTTTTATTCCGATCGGAAAAATCTAGTTCACGTAATCTTACGCACACTAAATCACTATTAAGAAAAACTGCTTTACTTATATCATCTTTTTCTAAATAGTGATAACACAAATATGAAACTAGACTTGTCTTTCCAATTGCTGCATCGCCTTCAATAAACAATATTCTTTTCTTTGTTTCATTCCACAAAAAATTATCCAATATAACAATAAAATTGTCCAAAGAATACTCTTTAACTTTCATTTTAGGTTCTACAAACAATCTATTTAATGTAACCTTACTATTCCTAACATATCTATGTCGAAATAACTTTTCTGTAAAATTATCTGCATATTCTTTAATAATAGATTTAACCTTATTGTTAAGGCTATTTCCATGTTCAGATAACATTCCAAATACATTGATATTTTTATCCATAAAATGATTTATTTCAGTTAATAAATCATCTTCCCCATTGCTGGAAATTTCCGATATACTATTAACTTTATTAATAAGCGTGCTGAAATCCCAAATATTCTTTTTGTCAAAATTAACTTCATCTATACACACATACCCCTGATTATTCTCACCCTTATATTTTCTCTGCATGGTTGCGTCTTGCTTCATTACCATAAAATATAATGTATAATCATTTAAATTCACATTCTCCGCCAATTTAGACCTAATTTTCTTTTCATCGTCTTGCACTTTAGAAGTATATGTCGACGGATCTAATTTTTTTTGCACTCTTATTTCTCTAAGTTTCTCCGTCCACTCTGAGTATTCAAATACCTTATGCTTAATAGTATTAAGTGTTCGTATTATTTTTTCTGGTGTATCCGTAACTGTTACCTGTATAATTATTTTTTTATTTTCGCTGATCAAGTCATATCCCGAATTATTATATGTGACATTATTTGCATTTTTTAAATCCATATTATAAAGAATATTCAGCAAATCACACATAAATTGTTCTGCACTAATATTTATATCATGCATATTCAAATTTCCTGTATAATAAATGTATGCAGTGAGTACGCTCATTCCCATTATAAATCTTTTTATCACGTTCTCTCGTCTTATCATTACTGCTTCTCCTCATAATTCATTTGTAGATTATTCAATTAGTGTCTGCTGATTTTGAACCGAAAACAGTTTTCTAAAGAAAATTTGCATAAGCACAGTTACAATTTGTAGTACCACTTTAGCCATACTCCACTGCTATCCCATACCTTGGTGTTATAACTCACATCTCAAATACCAACTTATTATAATTTCCCTCTTCTGCTAATGCCCTAACCTTGTTCCATATCACAGTAGAAATATTCATTTCCCTTGTTAAGGCTACTGCCAACTCCTGTACTGTCATTAACACTATATTAACTTTTCTACCATTACATAATGTTTCAACTGCATCATTGCTATAGCCAGCAAAACTAATAAATAGCCCTCTTGTAAAGCCTGATTTTGAAGATACCTTTTCATTAAATACCACTAAATCACTTTTTTCAGTTAACTTGTTCGTCCATTTTGCTTCTAATAAATATATATCATTCCTTAAAACAAAACTTCCATCTATCTGCTCTCCCTTAATCCTAAAGCTTTCTCTTGGCTCTAACGCACAATCTTTGAATAGCCTATTTAAATATCTCTCAAATTGATATCCTCTTGCTTGCGGATTATCATGATAATCTGCCAACTCTTTAAGTTCATCAAGATACTTTTTAAAATCAAATTCTTTTTTGGGAGATTCAGCTACAGTATCAACCGATTTCTCAGAAATTTTCTTTCCGATTAAGCGATACCCTATTTGAGAGCATTTCTGAAAGATTTCATTTTTCTCATCTGTCACAAGTTTTCTTGCCTGCATATATTGCATTAGTCCAAGTAACAATTTTCCAACAATAACATTATCATAATCATCCATAATTGCTCTTAAGATTTTTGCCTTGGATAAATTATGATACTTTTTATAAACATCTATATTAATAGTATCAGCAACGAATCTTTGATATGTATAATTTGTGAAATCTAATACATAACCCATTTCCATGTCAAATAATCTCTCGAAATAATCTTTCTCTATATACGTCATCTGTGCCATAGATTAATACCTCCGTTGTCAAAAAATACATATATATTATACAATATTTTCCTACTATTGACATCTAAAATATTAACTATGGATAGATAATATACAAAAAGAAGAAGCCTTTCTGCTTCCTTAGGCTTCCTCTTTTCAGATTCTTACAATATTTCTTCAAATTCTTCCCGATACTTCCAGACAATTTCTATCCGCTTGTCTTCATACACTACGATTTTCTCTACCATCTCACTCATAAATTCTTCTGTCAATGCTTCACTTGTTCTATACCTTTCTACAAGATCAGCAGCACACTGATAATTCTTTTGTCTTTTTTCCAGCATATCAATCTGTCCGGAGACTTTCTCTATTTCTTTCCGTACCACTTCTTCCTGTTTGCTCAATTGGTCCTTTTCTTTCAAGAACATATCCTGCTTTACCCTGCTGGAACAGAACTGTTCATACAAATTGATTTTTTCAGCCGGAAAACGCTCTAAACTCTGCTTTAGTATTTTTTCCTGCTTCCTCAGCTTCTCAATCTGCTGCTCATAGAGACTCGCAACAGGAATTGTCGCAAACAACCGACAATGTTCCTGCCAGATAGTCCATATTGTCCTCTCAATCTGCTCTTTCTCCACACGAAGTTCATTGCACGCCGCATCATCCAGCAAGTTTCTTCGTTTACATAGATAATATGGTGTTTTGGTTTTCCGCAGTTCTAGCCGATTTCCACAACATCCACAAAAGACAATCCCCCGGTGGACGGAAGAACGGTCATATTCTGCTGTTTTTCTTTTTCTGATACTGTCATTTGCTTTTTTGAAAAGTTCCCGGCTGACAATCGCCTCATGATGTTCCGGTATCACAAACCATTTTTCTTCCGGCTGAGTTACCTTCCGTTTACTTCCAACCCTTGTGCGGACAGCCTTTCGATACACCATATCTCCCTGATATACCCGATTATGGATAATGGAATGTATCTTGTTACGATTCCATATATCTGCTTTATAATGCCGATTAAGCTGCTCTCCCTTTGCCTGCTTATAAGTCAGTCTAGTCGGTACTCCCTCTGCGTTAAGTTCAATTGCCAAAGTTTTTGCACTTTTTCCATCAGCCAATTCCCGAAAAATACGCCGTATCGTGACTGCTGCACCTTCATCAATTTCCATTCTTTTACCATCAGACGATTTTTGGTAGCCATACACCATACAACCTGCGTAATACTCTCCCCTTTTCATACAGGTTGTAACCCCGCTTTTTACCTTTTCAGACAAATCTCTGCTGTACATTTCATAAATAAAATTTTTGAAAGCTACATCCATTCCACCTGTCTGTCCGAAAAAATTTTTACTGTCAAACCCATCATTGATACTAATAAAGCGGATACCCAAAAAAGGAAATATCTGTTCCAAATAATCTCCAACCTCCAGATAATTTCGTCCAAAACGTGATAAGTCCTTTACGATAATACAATTTATTTCTCCCTGCTTGCATAGCCGAAGCATCTCTTTCATCGCCGGTCTGTCAAAATTGGTACCGGAATATCCATCATCTACAAATTCCCTGACTTCTGCTCCTTTAAATTCTTCCTTTTGCTCCATAAAACATTGATAAAATTCCTCTGATTACTGATACTTACACTCTCAGCCTTTTCTTCAGAATCGCATAAATCTAAATCTTCCATAGAAAGCCGGATATACTTAGCAATCGTATACTTTTTCATTCCCCCGACCTCCATCTCTTCTTTCTTCTCTAATAACCTCCGGCAATCATCCTCGAATCGGAATATAACATGTATACGTCCTCCTGCAAATACTTCTATCCGTTCTATCAAAGAATCTATCATGTCCTGTGTAACCGTATCCTGCCCTGCATACTGCTCTGCAGCCTGAGACAGTTCCAGATTATCTCCATAAGTTTCCTGCATTTCATGCAAAAGCAATTCTTTCTCTTTACGGACTTCATCAGTCTGTGCCAATGCCCTCTGATATTCTTCCTTGAGCATAAAATATTCCTGAACCGTAAGTAATTTGTCTTTATAGTCAAGATAACTGCTGCTCAATTTCTGTTGAAGCTGTACCTCTTTTTGTCCTAAATCTCTTATCTCCTTTTCAAGTACCATCCGTTTCTTACTGATTTCAATATTTCCGTTTCTTGACCTGATTATATCTCTGCTCTCTAAGAACATTTTTAGATATATCTGAACTGCCTCTGCTACCGCCTTTTCTAATTTTCCTGCACTGATATGCTTTTTCACACATCCCATTGCACCATTCTCCCTGTAATTTGTGCAGTAGTAACTCTTAGAGTTATGTTTGCCGACACTACACCCCATGGTAATGCCACAATCTCCACAAAAGATTTTTCCTTTAAACACATTATCACGTTTCGGATTTTCTTTTGCTTTTTCCAATTTCTTTTTATGCTCCTGCGCTCTCTTTTCATTCACAGCCTGTACCGCATCAAAGAGTTCTTTAGATACAATAGGCTTATGCATTCCCGGAACAACAATCCATTCCTCCCTCGGAACAGGATGCCTCTTTTCTCCCTTGTGCATAGCAGAATGCGTTTTACCCCGTACCATATTTCCCAAATACACTTCATCACGAAGCATATCCTCTATGGCATAAGCTTTCCAAAGCACATCCCTCAGCTTCTCGTTCTTTACGATTCCTTTTTCATAACGGTATGCACTGGGTGACTTTATTTCCTTCTCATTCAAAATTTTTACTATACTGCAATATCCATAACCCTCAGAGCGCAGTCCAAAAATATAGCGCACTACCTTGGCTGCTTCCTCATCCACTTCATATTTTCCCTTAACAGTTTTCGATTTCCGATAACCATAGGGTGCAACTCCGCCGCCATATCTGCCTTCTTTTTTCTTGATTTCTATGGCAGAGCCTACTTTTCTGGAAATATCCTTTGCATACACCTCATTGATAATATTTTTCAGCGGTATTTCCAGCCCATTCGTCAATGGTCTGCCGCTTTCAGAAGAAGCTGCAGCAAAAGTATCAAAGTGGTCTGTTACAGAAATGAACCGTATATTAAGAAGGGAAATATCTTTTCCAAGTAATTCCCTATTTCCAAATAACTGCGTCCAAAACGAGACAAATCTTTCACAATAATGCAATTAATCTTTCCGCTTTTCGCATCTTCCATCATTTTTTGAAAAGCGGGACGTTCAAAATTCGTCCCACTAAAGCCATTGTCAATATAAACATCGAATACTTTCATATCCGCTTTGCTTCTGACAAAGTCCTCTAACAACGCTTTTTGGTTTTCTACCGTATTTTGATTATGTTTTCCGCTGTCTTCTTTTGACAATCGAATATATAGTCCAACGGAGATTTCCTGTGTTTTAACCTCAGGTATTTGTTCCGCTCCCCGTTCTTCCTGCATCTTATCTCTCGGAACCGGGTGATTTCTGACTGTGCGTGCCATCAAATCACCTCCTCAAGCGCCACTTCCTGCTTAATTTCTTCTACTATCCCTAATAATTGCCTGATTTCATCCTGATAACGAAAGATAATTTCTATCCGATGATCCTCATATACATATATCCTGCTAATAAAGCGGACTAATATGGAACGCTTCAATTCTATCTCTTTACTTGTCAAAAATTTCTCTAGTAAACTTTCCTTTTCGTATCCGCCATCCAATAACATTCTTTTTTTCTTTCCTAATTCTGTAATAGCCCTTTGAATCTCTTCAATTCTATTATCCAATTCTTTTTTAAACAGCATATACTCGTCCTGCGTAATCAGTTCCTTTTTATAGTCCTCATAGCATTCCAATTTTAACCGGTTATATTTTTCGATATCTTCTTTCCGTTTTTCTGACTGCAGCACCAGTTTTTTTATCTTATCTGAATTACCGGATGTCTCCCGTATATACCGAATACTCTCCTGTAAATCGCCCAATTGTTTCAAATGAAGCTGCAATGTCTTTGTTATGGCCATGTTCAAGGTATTCTCACTGATTCTATGACTACTGCATATATCTTTGTCCTTCTTATTTCCAGAACAGACATAATATACATATTCTAAAGAACCACTGCGAACCTTTTTTCTTACCATGCTGCATCCGCAGTCCGCGCAGACAAGATAACCGGAATATACAGAAACTGCACTTTTTCCTGTACTTACCCTTGTGTCCTTCTGTAAAATATCTGAAATAAGTTCAAAATCAGTTCTGCTTATAATTGCCTCATGCGCATTTTCTACCCGAATCCATTCTTCCTTCGGTTTCTTTTCCCTCACCCTGACTTTATAATTGGGGGTACTCTCCTTTCCCTGTATCAGAGTTCCCATGTAAACTTCATTTGTCAAAACACGCAGAACTGCAACCGCAGTCCACTTCGCCCTGCTGTGTGTCTGGAATACCGTCTTATATCCGCTCCCCTGCTCTTTCTTGTATTCTGCCGGAGAGAGCACTCCCAAACGGTTCAGTTCATCGGCAATTGCCTGTTGGCTCATTCCCTCCATTTTCATGGCAAAAATTTCTTTTACAATCTCTGCCGCACACGGATCGACAATCAGTTTATTTTTATCCTCTCCCCGCATATATCCATAGACTGGAAAAGCACCAATAAATTCACCGCGTTTTCTCTTTACTTCCAAATGGCTTCTGATTTTGATTGATATGTCCCTGCAATATGCGTCATTGATTAAATTCTTAAAGGGAACAATTATATTATTCGATAATGCCGCATCATCAGCACTGTCGAAATTATCATTGATTGCTATAAAGCGTACTCCAAGAAAAGGAAAAAGCCTCTCAATATATTTTCCAACCTCGATATAGTTTCTTCCTAATCGTGACAGGTCTTTGACAATGACACAGTTTATCTTCTTGTCCTTAATGTCCTGCAGCATCCTCTGAAAATCAGGTCTGTCAAAATTTACACCACTGTAGCCGTCATCAATGTAAAAATCTACAACCCTAATTTCCGGTTTGCTTTGCAGATAATCTTCAATATATTCTTTCTGATTTTCAATACTGTTGCTTTGCAGAGTTTCACTTTTGGCAATATCATCATCCTCTTTGGATAAACGAAGATAGCCACCACATAGATATGTTTTAGATAAGTTATTTGACAGCATAAAAAACACTCCTTATTCATATTAGCCAGAACAATCTGCTATAAATAAGAAGTGATTTCTATTTCTTTAGTCCTATACACATATTAGCACAGAACTTCTCCTTTTTCCAGACCTTTATAGCAATTTTCATTCTATATTCCATCCGCCAGTTCCCGCAGTCTTTGTTTCAGACTAACTTCTTCTGTAAAAGAAGATTTTACTATTACATCCCCTACCATAAAACAATATGGGTTCTTTATATTTCTTAAAAAAGTTCTCATCTGCATTTCTTTATCTTCACAGTCTGAATCATCTTTTGGAATCCTTGTAATATCTATAAGCTCATCCCGCTTAACCGTTCGTATATCAGCAGACTTCAGCTTTTCCCAATTCTCCATTTTTCACTCCCAAAATCAGCAAACTGGCTTATCTTACTATATGACAGCCAGCTTGTTCGATATTCCTTTATAAACTTCACATTTCTTCCATCGCCTTCATACATTTCCCAGCCCTGACAACGGCAATGCAAGCCACCAGAAATATAAGAAGCAGGGTGCCTGTTACAGCACCCACTGCAATCCCTATGATTTTCATTCTTCGTTCCACTCCTTATCCATAAAATAACTGTCCGCTTTCTTCCTTATAATAAAATCTGCCACATCCATAAGCCTGTCCGTAACCGGCATGGTCGGGAGTGTGTTCAAAATCTCTGTACGGTATCTGCCACGCAGGGATGCTCTGCTATCTAAAATAGAAAATACCGCCGTGTCCTTTTCCCTGCGGATTCCCCTCCCGAACCACTGCCTGAGTTTAATCAGCATTTCCGGGATGATGATGTCCCTGCGGTATAAGTCGAAGTCCTCGTACTGGTTTCTCTGGTATTCCATAACCGGATCCGGCACGGGGAACGGCAGTTTTACCACAATCAGGCTGGAAAGAATATCCCCTGCAAGATCAATTCCCTCTCCGGCACTATCACTGGCAAACAATACTCCGTTTCCACTTCTTCGGAATCTGTTTATCACATCCAGTCTGCCTCTGCCCATAAGAAACAGCGGATAATCGGAAAGCTGCTCCTTCAAACCATAAAACACTTTCTCCATAAGCCAATAGGATGTAAAAAGAATCAGGGTATGCCCATGGGTGGCAGACACAATCTGCAATATTTCCGCCATCACCGCCTGTATGTACCTGTCATCACGGATATTTGGGAACGGCATACGCTCCGGTATATAGAGCAGACCGTTACTCTGAAAATCAAAAGGTGACGGCTTGCTGGTTTCCATGATTCTGGAAGAAGCAGCAAAAGACAACCCTGTCATCTTATTAAAATGTCTGAAATCGCCCCTGACTGACATTGTGCCGGACGTGACAATGACCGGTATCATTCTGCTCCAGATATCACGAAATAAAATCTGCTCCAATTCCATAGGAACCGCACACAGGGCAAGCCTGCTGTTCTCCCTCTTTTCCATCCAGCAAATGTAATTATCACTGTTTAGAAATACCGTCAGCTTGTCTGCCAGCTCCTGACAACGTCTTTTCAGGTTCTGCATCCGCATTTTCTGTCCGCTGTTTTCCTGATAGGATAAGGGAAGCTGCTCTAAAATCTTTATCATGTTCCTGACATAACTTTTTTCCATAACACCTATTGTTATTTCAGTCCTGCTTCCCTCTCTTGTGTGATTTCCTGTCAAATCACCTGACAGCCTGTCAAATATTTTCCTGTTATATTCCTCAAGCTGACTCCGTAATACACTAAGTTCATCTACTGCTGTACTTCTTCTGCTCACTTCACTCAAAGTCACAATAAGTTCTGCCTCCTGCTCATTCCAGACTGTGCTGTACATCTGTCTGGCAGCGTCTATCAGCTTGTGGGACTCGTCAAACACCATTGCACCATATCCCGGAAAAAGAGATTTTCTTCCCTGTTTCTGCCCAATCAGATCGGCAAGGATATAATTATGATTCGTAATCTGAAAATCAAAACTGCCTGTCATACACTTCTTTTTAAAATTCATAAATCTGCATAAAACAGAATACGGGCATGACCTATTACAGTGAAACACATTGATTCTTCCTTTTACATAAGGTGTCAGACTTGCATCATCCAAATCAATCCTGTCATCTCCATTCTCTCCCAGCCTTTCCAATTCCAGTATCAGATCAGCGTCCGCTTCTCTCTGCAAATTTATGATGGCTGTCTCATATATCTTCAATCTGGAGTCACAAACATAATGCTGTTTTCCTTTTCTCACCACAAAAGATAATGGTTTGTCAATTACATGGTGCTCTAAAAGGATGCCGGATATCTGCGGTATGTATTCCTCTGTCAATGCTTTCTGCAGGGCTATAGTGGATGTTGATATGACTGCCGGAATCTTCTTATCTGAATAAATGTTATGTACCGTCAGTGCAAGGATATATGCGTGAGTTTTTCCTGTCCCCACTTCCGCCTCACATAAAGCCAGTTTGTTTTCCTGCAATGCCCGGAGCATTTCAAGAGAAAGTTCTTTCTGTTTTACCCTCAGATTCATTCCATGTTTCGGTAAAATCTCATCAAATAAATAAATTAATAATTCTTCTGCACTCTTTGCCATCGTTACGCCTCCTAAAATTTCTTAGTGCCATAAAGCAGCACAGGAATAGGCTGGAAGGTATCGGTTTGGCTTTTTACTAACAAAAATGAGCTTCCATCCAGCCCATGATTTCTACTGCTTTATAAAAAGGTGCATCAGCCATCCTGCCGGTAAGCAAGCATCATAAAAGCCGCCCACATTCTTTCTCAAACGTGGGTGTGCATTTTCCCGTCACTTATGCGGGCCACTGGCGTGGAAGTATCATTATCTCCGACCGGTATCATCGCATCCTGCCCCACCACGGGCAGTAAAGCCACAGGTAGTTCCCGCTCAGGATAGTGCGGTTCTTTTCACACTGATCCGTCATGGCGTACCCTGACTTGTGCTTTCCGGCTCTCCGGCCGGTCGGATGTGTGCCTGATGCACAGATATGAAGTTGTCAAAGTGCAGTAAAAGGGGAATATTTTAGACAAAAGAAAACCCCTTCACCTAATTCGCCGCTAGGTAAAGGGGCCTGCCGAAAAAATTTTCATTTTATTTTAATATGGTAACGATAATTAGGAATTATCAGGTGAAAGAGGAGACGGAATAAAAAAACAGTAACATCCATAATTTTTTTATCTTTGTCTGTTGTGTCAATAAAAGGAGATCTTATATGGCAAAATACATTTCTGCGTTACAGCGGATCGAAGCTATGTTTCAATCCGCAATAGAAATTTCTAAGAAATATGAAATAATCATGGTTACCAGTAACGAAAATCATACTGATAATACGAATGATTATTCTGATAACTCAGTTAAGTCTGAGTTTTTTTCTGACCAAGAGCAAAATCTCATCCGTCAGACGCTAGAAAATATTGGATTTAAAGTGAAACAATTTTTTAATGAGGAAGATTTTATAAGTTTCATTTCGAACCCACGAGAAAATCTTTCAAAATATATTGTTTTAAATTCGGCTCAAAAAGGAACAAAAATTGGCAGGAAATCCTTAATTCCTTCCTTATGTGATTTATATAGTGTTAAGTATATTGGTTCTAATCCGTATATTGTTAGCTTGTGTAGAGATAAGTACCGCACTAGTTGTATTCTTAAACAACATGGAATAAGTACTCCACAAGCATGGCTATATGATGCTCGTTATGGATGGTTAAATGGATCACCAGAGAATTTCAAATATCCTTTAATTATTAAGCCTAATTATGAATCATCTAGTATCGGAATAGATGAGAATAATATAGGTTATTATGATTCACATTTTTTTAATAAAGTAAAAGAAATGAGTTCGTGTTACCGCCAAGAAATTTTGTTGGAAGAATTTATAGAAGGTTTTGAGGCGGAGACTCCTGTTATTAGTTGCAAGGATTCATTAGGATTTTTTCCAGTTGGAATCAATTTAGACTTTGAACCATATATGGGAGATAGAATTTTAAATTATAATAATCGCTCTATTGATAATTACACTTTTTTGATTTTTCAGAAAAATTTCCAGAGTTGTCACATGAACTATTGAAGACTGCTTATAAAGTAATAAAGTTACTAAGTATAATAGGGTTTGGACGTGTGGATTTTCGCATTAAGTCAAATAAAATGTTTTATATTACGGATATTTCCACTAATCCGCATTACACACTCAAAAGCAGTTATCATTTTATTTTTGAACAATTGGGATTGGATTATAAATATTTGATTGCCTGCCTAATTGCATCATCATTTTTAGAGATGAAAGGTGAGAAATATGATAACCACTATCTTAAAAAGAGAAACTTGCGCAGAATGTCTGATTTGTTGTCATTATACAGATGAAGATGTTTGGGATGCACCTGGATTTACAAAAAAGGAATTTGAGAAAAATTCGATAGATGGAAACTATCATTATTATTGTTCCAATAAACTGTTTTACTTAGAAATGGAAAAGAACAGTAAAAATGAATATGTGTGTCCACTTTTATCCGATAAAGGATGTAACTTAGGAGTAAATAAACCATTTAAGTGTGCAATTTGGCCACTCTACATAGTGAAAATTAATCATAAAATAGCTCTTGTTGTATCGGATGTTTGTCCTAATGTATATAGACTTAGTAACAAAGAAATTTTACATGGCATAAAATGTATTTTGCCAAGCATTCAAACTATGGCTCGGAATTATCCCGAATTAATAGAACAATATCGAGATAATTACCGATTTGTTACATATTTAGATAGTTAAAAAATTAAGATTCGCTCCAGAATTCAAGTTCGCCAAATAAATATATATGCCCATAGTATTTCCAGCAATCATCGTGTTTCATTTTTGAATTAACCATATCTGCATGATACCACGATATTGGACTTATTTTTTCATCTTGTTTTATAGAATCCATTATACATTTTACATGTGCCTCCAAATAATGTTCATCTTTGGCGGCACATTCTTTTTGTATATTCTCTAATAGTTCTATGCATTCTTTGTTTTCTTCTAAATATTGAAGAACTCTTAAATTGACCTCCACAAGATATTTGTAGTAAAATTCCAAATTCTCTATAAATTTTATCTTATTATAAAGTGTTTCAGAATTTTTAACGATTCCACGAATTCACCGGAAAGTCCATAGAAAATAGCAAGGTTTACTTTAATGATAACGCCAGTCGAATCTTCCACATTGTATGTGTCAATAATTTGTTGAAATCTTTCCTTAGCTTCATCAACCGTTATTTTATGATTTAGGTAAAAAATTAAAATAGCATTATTAAGGGGCATCTCAAACCGTGGAAATTTTAAATACTTTATTTTCTGAGGTAATGAAATAAGTTCTGCTGCTTCGTTTGTTACCAAATTATATTTTCCAGACATCAATGAAGTTGCTAAATAATTGTTAAGTGACATATAATATTCGATTGGATTTAAAGGTAAACTTTCCTTTTCTTTTGGTGCAAAAAAAGACTTACTTTTGCTGGTCCCAATAAATGCCTGTTGAGGAGAATATAAACTTGATGCCTTTCTTCTCAATATATTTAATTTATACGATGCTTCAATGTCAAAGTTTATTCTTTTTCCGATACTTGTTTGCAATTTACTTTCATACTCTCTAGCTTTATCACAATCATTATTATGCACACAAGCAATTATGTATGCTGAAACAATTCTTTCCCATACTTCAATTTCATCGTTTATAACCGACATAACCAAAAAGGGTTCAATGCATTTAACTGCTCTTTCCCTTGACGCTGTGTCCAACCATTTGCTTAAGGTAATTGACATTAAATAATATTTTTCAGCAAGCAGTATAGAGGGTACTATATCTTCAATAGATTCTAATTCAAATAAGCAGTCATCATAGCGTTCGCTAAAAAATAAATTGTATGCCTTTTCCATGGATAAAACAAAATCTGACAGATAATATGGAAGTTCTAATTCTTTACGCAAGTCTTGAGAACATGAATTATTTATCCTTAATTGTTTAAAAAACTCTAATATATATACTAAATATGCTTTCTCATATTCACCAGCATCCTTTAAACTTTCTGCTCTTTCTTTATAATTGCCAGGATATAACATTTTTAAACAGCTAGCATATCCCGTATAGTATTTTACTTTGTTTACCTTCGTTTCATTTTTATATGCTTCACGGATAAGTTCATGAATAAAGGATGCCCCATTAGAAGCTCCATTTACAAGACAAAAACTTTGAGCTGTTTCAATCAGATTTCTAATATAGCTTTCATTTTTTTCCAGAACATTTTCCAGATCATGATAATAAAAAGAAGAACCAAATAAGGAAGCATATTTCAATGTTTCATTTACCATAACCCCTTTTTCACTGATTTTACTCAATCGCTCTATTAATAGATGTCCTAGATTTTTATCAGCAATAATTTTTCTAATAGTATTTTCTACCTCTGTTTTATCATTAAGCAATAAAACAATATCGGAAGAAAGCTGCAAATTTCCACCTGTAATAGAAAATAATGCCTCAACTAAATCATCATCCAATGTAATAGCTAACCCTAGCTGTTTTAAAATGACTTTGTAGTTATCCTTTTCGATATATCTAATTCATATACCTGTTTGCCAGCTAGATTTATTAATCCATTCAGTTCTTCCTCGTAATTGGGATACGCAATGTTAATTGTCCCGATAAATTGTGAATTTTTTAGAAAAGCATATTCATTATTCTGCTGTTGAATAAGTGTATATAAAAGTCTTAGTGATTTTTTATCCCAATATTGAAGATCGTCTATCAAAAATATTAT
>ENA-OQDM01000732-OQDM01000732.1-human-gut-metagenome-genome-assembly--contig:-NODE-732-length-16846-cov-4.180453_pt1 | contig 16846 bp, 11 predicted proteins | sample MGYA00242772_ERZ504605 | MGnify/ENA primary metagenome ERZ504605 (study PRJEB26092, sample SAMD00036348) | human gut metagenome | host: Homo sapiens | study: EMG produced TPA metagenomics assembly of... | reverse complement strand
CATACTTGGCGCCTGGGGCTTCTGACGGGAAGGTACTCTGCGGCCACAAGCCGCAGAGTAAGCCCCATCTGTCTGAGCCAGGTACGCATCAGCGTACATGGCGAGTTATGGGCGCCCTGCACGGCAGAAGACTCAGACGCTTAGTATGACCCGGCGAAACGACCGCACCAGGCACGACCATGCAGCCGCCCCGCTGGCAGTCTGTCCGTTCGTCCCTCCCTCCATTCATCCCTCCCACCCACACAAAAAAAGAGCCCCCAGGTCCAAACACCCAGGAACTCTCCCAAAACTCAAATATCCAATTATCATCAATCGTTATCAATCATCACCCAACACGCAGCCGAAACTTCTGAATCTCCTTCTCACTGGAAACCCTCTCAATCTCAGCCCCAAGACTCCTGAGCTTCTCCTCAAAATTCTCATACCCACGCTGGATATAAACAATATCATCAACAACCGTAACACCCTCAGCAGCCAGCCCCGCAATAACAAGCGCAGCCCCCGCACGAAGATCCGGCGCACTCACACGTGCCCCCGTAAGCTTCCTCACACCATCAATAATAGCAGAGTTCCCCTCCACCTTAATATTGGCACCCATCCGGGAAAGCTCATCCGCATACTTAAACCGGTTCTCAAAAATACTCTCAGTAACAATACTCGTACCCTCAGCCAAAGCCAAAGTAACCGCGATCTGCGGTTGCATATCCGTAGGATAACCAGGATAAGGCAACGTCTTCACATGCGTACGATGAAGCACATGCGGCGCACGGACACGAACCGCATCATCAAACTCCTCAACCTCACACCCGATCTCCTCAAGCTTAGCCGTAGTAGCCTCAAGATGCTTAGGAATAACATTACGAACAGTAACATCACCACGAGTAGCCGCAGCAGCAAACATAAACGTACCAGCCTCGATCTGATCCGGAATGATCGAATACTCCGTACGATGAAGCGTCTCAACACCACGGATACGGATCACATCCGTACCGGCACCCTTGATATTCGCCCCCATACTGTTCAGGAAATTCGCCACATCAACAACATGCGGCTCCCTCGCAGCATTCTCAATGATCGTACGACCAGTCGCCATAGAAGCAGCCATCATAATATTAATAGTAGCACCAACAGAAACCACATCCAGGAAAATATGGCTGCCATGCAGATTCTCCGCCTTGGCAACAATAGCACCATGACAGATATCAACATCCGCACCAAGAGCACGGAAACCCTTCAAATGCTGGTCGATCGGCCTGCTGCCGATATTACATCCACCCGGAAGCGGAACCTCCGCATGCTTATACTTACCAAGCAAAGCACCCAGAAGATAATAAGAAGCACGGATCTTCTTGATAAACTCATAATCCACGCTGAGATTGCCGATAGTAGAACCGTTGATCTTTACAGTAGACTTATCAATACGCTCAACCTGAGCCCCGATCTCGGAGATCGCCTCAAGCAGAACATTGATGTCCCTAACATCTGGCAGATTCTCGATCAATATAGTTTCATCAGTCATAATGGCTGCTGACAATATCGCAAGCGCCGCATTCTTCGCACCCGCAATATCCACTTCTCCAACCAGAGGATTGCCGCCTTTAATCACATACTGTTCCATAACACACCTCTATTATTTACTCCTCTATGAGCAGAAACTTTCTCTGAATTTACTGCAGGAACAAACGTTCCGCAATACCGTTTTTTAGGTCAGTTGTATATTATAACACATATTTCAGATTTGTAAACAATTTATGACGAAAACCTGTCACACCCCATGACCCGAAACACTCCAGCAAACCGTTTCCACAAGCCAACAGTTACGCCTTATCTCCCCTGTTCTTCAGTGCCTCAAGCACAACCTGGAGACTCCCCTCCAGATCCTTATCCTCTTCATCCACCACAATGTCCGCATATTTCTCATACAAAGGAACACGCTCATCATAAAGACTCGCCAGCGTCTGTCCCTCCTTGAGCACGACTCCACGTCCCTTAAGATTACCAAGACGCCTGGAAAGAAGCTCCAGCGAGATCTTAAGATACACCACAACACCCTCAGACTTCAGATGCTGCATAGCCTCATCGCAGTAAACCACACTTCCACCGGTAGCGATCACCGTATTCTCCACCTGGATCGAAGCATTCACACGATTCTCGATCGCCTTGAAGCCCTCTGTACCCTCATCCGCAATGATCTCACTCAGAGTCCTTTTCTCCTCCTTCTGGATCAGAAGATCTGAGTCAATAAACTGGTAACCAAGTACCTTCGCAAGTACGACACCGATGCTGCTCTTCCCCGCACCAGGCATTCCTATCAGTGTAATATTATTCATACTGTATCCTTTCATTTTAGCATAACAGCCACCAAATCTCAATAAACCTTACAGCTCCGAGAACCTACCTTTTCTCTCTCCCTGGCTTTCCTGACATCTTCAACTTCCCTGACATCCCTGGCTTTCCTGACGTCTTCAACTTCCCTGACATCCCTGGCTTCCCCGACGTCTTCAACTTCTCTGACATCCCTGCCTTCTTTGATTCCCTGTCTGCTTCCCTGTCTGATTTCTTATCCAACTTCTTCTGCATCTGCTTCTTTTGCTGCTTCTTCTTTACGCTGTAGCCGAAGGTTCCCACCTTCCGACCACCCGCCAGATACTCCCCATGGGAATAAACCAGAAGACCCGCATCATTGAGACGAAACCTATCGTTTTTATCCATATAAGCTTCATCCGCATGGACCGCAAGCACATCCGCAAGAAACATGTCATGAGACCCCAGCTCCTTCACCTCACGCACCCTGCACTCAATTGAAACCGGAGCCTCTCCGATCATCGGTGCAGAAACAAACTGCGCTTTCTCTTTCGTAAGGTTCAGCTTCCGGAACTTGTCCACATCACGTCCCGAACGGACCCCGCAGAAATCCGTTGCAAACGCCAGCTCCTCCGTTGTCAGATTGATCACAAATTCACCCGTTTTCCGGATCATATCATAGGAATAACGGGAAGGTCGGACAGAAATATAAGCCATCGCCGGATTGGTACACACCGTACCCGTCCACGCAACCGTTATGATATTATCGTTCCCCTCACCATCGGTAACACTCACCATTACAGCCGGCAGCGGATAGATCATGTTCCCCGGCTTCCATAACTGTTTCGCCATTTTCCGTCACCTCTTATGCATAATCGCTGTTCATCAGCTGAGCAGCCTCCATCATAGCCGGGATCAGCTGCTTCTTTCTGGAAACCACACCCGGCAGACTGAAGGTATCTCCATCCGGTTTCCGCTCAAAAGCGATCTCCGCCATCTGCTGACTGCCCTCCCCGTAAAACAGAAGCTCTGTAGACTCCTCCAGGATATTCGTCAGCATAAAATAAACTCTCGTGATATCATGACGGCCACACTCACTCACCATAAACGGCATCAGCTTCTCCTTGATCTCCTTAAGCTCCTCGCTGTCCATGGAACTGATCTGACCCACACCAAAAGAAACATTACCCTCACCGATAAACTTCTTGTAATCCTGATAAAAAATCTCCTCCGGAGACTTATCCTTCAGATTACTTCCCGCAGAAAACATCTCCCGGGCAAACTCCTCGATCTTGATCCCCGCGATCAGCGCAAGAGCACTGGCAGCGATCTTATCCGTCTGCGTACAGGTCGGTGAACGAAACATCAATGTATCCGAAATGATAGCCGCACAGAGAAGCCCCGCGATCTTTTCCGGGATCTCCAGTCTCTGCTCTCCGTAGATCTCATAAAGGATCGTGCCCGTACATCCCACCGGCTCATTACGAAAAGCAACCGGCGTCATGGTCTGCAAGGTACCCAGCTTATGATGATCAATGATCTCAAGGATCTCCGCCTTCTCGATATTATCAACAGCCTGATCCACCTCATTATGATCCACAAGAACCACTTTCTTTTTATGCATATCCAGAAAATTACGTCTGGAGATCGTACCGATACACTTACCATGAGGATTGATCACCGGAAACGCTCTGTGACGGTTTTTGATCATAACATCCTGGATATCATCCGTAAAATCCTCGGTATTAAACGTAACCATGTTATCCCGCTTCATAACAAAGCTGACCGGAATACTCTGATTGATCAGACGCGCAATATTAAACGTATCATACGGAGACCGGATGATCACGATATTCTTCTCATGAGCAAGCTTTACAACCTTCTCGGAAACCACGATATTCAGCCCCACGATGATACAGCTTACATTCTGGCTGATCGCCTGAAGATGATCCTCCTCACGGTCACCCATGATGATCATATCATTCTCCTCAACGTAGCCCTCCAGCATCTTCGGGTTGGCAGTACCGACAAGCACACGCCCCTTCACAAAATATCCGTGTCCGTTACCTTCCACCACTTCACCGCCAACAGTCTCGGCAATTCTCTGATACTGCGTCCTCGCATTGGAAAGAAGATAACTGTCTGTAGTATCCATATAGGTCTTTGCGATATCACCAATCGTCACAAGCCCCTCCAGACACCCATCCTTATCCCGGATTGGAAGAGAAACGATCCCGTTCTCCTGCATCAGATCCCAGGTATTCTTCAGCGACATATTCTTATCCGCCTGCGGACTGGTCCGGATATCCATATCCTTGACCTGCGTACCGATATTTCCCAGATAAGCCGGCGGCTGTACGCCAAAACGGTTCAGCACATACCTGGTCTCCTCATTGATCTGCCCCGCTCTCTTCGGGATATATTTTTTATTCTGCGTAGTTCTGTTCTTAATATCCGCATAAGCAATAGCCGAACAGATGGAATCCGTATCCGGATTCTTATGTCCGATTACAAATATTCTCTCCGGTTTTTTCATACACATCCATCCTTTTTCATCCAAAATAATCATAATTTAATATTTGCAAACAAAGCACCCAGGGAAGTAGTAGCCTCCTCCCCCGACTCCGGAAGCTCAAAAGACTCCTCCTCAACCTCCTTAGCCATCAGATCCGATGCCTCTTTAATACTCAGGCTCAGCTTACCATCCTTGATCGCGATAACCTTCACCTTAACCTTATCCCCAACACTCAAAACCTCAGAAGGCTTCCGGATCCTCTTCTCACAGATCTGAGAAATATGCACCAGCCCGGAAACCCCGTTCCCAAGCTCCACAAAAGCACCATACGGCTGCAAACTCTCAACCGTACCCTCCGTCACAAAGCCAACCTGGATATTGGAAATCTTGTTCCGTTTCTCCACCTCAGCCCTCTCACGAAGAATCTCCCTCGCCGAAAGCACCAGCCTCTTCTTCGCCTTATCAACCTCGATCACCCGCACCTGGATTGGCTTATTCAGAAACACCTCAGTATCCTCAACAAACTCCAAAGCAAGCCTAGATGCCGGAATAAAACCACGGACACCCTCAACGTAAGCAATGGCACCCCCGTTAACGATCCCCTTCACAACAACATCCAGCACCTCACCCGAATCCTGAAGCTCCTTCAGCCTGTCCCAGGCAAGCACATCCGCAGCATCCGCTCTGGAAAGAAGAATATTCCCCTGACCATCATCCCTGCGAAGAACCATCGCTTGAACCTCATCCCCCGGCTGAACAGCCTCTTTAATATTAAACCCCGGCACCCGGGAAAACTCCTCCACCGGAATAAAACCCTCAGCATAAAACTTAAGGTCAAGAACAACCCCCGACTCATCCACACTCACAACAGTCCCGGAGATAATATCACCCTCATCGATTCTCTTAAAAGAAGCCTCCAGCTCCCTCTCAAAATCCTTCATAGACTCCGCCATATCCAGACCTCCCATTCAAACAAAAACCCAACCACCGCCGCCCCAAACCAGACGACAGCACTATAATCCTAATCATTATAGCATGCACACCCCACCCGCGCTATATTTTTTGCACTGGAAATTTCTTACCCCCTTTATTTCTCTCCAACACACAGGACAGACTCAAATCAGCCCATTTATCACACCCTTGATGCTTTCTTTATTTCTCTCTAACACACAGGACGGACTTAGTACGATTCCAGAATTTCTTTGTAGTGGATCCTTTTTATTTCTCTCCAACGCACAGGACGGACTTAGTACGATTCCAGAATTTCTTTGTAGTGCATCCTTTTTGTTTCTCTCCAACGCACAGGACGGACTGCCGGAGGGGCGGCTGCATGGTCGGGACCCGGTGCGTCGGAGTAAGCCGCTGGTCATACTTAGCGCCTGAGGCTTCTGACGGGAAGGTACTCTGCGGCCACAAGCCGCAGAGTAAGCCCCATCTGTCTGAGCCAGGTACGCATCAGCGTACATGGCGAGTTATGGGGCGCCCTGCACGGCAGAAGACTCAGACGCTTAGTATGACCCGGCGAAACGACCGCACCAGGCACGACCATGCAGCCGCCCCGCTGGCAGTCTGTCCGTTCTGGTTTTTGGGGTGTGAGGTGTGGTGGTTTGCCGAGAAAGGGTGAGCCATCAGCGCTGCGCTGGATGGCTGCAGGGGCTGAGTTTCTTTGTGGTGTGTTGGGAGATGGTGTGGCATCGGCGCTGCGCTGGATGTGGGTGGGGTGAGTTTTTTTGCGGTTTGTCGTGAGGGGATTGGGGAATAGAGGCTGGTTTGGATATATTGTAGTGTTTTTGTGTAATATTTAAATTTATTTTTGGAGGATTTTGGATTATAATTATGGAAAAAGATGGTTGGCCTGATTGGTTGACTGATTGACTGGTTGATTGATATCCGGAGTTTTGGTGACTGTTTTGTGGGACTTGAGAGAAGAGCTTCGGATGTGTGCTGATGGGACTTGAGAGAAGAGCTTCGGATGTATGCTGATGTGGTTTGAGAGATGAGCTTCGGATGTATGTTGATGAGGGGTGTGTGATGGGCTTCGGATGTGTGTTGATGTGGCTTGTGTGAGGGCTTCGGAGGTTTGTTGGTTTGGTTTTGAGGGTGGTCTTTTTGGGGGCTGCCTGGGTTTTGGAGGGAGAGGGTTGTATGTGTGATTATGTGGTTTTGCCGCTTTTGAATTCGTCTTTTGAGCCTGGGAGGGCTCGGGAAGTTGTTGAGGGGTTTGTGGATGTGGATTTGAGGAATATTGCGCGGGCTGAGCTTTTTTATTTATGGGGCAGGCGGAGGAGTGTTGTGAGATCACGAGGGGGTATCTGTCCAGCAGGGTTATTGAGCTGAAGCTTTCGGCGTGTATTTTGTATGGGTATTCTAATCTGACGCTGGGGAATGTGGCGGCGGCTAAGCGGGGGATGGAGGGGATCCAGTCCTGTATGAAGCTGGCTATGAAGAAGAAGGTTCCGGAGGAGGTTTATGCGTCCTGTCTTCTGGCGGGGTATGTGGGGGCGGTTTTGCTTCATCTGCCTACGGATGGGATGCCTGCTTTTGGGGAGTACAGCAGGATGCTTCCTGAGGGGCTGAGGCTTTTTGCCACGTATGTGATGGCGCACCATACTTATCTTAACGGGGAGATATGGAGTGCTTATGGGATGGGGAAGGCTGCTTTGTTTATGGCGGATAGGTCGTATCCGATCAGTATGACGTATATCCACTGTATGATGGCGGTGTGTGCGATCAACCGAAAGCATAAGCAGGAGGCACAGGAGGAGATGCTCCGGAGCTGGGAGCTGGCGAAGATGGATGGGTTTCTGGAGCCTTTTATTGAGCATCATGGGCTTTTGCGGGGGCTGATCGAGGCCGGGATCCGGAAGCGTATCAGCGGATCACGGAGGGTGTGATTTCGTTTCAGCAGGGGCTGGATGGCGCTTCATAATCCGGAAAATCGGAGAAAGGTTACGGGGGAGCTGTCGACGATGGAGTTTTCTATTGCCATGCTGGCAAGTGGGGGATGGAGCAATAAGGAGATCGGAGAGCATCTGGGGATTTCCATTAATACTGTCAAGCATTACCTTACGGATATCTTTTGCAAGCTGAATGTCAAGAAGCGGGATGAGCTGAAGAAATTCATGTTAAAATAGTGACAGAGGCACTTTTTTATGAAAAAAAGTGCCTTACAAAACAACTATTAGTGTTGTATAATAAATACCACGAATAGTCAGATTTTATCGGAGAAATCAGACGAAAAGAACCAGTGAACGAGTAAGTTAAGAAGGAGGAGTTGAAGGCTGATTTTCGATAGCATCTGATAATGTCAGTATCCTTACCAAAAATGTCTGGTATATTGACACTACAATCACATAATGGTAAAATATTGAAAAGGTGTAACCTGTTTACTCACCGGCTAAAAACATGAAGCTTTTTTAAGAGAAAGGAATATAAACAGAAGTAAAGTAATAAGAAATACAGTACACGTTAATGCACACATAGGAAAGCGGGAAAGGTATGAAAAAATTAAGGAATAATAAGATCAGAAAACTCCTGGCATTTATGGTGGCTTTGGCGTTGATGGTATCCTGTATGCCGAGTGCATATACGATCTCCGCGAGTGAGGCGTTCGGAGATGGAACGGAGGATATATTTACAGATGGCGAAATTACATCTGAACCAGCGGCCGAAGAATCGACACCGGATGTAAGCAGCGCTGACCAGGAGGAAACGGAACAGGCGCAGCAATCGACGCTTACATATGAAAATGATTCTGTTAAAGTAACAGCAGAGGCACTGGAGGACGGAGCTCTTCCGCAGAATACAGCATTGAAGGCTGACAGCGTAAACGAGAATTCATCCGTATCTTATGATACAGTTTCTCAGAAGCTTTCAGCAGCAGCTACAGACAAGGGCAGCAGCCTGAGAGGTTTTTTTGCGTATGATGTGTATTTTGCTGATGGCGACGGAAACAGAGTCGAGCCGAACGGCAGAGTCAGAGTAACTTTTGAGTACAAGACACCGGCAGCACCGGAGCTTACCGATGCAGCCAGCACGAGTGTAACCGTTGAGAAGCTTCATTATAACAGCAGTACCGGTGATACTGATGTTAACACCTTACAGGCCAACGAGGATCTGAAGGTTCTGAATGTCAACGAGGGCAAACAGATCCAGACACTTCAGGTTGAGACTGGCAACGCAGCTGTTTTTGCCGTTATGTGGGATTCTCCTGAGACAGCAGATGTCGAGGCGGAAGCTGTTTCCGGTAATGAGGACGAGGTGCCTATCGCATCAGAGGAGCTTACGGACGGAATGGATATTTCGGACGAGCCTGAGCAGGATGCAGCTGAGACACCGGCAGCAGAGAATCCGGAGGTAACTCCTGAGGCAGAGCCTTCTGAGGAGCCAGCGGAGAATCCGGATGCTGAACCTACCGAAGCGCCGGCAGAGGATCCGGATGTGGTGGAAGAACCGGCAGAGGATATTGCGAGCCCGGATGATGTTCCGGCAGCAGATGAGAATGGTGAGACAAGCCTGATCGAGGTTCTGGGAGACGATACGAATCTTCGTGTCAGCCCATCTATCGAGGCAGAGGTTCTGGCAACTGTAAACGCAGGAACACAGCTCACACTTCTGGATACCGTAACAGCAGAGGACGGAGCAACCTGGTACAAGGTTTCATGGGAAGGAACCGAGGCTTACATAAGAAGTGATATGGCACAGGTTGTTGACAGCAGTGATGAGGCAGAAGAGCCTGAGGATATTCTGGAAAGCGAAGAAGTTTCTTATTCTCAGGAAGTTGGTAATGTAGTTGTAACTGCAACAGCAGCGAAGGGCGTTATTCCGGAAGGTGCACAGTTTGTTGTGACTCCGATCGAGAAAGGTTCTGACCAGTATGCAGATATAGAGAAACAGCTTCACGAGGGTGCAGAAAATGAGAGTTATACAGTAGCAGGTTTTCTTGCATACGATATTAGTTTTCTGAATGACGATGGAACTAAGATCGAACCGCAGAACGGAAGTGTCAGGGTATCTATAGCCTACAAAGAAGCAGAAATCCCAGAAGATGTAGCTGAAACAGATACAGCACAGGAAAACATGAATGTATCTCTGGTACATTTTGTGGAGGATGCAAATGGTAATGTCACAGAAGTTGTTAATATGAGCAACGATGGACAGGCTGAAGTAAGTACAACCGACAATGGAGAGATTGAAAGTGCAAACTTTGAAACAGAGAGTTTTTCTACTTTCTCAGTTGTATGGTTGGCAGATGATTTCACTTCTGTACAGACAACTAGTAGTGATGATAAGGAGAGTACTGTTGATAGTGCTGCCAGTGGTATTACTATCAATATGTTTAATTATAATACTGCTGAAATAAATAAAGGTCATTCTTTGCAGTTTAGTAATGGAAGGGATGGAGTATGGGATTATAATGCGTGGACAGGGTCAGCTAATCCCTATTCTAACATTATGAAAAAGACATTGGGCAAAGATTCATATCCGGTATTAAATAAGGGGAATGAGGAGAGTAGTTCGTATTTATTCTCAACAGATTCAGGTACGGGCAAGACGTTTTATAGTGATGCAAATTACTTATTTAAAAAAGATGCAGATGGTTACTATGAATATGATAGTGCTAAAAATTTTGCACAGTTTGATGAAAAGACAAAACATTTTACTGTATATAAGGTACCAGGAAGTTCTACAAATGCAATAAACCTACAAAAAGATTCGGGTAATAAGCCGCATGGAAGTTTCTTTCCATTCAATACATTAGGTGATTCTATTTACGAGGGGATTCATGAAATTTCAGGAAATTCACCAGATTTCCATTTTGGTATGACAATGTCAGCTAAATTCATTCAGCCAAAAGACGGAAAAATTAATGGTAATAATATGGTATTTGAGTTTTCTGGAGATGATGATGTATGGGTTTACATCGATGGCGTTTTGGTGTTGGATATTGGTGGTATTCATAATGCAGCATCTGGCTCTATTAATTTTGCTAATGGCAACGTTACAGTTGGTAACAATAATAATCTAAATTTAAGAAAATTATTTGCTGATGCAAATGAAGAAGGAGATTTTGTTAGCGGAGAGAATCGTTTCGCAGATTATACAATGCATACAATTAATTTCTATTATCTCGAAAGAGGTGAGGGTGATTCCAACTGTAAGCTTAAGTTCAATCTTCCAACAGTTCCGAAGAAGTCGGTTACGGTTGAAAAACAGTTGAGTAATACGGATAAAGAGAAGTATGCAGATGTAGAGTTTAAATTTCAGTTACTTGTTAAGAATGCCCAAGGGAAGTATGTTCCATCAAATACTAAAGGTATTTTAAGCGATGGTAAAAATGTTGAGTTCAAGAGTGAAACAATAAATAACGTTTCCTACAATAATGTGTTTACGTTGAAACCTGGTCAGCATGCAACTTTTTCTGGACTTGAGGAAAATAAGAATTATAAGGTTCAAGAACTTGATGTATCAGCTGACAAATATGAACAGGTTTTAATCAATGGGAAAAATGCAACAAATCAGAATGGAAATGTTATTTCTAGTGAAGCTACAGTTGACAGTAGACAATGGGTAACGGTTACCAATGTACTTGCCAGTGTTGCAGAACTTGATTTCAAAAAAGTTAATACAAAAGGCGAGGCTTTATCCGGAGCAGGATTTACTCTTACTTCTCAGGATGACAATTCTAAAACTTATACAGCAGAGTCAGGTGATGATGGAATCATAAAATTTGAGAATCTTCCTTTAGGAACTTATACTTTAACAGAAACGAGGGTTCCGAATAAGTATGAGAATCGAAATACCTGGATCGTAAAAGTTGAAAAGGATGAAGCAGGTACTGCTGTTGCCACACTTTATGAGGCTGATGGTAAAACAGTAGTTAAGAAAGATTCGAAGGATAGCTATTATCACATTGTAAACTATACGCATCAGGAACTGATCGAATCTGATGTGGAATACTCGAAGAAGGCACATGTTATAGACTGGGAGAACAGAACGTATAAGATTGATATCTCTGCAGCGTCTAAGTGTAGAAGCCAATCAACTGTAGTTACTGGAGCAGCAGATATAATGCTTGTATTGGATGTATCTGGTTCAATGAATAATTCTATACCTGTTGATTACAAAAAAGTAGCAGATAATACAGAAGAAGGAAGAAGTAGCTTAAAATCTGGTAATACATATTATTTAAAATATAATAACAAGTATTATCAGATACGGAAATATGATAATAGATATTATATTTACAAAAAGGGTTATTATGATATATCAGAGGATCAGTATAAAAATTGTGAAATTTTTATAAAACTGGCGACAAGACTTGATGCATTAAAAGAATCCGTTAAACAGTTTATAAATTCGACTGCTGAAAAATCATCAAATAGTAAGATTGGAATTGCCACATTTAGTTATGATGAGAAGGGAACAACAACTGATTTATTGGAACTTAAGAATAATAAGGATACATTAATTAACACAGTAAGCGGATTAAATGCAAATGGAGGAACTGATCCTAATTTTGGCCTTAACAATGCATATAATAAATTAACTGCGGCAACTGAAAATGGTGATACACTTCCTAAATATGTTATTTTATTTACAGATGGAGAGCCAACGGGAAATTCTAGCGATAGTTCACAGGGAGCTTCTTGGAGCAATGATGCACAAAAGAGAGCAGAAGTTACAGCAAAGAAGTTAAAAGACAAAGGAGTTAGCATATATACCATAGGCTTTGCACTTTCATCGAAGGCTGAGAAATTCCTAGCGGGCGATGGATCAAATGATTATCCGGGAATCGCATCCAGTGCGGAATGTGCTAAGACAGCGGATGATGCAGCTGGTCTGAGTGAACTGTTCAGAACATTTGAGCAGACGATCTTTAATGACGTTGATATTACAAATGCGACCATTACCGATACGATTGATCCAAGATTTGATCTTCTTGATGATGCCGGAAAGATCATTACTGAAGAATCGCTTGCAAATGGACCTCTTACACTTGCAAATGGCGGAGTGGTAAGGCTGGTTAATGGAAACTTGCAGGTACAGTGGACGAATGTTACAATCCCAAAAAAGAAGAAAAATAATCCATGGACTAAATCTCTTAATATTAAAGCGAAAGATACTTATATTGGTGGAAATGATGTTACGACCAATGTGAGGGAGGGATCCAATATTACGTTTGGTAATGAGAAGATTTATTTGCCACAGCCGAAGGTTAATGTAAATGCCAAGATTTTTATCAATGATAAAGAGATTACCATTTACAAGGGTGATACGATTCCGACAGATGGAGAAATTCTGAATAAGTTATTTAAAGCGAGTGACGTAACATCGTATAAAGATGGGAAGGTTGGAACCGCAGACATTGTTAATATTCAGTTGAAGTGGTACAAGAATCCGAAGTGTACGGAGCCGGTTGCAACAGATACAAAGGGAAATCCTGTATATGATTTGGGTCAATTAAGTGATTCAGATAAACAGCCAACAGCGGACACAAATTACTATCTTAAAGTAACGTATAATGCCGGAGCTCCATCGGAGGGAAGTAAAAAAAATACAAATAACAATGTTGCTGGTGGAGAGGATAATATTCAGGAAGCAATAAATGAGAAGAAGAGTAACAATCCTTATGGAATCTACACAATCCATGTAATTTCCGGTAAGATTGATATTATCAAGAAGGTAGAGGAAAAATCCTCTGTGGATCGAGAATTCCAGTTTAATGTAAAAACAGAGGATGGAGATGATGCGTTTAAAGGTAAGGGTAAAACATTTACGCTTACGGTCTCGAAAGACTCTCTTACCGGAGAACTTACTGATGCTGACAAAAAAACGTTGGAAAACCTTTCAAGAGGTACTTATGTTGTATCTGAGGTGAATGTTCCAGATGGTTATAAGATTGCAGGAACTGATATCGCAGTTGAAACAAATTGTCAGAATTCAGTGGAAAACAATGAAACAACGTTTGTTTTAGGAAATAGTAAACAGACGCCTAACACGGATGTTATTTCATCAGAGTACACATATAATCCGAATGACGGAGGTGTATTGGGCAAGGTTTCCTACATCAACGAGTATTCTGTAAATCTTGACCTGAAGAAAGTTGATTCTAGTGGTAATAATGAATTGAGTGGAGCAGAGTTTACACTGGAAGTAAAAGATGGTACTACAGGGCAATTTGACGGTAATGCTTATAAGCCATTCGAGATTGACAAAGATACTGTTGAGTTGAAGGATCTGAAACCTGGATTGTATAAACTGACAGAAATTAAAGCGCCAAAAGGCTATTCATTATTAGAAACTAGTATCTATTTCCAGGTAAAACTTGGAAAAGTTACGCTTGTTAAAGAAGATGGAACCCCAATCGAAGTTCAACCTCAGTCAATGTGGACTTTGGATGAAGATGGTAATGTTTTGACAATTAAAAACACGAAACTTTATTCATTACCAAACTCCGGTGGTCCGGGAACCTATGGATTTACAATCAGTGGTGTAGCGATTCTTGCAACTGCACTCCTGTTGTTTATAAATAATAAACGAAGGGAGGAAGAAGCAAAGAGATCGTAACACATTAATTGTAAATGGCCGATGAAGGGCGAAAAAGAAAAATGCAGAGAAAGAAAGGAGCAAACCTTATGAAAAATTTATTTAAGAAAATCAGTGCAATACTGATGGCAGCAATTATGGTGCTGGCTATGGCATCTACAGCATTTGCAGCTGATGCAGCAACAACTACAACGGGTAGTATTACCGTAACTGGTTTAACTGCAAATGATAATACTACTTTGAAGGTTTATAAAGTAGTTGGTTTTGATGAAGCGAACAGTGACTGGACTATTGAGAGTTGGGCACAGAATCATGCGACTAATACTAATCATGTAGTTAATATTGACTGGGAAGCACTGAAAAGTGTTAATCCACTTCCAACTCCTGTGCAAGAAATCCCAGTTCCGGCTAATTCAACGACATATACAATTGATGGACTTGAAATTGGTGCGTACATGATTATTGCGACAGGTGATCATACAACATACAATGTTATGGGTGAGGCACCTTATGGTTATGATGCTAACAATTTAATCGTTCCAGCTGCAAAAACAATCAATGCTAAATCTTCAGCGTATCAGCTTACCAAAACATTAGTTAATGGTGATCAGATATTCGTAGCAAAAGGTGAAGAAGTAAAATTCAATATTGATACTACATTCCCAAGTTATGCGCTTAATGCAACAAATAGAGCATTCTGGATCAAAGATACTCCAACAGGTATGAAAATTACAGGAATTAAAGTACTGGTAAATGGATCTGAAGTAAAAGTTAATGATGCATATACATTAGACAAAAAATTAGCAACAACAGAAGCTGTGACTGTAAACTTCAAAGATACTTATATTGGTAGTGCTAATCTTCATGCTGGACAGAGTGTACGTGTTGAAGTAACTGGTGTTATTACAGATGATACAGAATACAAAAATGAAGCTGAGACAAATAATTCCCACGACAAACCTAATGTACCAGGTTACTCTGGATCTATCAGAATTAATAAAACTGATGATTCAAAAGAGAACCCAAAGGTTCTGAAAGGTGCAACATTCCAGATTAAAAAACAGGGTGAGAATGCTCCGATTCAGTTTGTAAAAACGAATACAGGTGTTTATACAATGGTTACATCTGACACAGATATGACTGACAAAACTGCTGTAGCAGATGTAGAAGCAACTGAAGGAACTGTTTTAGTAAAAGGTCTTGGCGCAGGAACTTATGTGATTACAGAGACAAAAGCACCAAAAGGATATAGTATTAATACAAATATCGATAATGTAACACTTACAAAAGATAGTGCTGAAACTCGAAATGTAACTCTTCCTGTAACCGATACCAAACTCGGCGCTCTTCCATCCACAGGTGGCATGGGAACATACCTCTTCACTATCATCGGTGTTGTAGTTATGGCTGGCGCTGCTGGTGCTTTCTTCATCAGCCGCAGAAAAGGATCTGAGGAGTAATCGTTTGATTGCCGGATCGATTCGATTCAAAAATTATTTATAAGCAACGACAAAGCAAGTATTAAAACAGAATAGTTTCTGATTATTCTGTTGAAGAAATCATTACCGCCCGGCCCCTTCGGGGGCCGGAATGGTAATACAACAGTATGGAGAAACCTATGAGAAAGAATAAGAAGAAAAATTATATTGGACTTGGTTTGCTGTTTCTGATAGGGTTGTCCATACTGCTGTATCCAATGGTCAGTGATGCCTGGAACCGGTACAGGGACAGCCTGCTGATCAGTAATTATAGCAGCAGTGTTTCTTCGGATGAGAATGCGGAGAAGATTGACAGCATGTGGAAGGCAGCGCAGGAGTATAATGAACAGATCAAGCAGGAAAGTGTGCCGGATGCTTTTTCCGTGAGGGATGGCCAGACGGACAGTACATATGAGTCTCTTCTGAACCTGAATGGTGATGGAATGATGGGGTATGTGGAGATTCCTGTGATCGATGTGAGCATTCCAATCTATCATTACACGACAGATGAGACTCTGGAGAAGGGCGCTGGTCATTTGTTCGGCAGCAGTCTTCCGGTTGGCGGCAAGAGTACCCATTGTATTTTGTCGGCACACAGAGGTCTTCCAAGTGCGAAACTTTTTACAGATCTGAATCTTGTGGAAGAGGGAGATGTTTTTTACCTGCATGTGCTGGGTAAGACGCTTGCCTACGAGGTGGATCAGATTCTTACCGTTCTTCCGGAGCAGACAGAGTCTCTGGGTATCACGGATGGGGATGATTATGTAACGCTGGTTACGTGTACGCCTTATGCGGTGAATACGCACAGACTTCTGGTGAGGGGACACAGAGTTCCGATGAAGGCTGCGAAGGCGGTTCAGAAAACAGAGAAGAAGGTTACCGGAATCACCAATCCGACGCTTCCGATGCTTGCTCTCTGTGTTGTGATCGGAATTGTGATCGCGGTGATCCTGGTTGCCGGTATCAATTCTGTTCAGAACAAAAAAACGACGTAGGAAAT
>ENA-OQDM01000727-OQDM01000727.1-human-gut-metagenome-genome-assembly--contig:-NODE-727-length-16917-cov-2.076355_pt1 | contig 16917 bp, 19 predicted proteins | sample MGYA00242772_ERZ504605 | MGnify/ENA primary metagenome ERZ504605 (study PRJEB26092, sample SAMD00036348) | human gut metagenome | host: Homo sapiens | study: EMG produced TPA metagenomics assembly of... | reverse complement strand
ATAACAAAGACAATGTACATAAATCCATTATATCGGTCGTTCCCCACGAGGGAACGTGGATTGAAATGGAAAAGAAGCAATGTCTGGGATGCTTGCTATCGTCGTTCCCCACGAGGGAACGTGGATTGAAATCTGGATATGACCTTAATTTTTTTTCGCATTTCGTGTCGTTCCCTACGCAGGAATGTGGATTGAAATCCCGATCACATATGCGATCACTGTAGCTCCAGCCGTCGTTCCCTACGCGGGAACGTGGATTGAAATGCAAAGTAGTTAGCTGCATTCTGGTAATATGCCGTCGTTCCCCACACAGGAACGTGGATTGAAATGAGTGTAGAAGATAGTGATAGCCTGGTTGATGATGTCGTTCCCCACGAGGGAACGTGGATTGAAATATCAACGCAAAGAGATTCGTGGAGATTGAAAGGGTCGTTCCCCACGTGGGAACGTGAATTGAAATAACAAAGAGGAGATCAAACGGTGTGGTACATGGGACATTCCCTATGCGGGGACAAAAACCGGAAATCGCAATTAATACTTGCATTTAACAGACATTGGTGTTACAATGAACGAAACTAAGAACTTGTTGGCATAGGAGTGGGCGAGAGCCCGCTCCTATTTGCTGAGAAGGAATTTGTTCAGAAATAGGCAGAAATAGGAAAGGCAGGTGGGAAGCATGAGCAGACGGGAAGAATATGAACAGAAGACAGAGGCGATCCTTACACCAATCGTGGAGTCCAGGGGCTTTGAGCTGGTAGACGTGGAGTATGTCAAGGAAGCCGGAACCTGGTATCTCAGAGGCTATATCGACAAGCCGGGCGGAATCACAGTCAATGACTGCGAGGACGTAAGCCGTGCATTCAGCGATATACTGGATGAGCAGGATTTCATCGAGGACAGCTACATTATGGAGATCAGTTCTCCGGGACTTGACCGGCCTCTTAAAAAAGAAAAAGACTTTAAGAGAAGCCTTGGCAAGCTGGTGGAGATCCGTACCTACCGGCCCATCGAGAAACAGAAAGAATTCTGCGGTATTTTAAATGCATATGATAGTAACAGTGTGACAATCGATGAAGACGGCACAGAACGTACCTTTGATAAAAAAGATATTGCCCTGATTCGTCTCGCGATCGAATTCTAAAAGAGAATCGAATCTGTAAAATTCAGGAGGAAAAAAGAAAAATGAGCAGAGATTTAAGAGATGCGCTGGACGTTCTCGAAAAAGAGAAAAACATCAGTAAGGATACACTGCTGGAGGCAATTGAGCAGTCACTGATCCAGGCATGTAAGAACCATTTCGGAAAGGCAGATAACGTTCACGTTATGATCGATCCGGAGACCTGTGACTTCAGTGTTTACGCTGACAGAACTGTTGTAGAGCATGTGGAGGATCCGGCGCTGGAGATTTCTCTGGTGGATGCACAGAAAACAAACACGAACGCAGAGATCGGTGATGTTATGAAGGTTGAGATCCAGTCCAAGGAATTCGGACGTATCGCAACCCAGAATGCAAAGAATGTCATTCTTCAGAAAATCCGTGAGGAAGAGCGTAAAGTTCTTTACGATCAGTACTATGGAATCGAAAAAGAAGTGGTAACCGGTATTGTTCAGAGAGTAATGGGCAAAAATGTCAGCATCAACCTTGGTAAGGCAGATGCAGTCCTTACAGAGAACGAACAGGTAAAGGGTGAGACCTTCCAGCCAACTGAGCGAGTAAAAGTTACATTCTTGAAGTTAAGGATACACCGAAGGGACCACGTATCCTAGTTTCCAGAACACATCCGGGCCTTGTAAAGAGACTCTTTGAGTCCGAGGTTGCAGAGGTAAGAGATGGTACCGTTGAGATCAAGAGCATTGCCCGTGAGGCAGGCTCCCGTACCAAGATCGCTGTATGGAGCAACGATCCGGATGTAGATGCTGTGGGAGCATGCGTTGGTATGAACGGTGCACGTGTAGGTGCAGTTGTTAACGAGCTTCACGGTGAGAAAATCGATATCATCAACTGGGATGAGAACCCGGCAATCCTTATCGAGAATGCATTAAGCCCTGCAAAGGTTATCGCAGTTATGGCTGACCCGGATGAGAAGACCGCACTGGTCGTAGTTCCGGATTACCAGCTTTCCCTTGCTATCGGTAAGGAAGGACAGAACGCACGTCTTGCTGCAAGACTTACAGGCTTCAAGATCGACATCAAGAGCGAGACACAGGCAAGAGAGTCCGGTGACTTCTACGATGATTACGATGAGGAACACGAGGAAGCAGAGGAAGAATGACAGAAGAGGCTGTTTCCGAAGAGCTTGAAGAAGCAGAGGAAGATACAGAAGAGACAGAAACAGAAGCTGAAGAAACAGCAGATGGAGATGCCGAAGAATAATGAAAACGAGAACCAAGATTCCCATGCGTCAGTGTACCGGCTGCAGGGAAATGAAAAGCAAAAAGGAAATGATACGAGTTCTCAGGACATCAGAGAATGAGATCATCCTGGACGCTACAGGTAAGAAAAACGGACGCGGCGCATACCTTTGTTTCTCAGAGGAATGCTTGGAAAAGGCTATCAAAAACCATGGCCTGGAGCGTTCCTTGAAAATGGCAGTTCCGGATGAAGTGTATCAGAACCTCAAAAAGGAGTTTGGATCAATTGAAAAACAATAAGGTTTTATCACTCATCGGACTTGCGACAAAAGCAGGAAAAACAGTGAGCGGAGAATTTTCCACAGAGAAATCCGTAAAAACAGGAAAAGGTTTCCTGGCACTGGTGGCAGATGATGCCTCCGAAAACACAAAAAAGAAATTTCGGAATATGTGTACCTATTATGAAGTTCCGTTATATTTCCTTTCAGACAAAGAGAGCCTGGGCAGAGCAATGGGCAAAGAATTCCGTGCCAGCCTTGCCGTGCAGGACGAAAATTTTGCAAAGGCGATCATGAAGGCGCTGGAAAAAGAATCCGGCAGATAACCTGCATGATACAGGCGTCTGTAAGGAGGTTTGACGTTAGAAATGATAAAAGATAAATTCAACAGATTGGGAAAGGAGCAATATAGACAATTGGATACTCCAAAAACAGAAGAAAAGACAACAACGGTGAATACAGAGGGTAACAAGTCTGAAGCACCGAAAAAGAAAAAAAATATCATCCGTGTATTTCATGCACAGAATGCCAGCGATGGCGGTAAAGGAAGAAGAAAACCGGCAGCAGGCGAGAGAAAGGGACCGGCACGTCCACAGAACGGCGGTCAGAGAAGCACAGGAGCAAACACAAGAAACGGTGAGGCCGGTGAGCAGAGAAACGGTCAGAGTGGACAGAATCGCACTCAGGGCGGAAGACCGCAGGGCAACCGTCCGGAAGGAAGAAGAGACGGAAATCGTGACGGAAGAACTCGAAGGAAGAAGAGACGGTGGAAATCGTTTTGGAGGAAACCGTTCCCAGAATGGCGAGGGACGTCCGGCAAGACAGGGCGAGGGAAACAGAGGCCCACGCCAGAATGACGGAAGAGGCGGAAACCGTTTCAGCGGTGGAGCAAACCGTGGCCAGGGAGGTCAGGGCGGAAGCTTTGAAGGAAGAAGAGACGGAGGAAACCGTTTTGGCGGTGGAGCAAACCGTGGCCAGGGTGGCCAGGGCGGACGTTCCGAAGGCGGAAGAGGCGGAGACAACCGTTTCAGCGGAGCAAACCGTGGTGGCCAGGGCGGCGGACAGCGTCCGGGACAGAGAAGAAGCGGTGGCTCTTCAGATGCTGTATTCACTCCGGAGCTGACCAAGACATCCAAGGACAGCAAGCGTGAGCGTGACAGAGAGAATAAGAACAAGAAGAAAGAATTCGAGAAAGGTACCCAGGGCGGACGCAGACCAAATCAGGGCGGACGCAGACCGAATTCCAGAATCCCGAAAGCACTTCAGAAACCGAATCCACAGCCGAAGCAGGAAGAGAAGAAACCGGAGATCAAGGAGATCACCATTCCGGAGAAGCTTACTATCCGTGAGCTTGCGGACGCGATGAAGATGCAGCCGTCAGTGATCGTTAAGAAGCTTTTCATGGAAGGTGTCATGGTAACCGTAAACCAGGAGATCGACTTTGAAAAGGCAGAAGAGATCGCACTTGGCTTTGATATCATTGCTGAGAAGGAAGAAAAGGTGGATGTGATCGCAGAGCTCCTCAAAGAGGACGAAGAGGATGAGGATGATATGGTTCCGAGACCTCCGGTAGTCTGTGTTATGGGTCACGTTGACCATGGTAAAACATCTCTTCTGGATGCCATCCGTAATACAAACGTAACCAGAGGCGAGGCCGGCGGAATCACACAGCACATCGGTGCTTACGTGGTAAATATCAAAGGTCAGAAGATCACATTCCTGGATACACCGGGACATGAGGCGTTCACAGCTATGCGTATGCGTGGTGCCAACGCTACAGATATCGCAGTTCTGGTCGTTGCCGCAGACGATGGTGTAATGCCGCAGACAGTAGAGGCGATCAGCCATGCAAAGGCAGCCGGTGTTGAGATCATCGTTGCCATCAATAAGATCGATAAACCAAGTGCAAATGTAGAGCGTGTAAAACAGGAGCTTTCCGAGTATGAACTGATTCCTGAGGACTGGGGCGGAAGCACCATCTTTGTTCCGGTATCCGCACATACAGGAGAAGGAATTGAGAATCTTCTTGAGATGATTCTTCTTACTGCTGAGGTTTCCGAGCTCAAAGCCAATCCGAACCGTGAGGCAAGAGGTCTTGTTATTGAGGCTCAGCTTGATAAAGGTAAAGGACCGGTTGCTACCATCCTTGTTCAGAAGGGTACTCTTCATGTGGGAGACTTTATTGCCGCAGGTGCATGCAATGGTAAGGTACGTGCAATGATGGATGATAAGGGACGTCGTGTAAAAGAGGCAGGTCCGTCTACTCCGGTTGAGATTCTCGGACTTGGTGATGTTCCTAATGCAGGTGAGATCCTGATGTCCTTTGAGAGCGATAAAGAAGCCAAGAACTTTGCAGGCGCATTCGTTACAGAGAACAAGAGCCGTCTTCTCGAGGAGACCAAAGGCAAGCTTTCTCTGGATAACCTGTTTGACCAGATCCAGGCCAGCGATCTTAAGGAGCTTCCGATCATCGTCAAGGCCGATGTACAGGGATCTGTTGAGGCTGTTAAACAGAGCCTTACCAAGCTTTCCAACGAGGAAGTTATCGTTAAGGTGATCCATGGTGGTGTAGGTGCCATCAATGAGTCTGATGTCAGCCTTGCTGCAACATCCAATGCGATCATCATCGGCTTTAATGTACGTCCGGATACTACAGCAAAACAGCTTGCTGAGCAGGAGGGCGTTGACCTTCGACTTTATAAAGTCATTTATCAGGCGATCGAGGATGTAGAGGCAGCTATGAAGGGTATGCTGGATCCTGTATTCGAGGAGAAGGTTATCGGTCACGCAGAAGTTCGTCAGCTGTTCAAGGCATCCGGTGTCGGAACCATCGCAGGAAGCTATGTGCTGGATGGTACATTCCAGCGTAACTGTAAGGTTCGTATCACACGAGGTGAGGACCAGATCTTCGAGGGTGAGCTTGCATCCCTGAAGAGATTTAAGGATGATGTCAAGGAAGTTCGTGCCGGATATGAGTGCGGTCTTGTATTTAATGACTTTAATGATGTCAAAGAAGAAGATAAAGTCGAAGCATATATCATGGTAGAGGTACCAAGATAGGAGTGATTCGTAATGAGAAAAAACAGCATTAAAAATACACGTGTGAATGGTGCAGTTCAAAAAGAACTCAGCACCATCATACACAGCGAGATCAAGGACCCCAGAATTCATCCGATGACTTCTGTGACAGCTGTTGAGGTGGCACCGGATCTTAAGACCTGCAAAGCTTACATCAGTGTGCTGGGCGAGAAACAGGCCAAGGATTCCACCCTCCGGGGCTTAAAGAATGCAGAGGGCTATGTTCGGAGAGAACTGGCCAGAAGACTGAATCTCCGCAATACACCGGAGATCCGTTTTGTTCTGGATGAGTCTATTGAATATGGTGTAAATATGTCAAAGAAGATCAATGACGTAATGAGTGGGATGGAAACAGAGGAATAGGTGGAAAAAATGAAAAACATTTCAGAAATACTGGAAAATGTAAAAACCGTTGGCATTGGCGGTCACATCCGTCCGGATGGGGACTGCATTGGTTCCTGTATGGCTCTGTATCTCTATATCCGGAAATATTTTCCTGATATAGAAGCAGATGTTTATCTGGAAGACCGGAAACCTGTATTTGATTACATTGACAGAATGGATGAGGTTAAGACAGAAGCAGAAGAAGATAAGGTGTATGATCTTTTTATCACCTGTGATGTCAGCGCACTGGACAGGCTTGCTGTTGCTCGGAAATATTTCGATGCAGCAAAAAAGACAGCCTGCATTGATCATCATGTGAGCAATAACGGATTTGCGGATGTCAATCATGTAAGAGGCGAGATCAGCTCTGCCAGCGAAGTTCTTTACGGACTTCTGGATTCAGACAAGATCGATCGTTCCATTGCGGTTCCTATTTATACAGGAATGGCACATGATACCGGCGTGTTCCAGTATTCTTCCACAACACCGGAAACCATGAGGATTGCCGGAGAACTGATGAAAACAGGATTTGATTTCAGCAGGATCATCGATGAGTCCTTTTACCAGAAAACATATCTTCAGAATCAGGTCATGGGACGTGTCCTGGCAGAGAGTATTCTCCTTCAGGGCGGTAAGTGTGTGGTCGGATATCTGAAAAAACGGGAGATGGATTTCTACAGTGTGGAAGGAAAGGATCTGGAGGGAATCGTGAGCCAGCTCCGTCTGACTGCTGGTGTGGAGGTTGCGATCTTTATCTATGAGATGCAGACGCAGTTCTTTAAGGTATCTCTCCGTTCCAATGGTAAGGTGGATGTAAGCAAGATTGCCGTATTTTTCGGAGGCGGCGGACATGTGCGTGCAGCCGGCTGTGATATGCAGGGCTCCATGTACGATGTGATCAACAACCTTACCGCTGAAATTGAAAAACAGCTTGCAGAGGAGTAAAGATAAGATCATGGACGGAATACTTGTGATCCGAAAGGAAAAAGGTTATACCTCTCATGATGTTGTTGCAAAGCTGCGTGGGATTCTCCACATGAAAAAGATCGGCCATACCGGGACTCTGGATCCGGCAGCAGAGGGAGTACTTCCTGTTGCACTGGGCAAGGGGACCCGGCTGGTGGAGCTTCTTACAGAAAAAGAAAAAACATATGAGGCGGTTTTAAGGCTGGGAGTTTCCACAGATACCCAGGACATGACCGGAGCTGTTCTTTCTGAGAAACCTGTGACCGTCACGGAAGAGGAAGTCCGTGAGGCAGTGGGATCCTTTGTGGGAGAACAGCAGCAGGTCCCTCCTATGTATTCGGCCCTGAAGGTAAATGGAAAGAAGCTTTACGAACTGGCCAGAGAAGGAAAAACCATAGAGCGTAAGCCGCGCCCTGTGGTTTTTTATGAGATAAGGATACTGGATATGGAGCTTCCGCTGGTACGCATAAGCGTTACCTGTAGCAAGGGCACCTATATCCGTACACTTTGCAATGACATCGGAGAAAAATTAGGCTGCGGCGGAGCCATGGAAGAGCTGCTTCGGACCAGGTCCGGAAATTTCACTCTGGAAGAGAGCATGACACTTTCCCAGGTGGAGGAGGCGGTTGCCGATGGGACCATCGGGGAAAAGCTTGTTTCCATCGAGGATGTACTTTCCATGTATCCGGTCCTTACCTGTACACCGGAGGGAGACAGACTTCTCAATAACGGAAACCCGCTTCCGGAAGAACTGGTACGGGGAGGCAGCAGGGAAGAAAAAGTCCGGATGTATAAAAGCAGCGGAAATTTCACAGGAATATACGGCTGGGATGAAAGAAAACAGAAATACGTACCCATCCGCATGTTTTTTGTATGACATTTTATAAAAACTTGCAGGAGCAGCAGAAGATATGGAATACTTGAAGATCGACGGAGAATTTCCGCGCCTTTCAAAGAGTGCGGTGACACTTGGAAAATTTGACGGCATACACCGTGGACACCAGAAACTGGTGGAGAAGATCCTGGAACAGAAAGAAAAAGGTCTGCAGACAGTCCTTTTTTCTCTTGGCATCGGCAGTCAGATGATCTTTACAAAAGAGGAACGATGTCAGCTTCTTGAGAAAGCAGGCGTGGATGTGCTGATCGAATGTCCGCTGGATAACCGGATCCGTCATATGAAGGCAGAAACCTTTGTTAAAGAGATCCTGGTGGGAGATCTTCAGGCGGAGCATGTTGCAGTGGGAGAAGATTTCAGGTTCGGGTATGAACGCAAGGGAACACCACAGCTTCTGGAGACTATGGGAAGGAAGCTTGGCTTTACTGTGGATGTTGTTCCGAAAGAAATGGAAGGCCGCAGAAAGATCAGCAGTACATTTATCCGTGAGGAACTGAAAAAGGGAAATATGGAAAAGGTTAATGATCTGCTGGGAATCCCCTTTTTTGTGGACGGTGTGATCGAACATGGAAGAGGAATGGGACATAAGGTCCTTCTTCCCACTACTAATATCGTTCCTGCAAAAGAAAAGCTGATGCCGCCAAATGGCGTTTATGATACAGTGTCCCATTTTAAGGACAGAACCCTTTGCGGGATCACAAACGTAGGATATAAACCAACCATAGGAGAGAAATTCCTGGGTGTTGAGACCTATCTTTTTGACTGTGAAGAGGATCTGTACGGAGAGCCCTGCAGAGTGGAATTCTTTCATTATTCCAGACCGGAGAAGCGCTTTTCGTCCATAGAAGCACTGAAGCAGCAGCTCCTGAAGGATGCAGAAAAGGGAAAGGCTTATTTCCGCAGCCTCGAAAAATAAAAACTTTCGGGAAAAACTTTTCGAAAAAACAGTTTACAGGTCAGAAACCGTGTGCTATACTGTTCGAGGTGAAAAAAGCCAGTATTCAGAAGCCGGAGACTCCGACCACTTCTTAATACCCGGCGTTTAATTAAAATTTCAAGGAGGAAACAATAATGATTTCTAAAGAAAAGAAAACAGCGATCATGAAAGAGTATGCAAGAACAGAGGGTGACACAGGTTCACCGGAGGTTCAGGTTGCAGTTCTTACAGCAAGAATCCAGGAGCTCACAGAGCATCTTAAAACACACCACAAAGATCATCATTCCAGAAGAGGTCTTCTGAAAATGGTAGGTCAGAGACGTGGCCTTCTTGCTTATCTTAAGAAAACAGACATCGAAAGATACCGTGCACTGATTGAGAAATTAGGTTTAAGAAAATAATTGCTACGGGAGGGGCGGATGATTCCATCCGCCCCATTTTAACATGTGTGATAAACACAGACGGAATTACCGCAGGAGTGATTTCCGAGACTACTGAAAAGCCCATTTCCGGTCGAGATCTTTTTCAAAGGAAGTGGTCTTTTCAGTTGTTTCGGGCTCCTGTCAGATATTTAATATAATAAGAAAAGGAGAACGAATATGTACAAAAGTTATTCCATGGAACTTGCAGGAAGAACACTGACTGTAGATATCGGACGTGTAGCGAAACAGGCCAATGGTGCTGCTCTTATGCACTATGGTGATACTACAGTCCTTGCTACTGCTACCGCATCCAAAGAGCCAAGAGAAGGAATCGATTTCTTCCCGTTAAGTGTTGAGTATGAGGAGAAGATGTATGCAGTAGGAAAGATCCCGGGAGGATTCAACAAGAGAGAGGGTAAGGCAAGCGAGCATGCAATCCTTACATCCCGTGTTATCGACCGTCCGATGCGTCCGCTGTTTCCAAAGGATTACAGAAATGACGTAACTCTGGTAGATATGGTTATGTCTGTTGATCCGGAATGCAATCCGGAGATCCCGGCTATGCTTGGTTCTTCCATTGCAACCTGTATTTCTGATATCCCATTTGACGGTCCATGCGCAACCACACAGGTTGGTATGATCGACGGCGAGTTTATCATCAACCCGACACTTGCACAGAAGGCAGTTTCTGATCTTCAGCTTACGGTTGCTTCTACAAGAGAGAAGGTTATCATGATTGAGGCCGGAGCTAATGAGATCCCGGAAGATAAGATGATCGAGGCTATCTACAAGGCTCATGAAGTGAACCAGGAGATCATCAAATTCATCGACCAGATCGTAGCAGAGTGCGGAAAAGAGAAACATTCCTACGAGTCCTGTGCAGTACCTCAGGAGCTTTTTGATGAGATCAAGAAGATCGTTCCTCCGGAAGAGATGGAGGTTGCCGTATTCTCTGATGACAAGCAGACACGTGAGAATAACATCAGCGAGATCACTGATAAGCTGAAAGAAGCTTTTGCAGACAATGAGGAATGGCTTGCCGTTCTCGGTGAGGCTGTATATCAGTACCAGAAGAAGACTGTCCGCAAGATGATCCTCAAAGATCATAAACGTCCGGATGGACGTGAGATCAGACAGATCCGTCCGCTGGCTGCAGAGACAGATATCATCCCGAGAGTTCATGGTTCTGCCATGTTCACAAGAGGACAGACTCAGATCTGTACCGTTACTACACTTGCTCCTCTTACAGAGGCACAGCGTCTTGACGGACTGGATGAGTTTGAGACATCCAAGAGATATATGCACCACTACAACTTCCCGTCCTACTCTGTAGGTGAGACCAAGCCTTCCAGAGGACCGGGACGTCGTGAGATCGGTCACGGAGCACTTGCTGAGAGAGCACTGGTACCGGTACTTCCTACAGAGGAAGAATTCCCATATGCAATCCGTACCGTATCTGAGACATTTGAGTCCAACGGCTCCACATCCCAGGCAAGTATCTGTGCATCTACCATGTCACTGATGGCTGCCGGTGTACCGATCAGAAAACCGGTTGCAGGTATTTCCTGCGGACTTGTTACAGGTGAAACAGACGATGATTACATCGTTCTTACAGATATCCAGGGCCTTGAGGACTTCTTCGGAGATATGGACTTCAAGGTAGCCGGAACACATGACGGAATCACAGCGATCCAGATGGATATTAAGATCCATGGTCTTACAAGACCGATCGTTGAGGAAGCGATCCGCAGAACAAAAGAGGCAAGAGAATATATCCTGACAGAAGTTATGGAGAAATGTATCGACAAGCCTCGTACAACTGTTGGGGAGTTTGCTCCGAAGATCATCCAGATCCAGATCGACCCGCAGAAGATCGGTGATGTAGTCGGACAGAGAGGAAAGACTATCAACACGATCATCGAGCGTACAGGTGTGAAGATCGACATCACAGACGACGGCGCAGTTTCTATTTGCGGAACAGACCAGAAGGGTATGGATGAAGCAAAACGTATGATCGAGATCATCACTACCGAGTTTGAGGCAGGACAGATCTTTACAGGACGCGTAGTCAGCATCAAAGAGTTTGGCGCATTCCTTGAGTTTGCACCGGGCAAGGAGGGAATGGTACACATTTCCAAGATCTCCAAACAGAGGATCAACCGTGTTGAGGATGTTCTCACACTTGGCGACAAAGTTAAGGTTATCTGCCTTGGCAAGGACAAGATGGGAAGAATCAGCTTCAGCATGAAGGATGTACCGGAAGAAGCATAAATGATGAGATACCACAATATTACCAAGGACGATATGTTAAACGGAGACGGACTTCGTGTAGTGCTCTGGGTAGCTGGCTGTTCACACGGCTGCCGGGAGTGCCAGAATCCCATTACCTGGGATCCGAATGGAGGTCTGCCCTTTACGGACAGCGAGCGAGCTGAGATATTTGCAGAGCTGGACAAGGATTATATCAGCGGGATCACCTTTTCAGGAGGCGATCCTCTGCATCCTTCCAATATCGCTGAGGTAACAGCTCTTGCAAGAGAGATCAGAGAGAAGTATCCGGATAAGACGATCTGGCTGTATACGGGTTCTCTCTGGGAAGAAATCCAGCAGTACGAGATCATCCATTATCTGGATGTATGCGTGGACGGGGAATTTCAGGTGGACAAGAAAGAGGTTCGTCTGAAATGGAAAGGCTCCTCAAATCAGAGGGTGATCGATGTACAGGCGTCACTTCGTGAGAACCGTGTGGTTCTGTACACGGAGTGATCAGAGGTTTTTTGAAATTACCTATTGGGAGTGGAACGAAAAATGAAAAGAATTGCGAAATTTCACAAGGTAAGTTTTGAACAGTTTGCAAAGGACTGGAAGGATACCTTTGAACAGTATTCAGAAGAGGAGATCCGGAATATCTACGACAGTCTGAAGCTTCCGAAGAGAGCTACGACCGGAAGTGCAGGATATGATTTTTATGCACCTGTGGATGTGACCATGAAGCCAGGTGAGATCGTAAAGATACCGACTGGTATCCGTGTAGAGATGGAAGAGGGCTGGGTTCTGAAATGTTATCCGAGAAGCGGACTGGGATTTAAATTCCGGCTGCAGTTGAATACACAGTGGGAATCATTGACAGCGATTATTTCTTTTCCGACAACGAAGGTCATATCTTTGCCAAGCTGACTAACGATACAAGAGAAGATAAAACGATCCAGATCCCGGCAGGAACCGGTTTTATGCAGGGGATCTTTGTGGAATACGGATCACTGTGGATGACGATGCAGATGCAGTAAGAAACGGTGGCTTCGGAAGTACCACAAAATAAAACAAAAGCCCGGAAGGCGGAGGTGTGAAGACCACATACATCCGATTTTCCGGGCTTGTTTTGTGTAGTTACTGCTTTCCGATAAATGCACTGTTTAGCTGAGAGGTGCGTCTGCCTCCTCGTCTGCACGTGCTTTTTCCACGACTGCGTTAAAGGCATTTGCGGCAGCGTCGTACTCTTCATCATCTTCAATGTTTGCCAGCATCGGATCGCCGTCTGCTGTGCGGGAGAAGCTGTAGAGATAAACCTCACCGGTCTCATTCTGGCCGTTCTCATCCAGTGGGAGAAGTGCGATATATTCTTTGTTCTCTACAGGGAAAATAGTAAGGATGGCACATTCTACCTCAGTATCGTCATCCATAGTCAGGGTAATGGTATGATGTGCCTCATCTACCTTGCTTTCGCAGTTGGCTGTACAGGAAGCGCAGTCGCTTGGTGCACATCCGCTTTTGTTAAATTCATCACTCATAAAAAAATCCTCCGTTCTGCTGCTGCCTGTAAATAAGGGGGCAGCTCTGCATGATATAGAGAACATTTTAACAGATATGACGTAGAACAGCAACAAAATATTTGAGAGCCTGAGAAAACTTTCAAAATATTTTTTGCTTAATCCGACAATGTGAGATATAATAAAAATATGACGAAAAAATGAGGAGAAAATATAAAAATATGAAATTTATTTCCTGGAATGTAAATGGGATCCGGGCCTGTATCACCAAGGGCTTTGAGGAACGCTTTCATGAGCTGGATGCGGATATTTTCTGTCTGCAGGAGACGAAATGCCAGCAGGGACAGGTAAAGCTGGAACTTCCCGGATATCATCAGTACTGGAACTACGCAAACCGCAGAGGCTATTCAGGTACAGCCATTTTTACGAAGAGGGAGCCATTGTCTGCGGCTTACGGGATCGGGATAGAGGAGCATGATAAAGAAGGACGTGTCATCACGCTGGAATTCGATGAGTATTATTTTGTGACTGTATATACTCCCAACTCCCAGAGTGAGCTCCGCCGTCTGGAATATCGTATGAAATGGGAAGAGGATTTCCTGGCTTATCTCCTGAAACTGCAGGAGAAGAAACCGGTGATCTGCTGTGGCGACCTTAATGTGGCACATCAGGAGATCGATCTCAAGAACCCGAGACCAACCGCAAAAATGCAGGCTTTACTGATGAAGAGAGAGCCTGCTTTACCAGAGCCCTTGAGAGTGGCTTTATTGATACATTCCGCTATTTTTATCCGGATAAAGAGGGCGTTTACTCCTGGTGGTCCTACCGTTTCCGTGCACGAGAGAAGAACGCCGGCTGGCGTATCGACTATTTCCTTGTTTCCCCTTCCCTGAAAGAAAAGCTTCAGGATGCGAAGATCCACGGAGAGATCATGGGATCCGATCATTGCCCGGTTGAGCTGGATATTGATCTGTGACGGATCCGGCGAAAAGGATTTCTATGGATTTGAATAATAAAAAGAGAAAAGGAGGAGTTGCCTTGGCAAGCCGCAGATTAGGTCGAGTGGAAAAAGGTCAGCCGCTGATACTTGGCGCCAACAAAATGGAGGGCGGTTATAATTTTGCAGTGGAGGCATCGGAGGATTCCGAAGTGTCCCTGCTTTTATATAAAAAAAGAGGAGCTGCCGCGCCGGTGGAGATCGTTTTTCCAAAGGATTTCCATACAGGACGTGTGTGGGCACTGAAGCTGTGCAGTGCTTCTCTGAAGGAGTTTGAATATAATTATAAAATAGACGGTGAGATCGTGCAGGATCCGTATGCATACGGACTTCACGGGAGAGAGCATTTCGGAGTACCTTACGATCCGGAAAAGGAGGTCCGCTGTCGCTTCCTTAATGAGAATGTTTCCGGCTGGGAAAATGAAACTGCACCGGCAGTAGAATATGAAAATATGATCCTGTACAAGCTTCATGTCCGTGGTTATACGAAGCTTGCCAGAAAGATGGTTTCCCATAAGGGGACTTTTCTTGGCCTGACAGAGATGATCCCTTACTGGAAAGAACTTGGGATCAATGCCATTGAACTGATGCCTGCCTATGAATTCTGTGAGGTTCCGATCAATAAACCGAAGGAAGGCAGTGAACACATCAAGACCCGTCGAAAGGAAAATGTAGTGAATTACTGGGGCTATGCATCCGGCTTCTATTTCAGCCCGAAGAGTGCTTACTGCAGCACCAGAGAACCGGAGCAGGAATTTCGGTATATGATCCGGGAGCTGCACAAGAACGGCATTGCCTGTATCATGGAATTCTATTTTCCAGAGGAAACAGACAGCCTGATGGCTCTTCGAGCTTTGCAGTTCTGGAGAGATTTTTACCATGTAGATGGATTTCATGTGCTGGGAGAGGGCTTTAACCGGGAGATGCTTCTTCGGGATGGGATCCTTTCCGGAGCAAAACTGATCTTCCAGGGCTTTGATTTTGATCATTTTTACAGAGGAAAGCTTCCGGTCAGACGCTGCGGAGCGGAGAGCAATATGAATTTTCTCCAGGATATGCGCCGTTTCCTGAAAAGCGATGAAGGTATGGTGGAGGCTGCAGCGTGGCATATCCGTCATAACAGCGAGAATCATGGAGTGATCAATTACATGGTCTGCCAGGACGGATTTACCATGAATGACCTGGTGAGCTACAATTATAAACATAACGAGGCCAATGGCGAGGGCAATCAGGACGGAAGCAGCTATAATTATTCCTGGAACTGTGGTGTGGAAGGCCCTACCCGTAAGGTTTCCGTCCGTCAGATGAGGGAACGCCAGATCAAAAATGCCTTTCTGATGATGCTGCTGAGTCAGGGTGTTCCCATGATCTATCACGGTGATGAATTCGGCAATTCCCAGAGCGGAAACAATAATGCCTACTGTCAGGATAATGCTACCGGCTGGACAGACTGGAAGGGCCTTTCCAGAAACCAGGGACTGAGGAAATTTGTAAAGGATGCCATTGCTTTTCGTAAGGCCCATCCCGTTCTTCATATGCCGGTGGAACTGAAAGGGGTAGATTATCTGACCAAGGGGTTCCCGGATGTGTCTCTTCACGGGGAACGTGCCTGGTATCTGAGCTATGAGAATACCAGCAGGCTTCTTGGTATGATGTACTACGGAGCCTATGCAAGGGAAAAAGAGGATCTGGAGGCTGCAGAGGATGATTTTATTTACATCGGCTATAATTTCCACTGGGAAAACCGGAGCCTTGCTCTGCCCAATCTCCCGGAAGGCATGTGCTGGAAAAAAATCGCAGATACCTCTCTTCACGGAACAGGATTCTGTCTGGAGGAGGAAGAAGAATATAAAAAATCAATCGAAATAGGCCCCCGCGCCATTGTGGTATTGCTGGGCAGACAGGAGGCGGAGAAAGATGCGATCATGGCACCCGTGGCTGCACTTCAGGACCATCACGAGGCATAAGCTTCTGGTGATGAAATATTGTTTTCGTATCGGGTTATATAAGCAGGGGTTGCTTCATGACCTGTCCAAATATTCCCCGACGGAATTTCTGGTAGGCTGTAAATATTATCAGGGGACAAGAAGTCCCAACAACGCAGAACGTGAGGCAACCGGCGTATCCATGTCCTGGCTGCACCATAAGGGAAGAAACAGACACCATTTTGAACATTGGGTAGACTATTCCCTTGACGGTGAGCATGTGATCATGGGAGCCAGAATGCCCAGAAAATATGTGGCGGAAATGGTCATGGACCGGATCAGTGCATCCAGAAACTATCTGGGAGAGGAATATACCTATCATGAACCATTGCAGTATTTTCTGAAAAGCAAGGAGAAGCTGTGGTTTATCCACCCACAGACAAAGAAAGAGCTGGAGGGACTTCTCCGGATCCTGGATAAATACGGAGAGGATAAGACCCTGTGGTATATCCGCAATGTATATCTATGTGATAACCGCGGAAAAAAAGTGAAAAGCCCTGGGAAAAAGCTTCGAAATCACAGATAGGGGTGTATTTTTGGCAGGTTGTCTGATATAATATTCAGATATCAGGAGGAAGAATGAATGGATACACCAACAATTGCGAAATACTATAGAGAGAAAGATCCCATGGAGCGCCTGAAGCTTCTGGAGCAGTCCATTGCAGCAGGAGAAGAACCGGAAGAAAACAGGATCCGCAAGGAACTCTGGGAGATCCGTTACAGCGATAAAGCTGAGACTGGTGATACCAGGGCAGACGGTTATCTCGGTCTCTGGATGACCATGGAGTTTAACCGGAATTCCGCTTCCAGATTCTTTGGTACAAGAAAGTGCGAAGAAAGAGATAGGCAAGTATCT
>ENA-OQDM01000726-OQDM01000726.1-human-gut-metagenome-genome-assembly--contig:-NODE-726-length-16950-cov-1.948523_pt1 | contig 16950 bp, 17 predicted proteins | sample MGYA00242772_ERZ504605 | MGnify/ENA primary metagenome ERZ504605 (study PRJEB26092, sample SAMD00036348) | human gut metagenome | host: Homo sapiens | study: EMG produced TPA metagenomics assembly of... | reverse complement strand
ATAGCTCTCCATATTCAAACACACCGATTAATTGTAATATAATCATATTTTTCGGTAAGCGTCTTCTCGACTTCCTGAAAATTCCCCATAAGGATCTTCAGATTGTCACAGTCTCTGTGTCTCCATGCATTGATCTGGCTTCGCTTTCTTGAAAGTTCAATACAGGTAACCTTTTTGGCTTTTTTGCAGAGAGCGCCGGTCACAGCACCACATCCGGAACCGATTTCAAGAACATTCTCTTCACCTGTAAACGGAATCCAGCTCAGTATATTTTCCCTGATATGAGAAAAATGATAGAGAATCGGCCAGCTCGCCCGCTCTGCAATAACTCCGTTCCATTGTTTTTCCCGGTAATTGCGTGCTATTTCCAGCATCTCATCCTCAATTGCACCATCTGTATACAAATCTTTGCCCGGATATAGTGTATCATCCAGAATTACCTGTCCGATTTTTTCCATTATTCCTCTCCGTACTGAATTTCTACTTTTGAATTCATATCATAAAATCCTACGGTATTCTGCGTTGAGATCACCGTAATATTACATGCATCATATAATCTGTGGAATACCGTAAAGTCACCATCCTTATAGCCGGTACATCCAAAGGAAAGCAGATACTCCCCACCCTGCAGGAACATATCCTGTGTAAAGGTTACGGTACATACATCTCCGGCTTCAGAATGCTCAATATGCATTTTTTCAAACATCGTGTTGGTTCCTGTAATTTCTGTTCCACGAATATCCTTAAATGTATATGCCATGATCGGTTCCTGAATATTCTCATGAAATGCAACCCTCATCTTGATCGTAAAGGTTGTTCCCTTGTCGATGGTATTGGTATAACGGCCCTTTTCATCCATCACAACAAAATCTGTGATCTCAGCAAGTTTGCTGCCATATTCCAGCATATTCGGATTTACCTGGAATTTTTCACTCCAGTTTTCCTTTTTCTTTACTTCTTTTTCCACTTTCCTGGTCGGATCCTGGCCTACCAGAAGCTGCTTGTACATATCTACCATCTGCTTTGGAGAACCTTCTTCCAGCTTCACACCCTTATTCAGAAGGATAACTCTGTCACAGTATCTGGAAATACTGCTCAGATCGTGGCTTACAAAAAGGATTGTCCGACCCATTTTCTTAAATTCTTCGAATTTACGATAACATTTTGCCTGAAAGAACACATCCCCTACAGAAAGTGCCTCATCAACGATCAGAATTTCAGGATCGATATTGATTGCAACGGCAAAAGCCAGACGAACGAACATACCACTGGAATATGCTTTGACCGGCTGATGTACAAAATCGCCGATGTCTGCAAAATCCAGAATATCCTGCAGTCTGGCATCAATCTCCTCTTTGGAAAAACCCATCATAGTTCCATTGAGATATACGTTCTCAATCCCGGTATACTCCATATTAAACCCGGCTCCCAGTTCCAGCAGAGCGGAAATTCTCCCATCTACTGTGACTTCTCCGCCAGTAGGATTCAATACACCGGTAATGATCTTGAGGATCGTGGATTTACCGGAACCATTTGTCCCGATAATTCCCACTGTTTCTCCTCTTTTTACATCAAAGCTGACATCCCGTAGTGCATAATGCTCTCTTACAGGAACTTTCATTCCCAGAGCCTCTTTCAACCGGTCAGACGGCTTATTATATAATTTATACATCTTATCCAGATGTTTTACCTGAATTGCAAATTCACTCATTCTACTCTCCGCTTACAGTACATCTGCAAAATGTACCTGAAGTTTTTTAAACAGTCTGGTTCCAAGCACAAATACGATCAGGGTAAATCCCCAGAAGTAAAGTGTCAGCACCGGATGCTCCCAGATTGCTACTTTGTTGATCAGAGAATCCCTGTATCCCTGCACAATATAGAATACCGGATTCAGTTTCAATATATTTGCCAGAAGTCCTCCAAGACCAAGATCATTAAAATCCCACATGATCGGGGTAACCCATACACCAACCTGGAGCATAATGTTGATGATCTGACTCAGATCTCTGAAGAATACAACCGCCGCACTTGTCATATATGTGACTGCCAGGATCAGCATAAAAATGCAGAAGCTGTAGTATACCAGTTGCAGTGCATACAGACTCGGCGGATATCCCATACAGGTATAGATCACCAGTACGATCACAACAAAAAAACAATGTACAAATACCGCTGAAAATACTTTCACTACCGGAAGGATCCGAATGTTAAATACTACTTTTTTTACCAGATAATTATATTCCAGAAGTGCATTCGTTCCTCCGGTCAGGCCCTCCTGAATAAAGAACCAGGGGACAAGACCTGCGATCAGCCAAAGTACAAATGGAACACCTTTATCCGAACCATTGCGAAGCGCCAGTCCGAATACAAACCAGTAAACACAGATCGTTACGATCGGCTGAACAAATGCCCAGACTGTTCCAAAATAGGAACCCGCATATTTTGTTTTGAAATCATTTTTTGCCAGAGAAAACACTAATTTGCGGTTTTTGTAGATTTCCCCAGGCAGCCATGTTTCTTTTTTCAATCCTTTTTACTCCTGTTGGCAGTATATTCCTTAAAACTTCCCCATTTCTGGTCTTTGTCAGAGAGGATCAGTTCCATACCTTCCGGAATCGGCCATTCTACTCCGATATCCGGGTCATTGTATGCAAGACCTCCCTCATCATTCGGATGATAAAAATCGGTACATTTATAAGCAAATTCTGCAGAATCAGAAAGAACAACAAATCCGTGAGCAAAATTCTTCGGAATAAAGAACTGTTTCTTATTCTCTGCAGAAAGAAGGACTCCATACCACTGTCCATATGTCGGGGAACCTTCTCGCAGATCGACCGCAACATCAAAAACTTCTCCGCTCACTACACGAACAAGTTTATCCTGTGGATAGTTGATCTGGAAATGAAGTCCACGAAGTACGCCTTTACGGGAACTGGACTGGTTATCCTGTACGAATTCCATATCGATTCCGGCTGCTTTGTAATCGTTGTAGTTATATGTTTCCATAAAATATCCGCGTTCATCACCGAATACTGCCGGTGTGATCACTTTCAGGCCTTCAATATGACATGTCTCTACTGTAATTTTTCCCATTTTATAATCCCTCCGCTATTTCAATCAGATATTTTCCATAAGCAGTCTTAAGAAGAGGCTGTGCCAGTTCAACAAGCTGCTCCTTTGTAATAAATCCACGTTTGTATGCAATCTCTTCGATGCAGGAAATGTACAGTCCCTGACGTTTCTGGAATGCTGCAACAAAATCTGCTGCATCAAGCAGAGAATCATGATTTCCTGTATCCAGCCATGCAAATCCACGTCCCAGAGTCTCTACCTTCAAAGTTCCTCTTCTCAGATATTCGTTGTTGATGCTGGTGATCTCAATCTCACCACGGGCAGACGGTTTTACATTTTTGGCGATTTCTACAACATCATTATCATAGAAATACAGGCCCGGTACTGCATAGTTTGACTTCGGATGTTCCGGTTTTTCTTCAATAGAAAGAGCTTTGCCGTTCTCATCAAATTCTACAACACCATATTCTCTAGGATCTCTTACATAATAACCGAAAATAGTCGCACCTTTTTCTTCTTCTGTGCGTCTGTAAGCATTCTGAAGGACTCTGGAAAAGCTCTGTCCGTAGAAAATATTATCTCCAAGTACCAGGGCAACTGCATCATTGCCAATGAAATCTGCACCAATGATAAATGCATCTGCCAGTCCTCTCGGCTGTTCCTGTACTGCATATTCAAATCTCATTCCAAGCTGGCTTCCATCTCCCAGAAGATCACGGAAAACCGGAAGATCTCTTGGTGTAGAAATGATCAGAACCTCACGGATTCCGGCAAGCATCAGTGTAGACAATGGATAATAGATCATCGGTTTGTCATAAACCGGCATGATCTGTTTGGAAATTGCCTTTGTTAATGGATATAATCTGGTTCCTGAACCACCTGCTAAAATAATACCTTTCATTATGTTTCCTCCTTTATTTCAAGTTCTTTATTTATTTTCATCCATTCTTTATATAAAGTGCGATCAATAATGCGATCAGGATCACTGCCATGACTCCCATTGCGATCAAAAGAGCTTTCATCATACCGGATAATCCCTCGGTACGAATCTCCTGAATCTGCTCGGACATGGATTTCTGTCCAGTCTGAACCTCTGCCTGAGAATCATTTTCCGTCGTCTCCAGCGAATCTGTCACAGTTTCAGCCGCCTCTGTTTCTGAAGATTCTGCTACTGTTTCAGCTGTCTCTTCCACGGCCGGAGTTTCTGTCGGCTGTGCTTCTGCCACATAGCCTACAAACTGCCCGCTATAGTAATATCTGGTCAGTATCTTTCCATTTCGTTCTGCTGTATCGGTTGTCAGATCATTGACCGTAACGCCTTTTGGCACTGTCATTGCTGTTCCGTCCACATCAATTGTATCAAAATTATCAAATGCATAATTAAATAATGATGTGCTGTCGGTACAGTTGATTCCAAGATCCGCTGCACGCATGGTAACCGCTATATACGTACGTCCGTTTCGTTCAGCAGCTGTCACAAGTGTATGCTGTGCATCCGTTGAAAATCCGGTCTTACCGCCTATGCAGTCTGCATAATAAAGATTGGACTCTTTTGCCATGAGCGGCATATGCGTATGCATAACCCTTGCTTCGCTTAAATTCGTTGCCGGGATCTTATAATTCGAACATTTCATCACCTGACGAAAAACGTTTATTTCGAAGGCATGCACGCATGATCTTTGCCAGGTCATGAGCACTGGAATAATGATTTTCATCTGGCAGCCCACTGGCATTGGCAAAATGTGTATGTGTACATCCAAGTTCTTTTGCCTTCTGGTTCATCATTTCAACAAAATTTGCCTCTGTCCCACCTACCGTCTCAGCAATCTGTGCACAGACTTCATTGGCTGATTTAATATATGCAGCCATCCAGCAGTCCTTCATCGTCATCGTTTCACCAAGCTGTGCGTTGATGTTACTGCTGTCCCAGGTGACATCTCTGATTCCTGTTTCTGTAAAAGTAACAATATCCTTTGGGGAACTGTTCTCGATCGCAACCAACAGCGTCATGATCTTTGTCGTGCTGGCAGGATAACGATATTCGTCCATTCCTTTGTCATACAAAACCGCTCCCGTATCTGCATCGATCAGAACTGCGGTTTCTGACGTGACAGCAGGAGCTGCCGGCCAGCCTGCAATGCTGTCACTCGCTACCGGTGCAGGAGTTCCATTGGCAGTTACGGTTGCTGCCTGTGCTGTCGCAGAAGACACCAGGATCACTGCCGCACCAACACCAGCCGCAATCTGGTATATTCCTTTGTTCATCTATTTACCTCCATTGTCATAAACTGCTATCTTATGTAGCCTGTCAGATTCTGCTTTTTAGAGCTAGACATATCTCATATTATTTTCTCACAATCGCTCTGTAAATTCAATGCCTATTTTCGCTAAAATCTTTTTCCATATCTCTGTGCATAAAAAACGCTGTACAGATCAGGAGAATTCCTGAAATATACAGCGTTTCTAATCTCATCTTTTATGAGATATTATTTTGTTTTATACATTGCTTCGTAATATTTCTGATAGTCACCACTGGTAACATTTTTCATCCAGTCTTCATGCTCAAAGAACCACTGGATTGTCAGACGGATACCATCTTCGAAACAGGTTTCCGGATACCAGCCAACTTCCTCTTTGATCTTGTCCGGTGCGATCGCATAACGACGGTCATGTCCCTTACGATCTTCTACATATGTGATCAGGTTCTCACTGACAAGTTCTTTACGAGGATCCCCTTCCGGGAGCATCTCCTGCAGAGTATCCAGAATGATATGGATGATCTGAATGTTCTGTTTTTCGTTGTGACCACCGATATTATATGTCTCGAAAAGTCTTCCCTTTTCCTGTACCATATCGATTCCTTTTGCATGATCCATAACATAAAGCCAGTCACGAACATTTTTTCCATCTCCGTATACCGGAAGTTTCTTTCCCTGAAGTGCATTGTTGATGATCAGCGGAATCAGTTTTTCTGGGAACTGGTATGGACCATAGTTATTACTGCAGTTTGTGATATTTGCCGGGAATTTGTAAGTATCCATGTAGGATTTTACCAACATATCAGAGGATGCTTTACTTGCAGAATACGGACTGTGCGGATCATATGGAGTTGTCTCATAGAAAAATCCGCCGTCCTCTTCCAGAGAGCCATATACCTCATCCGTTGATACATGCAGGAATTTTTTGTCCGGTTTGAATGTTCCGTCCGGAAGTTCCCATGCAGATTTTGCTGCATTCAGCATAACCAGAGTTCCAAGTACGTTTGTCTTAACAAAAACTTCCGGATTACGTATACTTCTGTCTACATGACTCTCTGCTGCAAAATGAACGACTCTGTCAATGTCATTTTCATCAAAGATCTTCATGATTGCTTCGCTGTCACAAATATCAGCTTTCACAAATGTGTAATTTTCACGGTCTTCAATATCTTTCAGATTTTCAAGATTTCCTGCATAAGTCAGTTTATCTACATTGATAATACGGATCTCGTTGTCATATTTTTTAAACATATAATGAATATAGTTGGATCCGATAAATCCTGCACCACCAGTTACAAGGTATGTTCTCATTATTTTACTTTCCTCCTGAAAAGCGCCCTCCATTTGGGAGAGCGCTGTATTTTATTATTTACTTACAAGCCGGGTCCGTCGGGTCAAAGTTCTTGCTGCCTCTTAAAGGTGTGAGTGCTTTTCTGCCCAGAGGTCCTTTGAGTGCTTCATTGGATGTATATGTGCCATCAAAGATACGAATCTTGGAACCATTGCAGTTGTCCCAAACCCATTTTGCATCAGCTACACAGGCACGTATGCATCCGTGAGATGCCGGATTTCCAAGTCTCAGGTATTCTCCAACCGGAAGATTATAACTGTTTGCCTGACCACATGCTACGGAATGAACAAAAATACCATTCACAACATGTGTTCCATACTGTCCCCAGGATGGTCCCATCAGTTCCTGCCAGCGTCCTGCTCTGTGCATTGTCCATGTACCGGTAGGTGTCTCTGTACCGGCTTTACCAACAGAAACGCGGATTGTTTTGATCGGGATTCTCATGGTGCTGTCTGTGTAAACAGTCAGCACTCCGTTCACACGATCACAGGTCAGATAATAGCTGCTGCGTCTGAACTCATTTGTTCTGTCGTTGACTCTGTATCCTCTGCTGTCAAATCTGTACTGCATACCATTGATCCATCTGGTTGTATTCTTGACATATTTACCAGTCTTCGGATCGATATAACGTACATAGTTTCTGTTGTTATTTACAACAACCCAGCCAGCCTCAATGAAACGACCTCTGCCATCCAGGCTTCCGTAAGTTCCATTGTGTTCTACACCGGTTTTATTTGTTACAGCTGTCAGATTCTTGAAATAGAAGTAATAGAATCTTCCGTCTGTCCTGATACGTTTCCAGCCATTTTCTGCAAGTACACCGCTTTGGGAAGCATAATAGTATCTGCCATTATACTTAACCCATTTGCTTTTGTATACTTTACCTCTATATGATTTGGAACTGGATCTCTGGAAGAAGTAATATTTACCATTAATTTTGGTAACACCACTTGCCATACGTCCGTCTGCGAGATAATATCTTCCGCTCTTCCAGCAGTTTATAAAAGAGTTACCTTTGGAAGAGAAATAGAACCATCCGACAAATTTACCATTGACAGTAACTTTCTTGATTCCCTTCTGTTCCTGAACACGTCCTGCTACTTTTCCGAAATAATAATAGCGGTTTCCTGCTCCGGAAAGTTTCACCCAACGATTTTTCCAGGTAGCGCGACGTCCGTTGCCGGTGAAATAGTATCTGTATTTACCGTATTTGATCAGTTTATTTCTGTATGCAACACCATTACCGTCAGCCATATAATAATATCTGTCAGCACCCTTGACTGGTTTTCTGTTGTCTGATCAGATAACCATTTGCATCCAGCAGATAAAGATTGTCGCTGTTACTCAGAAGCTTGTATGCTCCGATTCCTTTTTTCTGGTAATATCCGTTTGCATTAAAATAACGCCACTGTGTACCCTTATTGGTACTCTTTCCAAACCATCCGTTGACTGCCATCTTACCAGGAATATCTCCTGCAGATGCTGCCGGCTGGAAATAGCAGATGCCTCCGCTGATCTTCTGGTCTCCTACGTATGGCTTACCACCATCCAGAAGATAGTAAGAAGCTCCGTTGATACTGTAGATCTTGTTTGCTTCAAGATTTACCTGTTTACCATTATCATTACCATAATAATTAAATACTCCCTGACCTGCATTCCAGATCCATGTATCGGAAATTGCCTGACCGAGCTGAGAATTATAAGGCGTCTTCATATTTGCAGAAAGCGCATTCACAATTTGAACATCGCCTTCTGTACGGAAATAATAGAAATCATTTCCAACAGCATTTCTTCCTGTCAGAAGATATCCATCTTTATCAAATGCATAATATCCTGAAGCCAGAACACTGTTATTAACATTCAATGTTGTAATCTTTACCAGGCCATCTGCTGATGTATAATAAGCACTTGCACCTGCTTCCTCTGCCTGCTGTTCATCTGCAGCCGGCTGTGTCTCATCTGTCTGCTGTGTTTCTACTGCTGTCTCAACAGCTGCCTGTGATTCATCTGCTACAGCTTCTGTAGTTTCTGCAGTTGTATCAACAGCCGCCTGTGATTCATCTGCTACAGCTTCTGTAGTTTCTGCTGCTGTCTCAACAGCTGCATTCTCATCAGTTCCTGCTACTTCTGCAGTTTCTTCTGTTCCGACAGCTGCTGCAGTTTCCTGTATTCTGGAAGGTGAGTACTTTTTCAGTTTCCATTTGCCATCTACAAATTTCCATCTTGTATACTCAAGGGAAGCTACTTTACCATTAGCATCAGATGATTCATTTGCTTTACCAGCTTCTTCTGCAGTTTCTTCTGTCACTGCCGGAGCCTCATCCTTTGCCCCTTCAGTCACAACCTCTTCCTCACCAGAACTGAAATCAACATCTGCCTGATTTTCCGTATCTGCCGGAACGCTATCTTCTGCCTGATCTGCATCATCTGCTGCCGCATCTGAATCGATATCGACTGCAGAATCATCTACTACTGCGGAATCATCCACTACTGCAGAACCATCGTTCTCATCCGCAACGGACTCTTCATCAGATTCCGTTTTCTCTGCTGCTGACACCTCAGAAGAAAATTCGGCTGCACTGACAATACTTGCTTCTGCACCGGTAGATGCGCACATTGCAAGGCTCAACATTACTGCTACAACTTGTTTTTTCACGACTACTCCTCCTTAAACTTCTTTACATATGTTTCTATTCACCAAGACCACTGCTGATCGCATCAGTCAAAGCTTTCAATGCTTCCTGTTCGTCTGCCCCTTCGCAGACTAGTTCAATTTCATCTCCGCATTTTACACATGCTCCCAGTACACTCAATACACTCTTCGCGTTTGCTGTACCGCCTTCAAAAGTGAATGTGATCGCGGAACTGTATTTTATAGCTTCATTACACAATATACCAGCCGGGCGCAAATGAAGTCCCGATGGATTATTGACTGTTATCTTCTGACTTACCATTCTGAAATCTCCTGTTAATTGCTTTCATCTGCTGTAGAAATTTTGGAAATCTCCACCCCTGTCGTTACTTCGTCTACCAGCTCATATCCCTTCGGTATTTCTATGCTGACAGGCACTTCATAACTTCCTTCGCTCATTCCCTTAAGATCTATTGACGCTTTAATATCGCCTTCTGTGAGATCTGCAAGATCATCGGAAGTTTTCTTAACACGATTTCTATCTTTGCAGTATCAAATGAAACTTGCATTCCCTCAGGTGAATCATTCACAATTATATTCTTTGTCGGAACCTCACATACATTGCTTCCCTCCGGAAGAATATTTACTCTGACAAATACATCTTCACTGGAATCGCTGGTAAGCTTCAGGCCATCCGGAAGATAATCTGAAATATTGATTTTCTCTTCAAAATCACTGTTTCGATCCGAAATATCCGCCACAGAACCCGGCAGCCAGATCGTATTATTCTGCTCTTTCAGTGCTGCCAGTGCATCTTCACTTCCGGCAATACTGATCACATTCGGTGTTGTCATAATACTCTCCACCTGATATCCTGCTGCCGGAGTACCGGAATACTCTGCACTGATTCTGACATTCGACTGAACTTTCCATAATTTTGCAGTTACATATACTTTCGAAACATTCAGATAACCCATGTCTGTATCGGTAAATTCCTCACCGTTCTTATCAATGATCTTGACATCGGTCTCCTGAGTCACATCTTCCGTTGCTCCATCTACATCGATGGAAGCATTTACCTTATCTATTTTATTGATCAGAGACACCGGACCTGTAATTTTGATTTTCTCCGGATTGGAAGTCAGCGCTCCAATTTCATAGCCCCTGTCAGGTTTTGTGTTGTTTGTATTCACATTTACTACAAACTCCTGTGTATCTTTATCCTCCAGATGAAGGCTCATATTCTGCGGACTCACTTCAATATTGTCTGCTGAAATCTGCCCACAGGATACAGTGATCGGAACCATGACCGGATCTGTTTTCAGGCTCACCGCCTGCTGAAGATCCGCAACCGCACGAATATCATTGAGTGAGATCCTGTCCAGGATCTTTCTCTGAGCTTTGATCGTCACACGGATGGGAACCTGTTCTTCATCCTGCATACACATTTTTCCGTCTGCATCGATATATGCCTCATTCAGCAATTCCACATCTGACACAATGAATGACTTTGTACTGATCGGATTGTTTATATTGACAACCAGAAGCCATACCAGAATAGCAATTGCAAGAGACAGAATTTTCAAAGAAAGATTATTTCCTATTTTTTTCTTCATGTTTCACTCTTCCCTTCAACAACTGTCTCAGTTTGTTGTTATCCACAATTTTCTTATTCTGTGCTTTTTCCAGTACTTCACGAAGCTGACTGCTGCTGATATTTCTCAACAGCCGACCGTTCTGTGCCACAGAAACCTGTCCTGTTTCCTCTGAAACAATGATCGTAACAGAATCTGTCACTTCACTGATTCCAACACCTGCACGATGTCTGGTTCCAAGCTGTTTACTCAGTTCCATATTGTCAGACAGTGGAAGATAACAGGTTGCAGCAACAATACGATTTCCTCTTACGATCACTGCACCGTCATGGAGTGGTGTATTGTGTTCAAAAATATTGATCAGCAGCTGACTGGTCAAAAGAGCATCCACATTGATTCCCGTTCTGACATATTCATCAAGTCTGATCTCCTGTTCGATCACGATCAGTGCACCTGTCTTAACCTCACCCATATCAAAACATGCTTTAATCAGTTCATTGACCGTCTTATCTGTAAATCTTTCTTTTACTTCTTTGCCGGAATCAAAAGGAAAAATGGATGCCATGATTTTTTTCTGTCCCAGCTGTTCCACGACTTTTCGCAATTCAGGTTGAAATATTACAACGATCGCCGTGATCAGTGCACTGGCCAGTTTTGATACGATCCACAGGATCGTATTCATCTTAAATATATAAGCAATAATAAGAAATGCGCCAATGACCAGAAGTCCCTTAAGCAGAGTATATGCGCGTGTAAATTTGATCCACACCATGAACTGATATACAAAAAATGTAATCAGGATTATTTCAATGATATCGATAATACTGACAGACGGCAGATTGATATCTGATAAATATCTTGCCAGTATGTCTGTAATATTCCGCATAAACTCTCCTCTCCTTCTGTTGCTGTTGTCAGGTTACTTTTGCCGGATCACAGATCCTTCAGGGATTCCTCCAGCTTTTTCTCAAAATCAATATCATCTATATCAGCCTTCTGTACTACAGACGCCGCTTCTGTTTCCTGAACTCTTTTTTTCTTTTTCGGTGGCTCTTCCCCCTGAAAAAGAGGGGTGGAATAATTTACCACGCGCTCTGCCGATTTTCGTTCTTCTCTTGCAGATTCTCCGTTGATCTTTTTGATACTTCTTTCAGAAGTAGCAACCAGTGCTTTCGGAACAGCCTTCACATAATAATAGTAATCGTCATCTTCATATTCCAGACGTTCCGTTCTTGTATAGTCTCCACCAAACACAAAGAACTCCAGTATGATTCCAACCAGTACCGCAACCACAGTATAAATGATTAGTGAAAATACGGAAATTGAAATTCCAAGACTCATACTTCCTGCCAGCATGATCACAATATAGATCACTCCGCCGGCAACAATTGCAATTCTCCATGCATAATCAAACATGCGGGTACGAATCAGATTCACAGCAAGAACCACTGCAATAAAAGCGATCAGTGTAAGCCACATTTCACCATTCTTCATAAGGCTGTCTGACAGAAGTGTCAGTTTACCGACAATGTCTGAGTCCATGCCAAGAAGAGCCTGCGACTGTATACGTACTGTACGGACAAAATAATAGATGATCACGCCGCCAGCTGCCGGAAGTGCTGATACCGCACTGCTGAGAAGTCCGCATCCGATCGGAAGCAGCACCGGAATATCAAATGCAAATGCGAGTGGTGTAAACACAAGCACGATGTTTTTACCGCTGCTGAAACGCAGGAAAAGGATCATCATGAACAGAATCAGTACCAGAAGAAAAGCTGCCACTTCGATTCCAAGTGCATAACAATGTCCCACCATCAGTGCAAATCCTGCGAAGATCATCATTCCGGATGGAAGAATACAGCAGATCAGCGATAAGATCAATACAATAAAAATATTATCCAGTGCAGTCATATATCCCATGTTGGTATTGATCCAGCTGAAATAAACCAGTGCAAGGACAAATTTCAATAAAGGAAGCAGGTACATTTCGTACTGTGCATAAATTCCTTTTATTTTCTGTTTGAATTCCAGTAATGCTGTCATTTACGATACCCTCCTGCGTTTCCTCTGCCGGAAGATTTTTTTTCTTCTCTGGCATAAATCTTATTCAGTTCAGTAAGCTGACTGTAGTATTCTCTGACACTCTTTTTTGCCCGATAATACTGAACCGAGTACTGTATATACGTCAGGACTGAATATGCCACAAGTACGATCAGATAGCCGATCACAATATATACACCGAGCATTATCAGATTCATTTTGTGTATATTCTCCAGAAGATATTCTCCAAAATAAACCGCTACAGCTGCAACGCTCAGACAATATCCAATTGTGACCAGAAAAAAATTCTTGATCAGTGCCAGCCTATATAATCGCTTCGGTAATACTTGCTGACCGGCAGATATTTTCTGCCCTTGCCCTGCTCATACATGGCAAGTTTTGTCATAATCTTAACCTTCTCTTCGTTGATCATATCCTGCTCCTCACAATCATTGTTACTGTACACAGTAACTTGTTCAAACCATATTTCCTTAAAATACCAGAAATAATCATACATAGACTGATTGTATCATATATCCCGAATCATGAAAAGTATTTTTTCCGCTTCCGTCCAACCTCGTTCAAAGATGTACCCATTCAGATGTTTCCCGTACACAAAGTTACAAAAAATACGGCTTTCGCTCCATTTTCCAGCAGACATTCTGCCATGGCTTCCACTGTACTCCCTGTCGTATACACATCATCGACCACAAGAATTCTCAGGCCTGTTACCGGCCCTGCTGCCTGAAACGCATTTCTGAGATTTTTCTTTCGCTCTTCAGCGTCCAGTTTTTTCTGTGACCGTGTTTCCCTGGACTTATAAATAACATCTTCCGCAACCGGAATTCCAAGGATTTTCCCAATGCGCTCTGCCAGATCGGCCGCCTGGTTAAACCCTCTCATTCTCTTTTTGCGCCTGTGAAGCGGCACCGGAATGATTACGTCCGGTCTCCAGCTTTTTATATCTCTTCCCACATATCTGCACATCGATTCCGCATAATATTTCCCATATTCACGGCTCCCGTAATATTTATACCGAAGAAGAGAATTCTTCATCTGCGCATTATACAAAAACACACTTCTTCCACGAATAAATTTCCGTTCTCTGTGCTGACATTCACTACAATATTCTTCCATCTCATTTACCGGTTTTCCACATTTCATGCAATAATATTCTGAAACAGGGTGAAAAATCGATTCGCACTGCGGACAGATACTTCTTTGTTTATCCTCCAGAATACCGCCGCATGCAGGACATCTGGGAGGGTACAGTACATCCAGACATTTTTCTTTTATTTTTTTCAAAGAAAGCCTTTCTCCCCGATGATATGCTCTCTTTTCCTGTTATCGAGTTCTTTTGCAGAGATTTATTCGGTTTCCTGAATGCGCTGATCCAGCGAGCTGTATCTTCTCTGCTGCTTCTCATTTCGGATCATATCACGGAAAGTCTCCTCACTTCCCACAACAGTAACGCATTTTCTCGCACGTGTTACTGCTGTATAAAGAAGATTTCTGTTCATCAGCATTCTCGGACCGGAAAGCAGTGGAATGATCACTGCCGGATATTCTGATCCCTGTGATTTATGTATGGTTACTGCATAAGCAAGTTCCAGTTCATCCAGCTGTTTAAATGAATATTCCGCCCATCGGCCATCTTCAAACTCAACTTCTGCTGTTTCTGCAAATTCATTGATTGTTTTGATGATGCCGGTGTCCCCATTAAAAACTCCAACACCTTTTTCGATCGGTATTCCATATCTTCCGCGGATTTCCCATTCCAGCTGATAATTATTGCGGACCTGCATGACCTTATCACCCTCACGCAGAATAAAACTGCCAACAGTAAGCTCCTGCTTAGAAGGATCAGGCGGATTCAATGCTTCCTGCAAAGCAGCATTTAGCTGTTCCACGCCAAGAAGACCTTTTCTCATTGGTGTCAATACCTGAATATCACGTGTACTGCTGTTTACATAATTTGGAAGCTTGTCCTTTAAAAGCGTGATTGTCGCGCCAATGATATTTCCTGGATTGTCGCGCTTAATAAAAAGAAAATCGCGGCTTCCGGGTCTTGGCTCCACCATCTCTCCAGCATTAATTCTGTGCGCATTCATAATGATGTCACTTTCCGCTGCCTGTCTGAAATTTTCTCAAGGCGTACAACTGGAAACGCATCTGAATAGATCATATCGCGCAGTACATTTCCAGGACCTACGCTTGGAAGCTGATTCACATCACCTACAAGAATCAGACGCATTCCAGGAACTAGTGCACGAAGAAGTGATTTCATTAAAAAGATATCAACCATTGATACCTCATCAATAATCACAACATCTGTCTCAAGCGGATTATCTTCATTTCGTCCAAATGATGTTGCACCCTCGCCCACCATTCCAGAAAGCTCCAGAAGACGATGCACGGTTTTTGCTTCACATCCTGTTGCCTCCTTCATGCGCTTTGCCGCGCGTCCAGTCGGTGCAGCCAATAAAATATCAAGACCTTCCTTCTCAAAATAGCGAATAATCGTTTCGTATCGTTGTTGTCTTTCCTGTTCCGGGTCCTCCGGTAATGATTGTCAGACCATTATTGACTGCTTCCGATACGGCAAGGCGTTGGCGCTCATCAAGTGCAATATCCTGCTCTGTTTCAATTGCCTTGATCTTTGCCGCAATCTCATCAGATGTAATCGTATCTTTTATATTCAAATCCTTCAGCATCTGTGCAATCGTCAGCTCTGTATAATAGCTGACAGAGGAATACACCATCTGAATGTCTTCTTTTGTCTTCACGACAATTTTCTTATCCATGATCAGATCCATGATGCGGTCATTCATAGAATCAATCTCCACACCAAGCAGTCTCCTAGCCTCCTGCATCAGCTGGTCCATCGGAAGACATGTGTGTCCCCTGTCCTGTTGCCTGTTCAAGCACATACAAAATTCCACTCCTGATACGAAAAATCAGAATCTGGCAAAATTCCAGCTTTCGATGCTATCTCATCTGCAATACGAAATCCTACACCGTCAATGTCATCTGCAAGCTTATAAGGATTTTCACGAATCACCTGATACAAACGGCCTTGATAAAAATTGTATATTTTCATGCCAAGGTTCTGAGTGATGCCATATTGCTGCAAAAACAACATTGCCTGACGAAGATCCCCCTTTCCTGCAACGGCACCTGAAATTTCTAGCGCCTTTCTCATGCTGATTCCCTTCACCTCTGCCAAACGCTCCGGTTCCTCCTCCATAATGCGAAATGTATCATCACCAAACTTTTTTAACAATTCTTGTCGCTAACGCCTCTCCAATTCCCTTTATTGCACCGGAACTTAAATATTTTAATGTCGAAGCTGCGTCACTCGGCGCGGTAAATTCATACTCCTGAACACGAAGCTGTTTTCCATAAATCGGATGGACATTCATCTCCCCGCGCGCAGTTAAATATTCTCCCTCGGACACATCAAGGAAAAACGCCAACAAGAAACTCCTCCTTGTTTCCCTCCTTCATACAAAGTACCGAGTAACCGTTTTCTTCATTGCGAAAGACAATCCGGTCTATATATCCCTGTAACTCTACCATTTTCTCACCCTTACATAGTTTTCCTGCATGAACAAAAACGAACCGGCAAAGATGTTGCTTTTCGCCCTCTTTTGCCGGTCTGTCTCACTATATTACCTACTAACTTATTAATCTCTTATCGAGTTCATAACTTCCATATATTTTCCAGTTCCAACTGCCACGCAAGTAGTTGGCTCTTCAGCTGTCATCGTCGTGATTCCAAGACGTTCCTCAAGAAGCTGCTCAAGTCCTGTCAGCAATGCGCCGCCGCCCGTAAGTACAATACCACGGTCGAAATATCAGCTGATAACTCCGGAGGTGTCTTCTCAAGTACCATATGTACAGCCTCTACGATCTGATTTGCTGACTCAGAAAGTGCATCAAGAGTTTCCTCTGATGTAATCGTAACTGTCTTTGGAAGACCAGTCACAAGATTACGAC
>ENA-OQDM01000724-OQDM01000724.1-human-gut-metagenome-genome-assembly--contig:-NODE-724-length-16979-cov-1.702647_pt1 | contig 16979 bp, 17 predicted proteins | sample MGYA00242772_ERZ504605 | MGnify/ENA primary metagenome ERZ504605 (study PRJEB26092, sample SAMD00036348) | human gut metagenome | host: Homo sapiens | study: EMG produced TPA metagenomics assembly of... | reverse complement strand
ATATTTGCGAGGTTTTCGTCGTTGTTTTTGTTCGGTCATAAAGAGTGCTCCTTCGTGTATTTATTATAGATTATATGACCTTAAAAAATCTGTCCAGTTAATTGTAACCTATCCAGGTAATATCCTTGCATTCAAGGATTAGCAATAATCTCAATCAGTATGCAAGGAAAGCAAATGAAACCGGATACTGATAATTATCTTTGCATGAAGAGAATAAAACAGTTGTACATGGAATTATATAAAACAGAAAATATTGAGAAATTCAGAAGTATTATCATTCCTATTGAAAGAAATGCTGCGGCATGATAGAATGTCCGTATAAACGGAAAATTAAATCTATAAATACGGATTTATAACATAACGGAGGAACACACATGATTATCAGTGAAAGAATTTTTTACATAATGGGGCAGAAGAACATGACCCAGCTGGAATTGTCAAGAAGAACGGGGATTGCAACTAGCAATATCAGTGACTGGAAAAAGAAAAAGACAAATCCAAAAGCAGACTGTCTGTTATCCATATGTGACGCATTGGACATTACACCGGAACAGCTTTTAACGGGTAAAGGAATTGATACGGAGTATAAAGATACAGATATGGATTATGAAGTTACCAGGTCGGACATTAGGATATTGAAGCAGATTCACAGTCTTGGAGATGATCAGTATAAAAGACTGATGGCGTATATGAAGGCATTGCAGAAACTGGAGCAGATGGAAAGCATGGTGGAGGAATAGCCTGTGAAGTCGCAATTGACCGAGCTCTTTGAGCGAAGGATGCTTCTTGTCCGAAGGGCAAGAAGATGGAATATACAAGGAATGCTAATAACAAGGGATGTGTGATTTCATAGCAACAGAATAGGAATCAGCAATTTATAGAAATTGTAACCGAATTGTGGGGAGGAAGAATGGAAGGAACAAAAGAATTGATTACTACGGGTGATATTCGTAGTAAGGTGTATATAATTCGTGGTCAACAGGTAATGTTAGACAAAGATTTAGCAGAACTTTATGGGTATGAAGTAAAACGATTAAATGAGCAGGTAAAGCGAAATATTAGCAGATTTCCAGAGGATTTTATGTTTCAGCTGAATAAAGAAGAAATACCAGAGAAATTTTCAAAGTCGCAAATTGCGGCTTTGAACGAAAAGAGCAATAGGCAGGGTTCCAATATTAAAAAAATGCCGTTTGCGTTTACAGAACAGGGAATTTATATGCTTGCTACGGTACTTCGCGGAGAATTAGCTGAACAACAAAGTATTTTTATTATGCGCACATTTAGAGAAATGCGGCATTATATTAAACAGAATCAACAATTTGTAACAAGATCTGAAATGGAATTACTATCGTCTAAAGTTACTGAAATATCGGTGCAGACAGCGGGACTGATAGATAAACAGAAACAAACAGACCAAAAGGTTGATTTGATTCAAAAGAATGTTGAACAGTTGAGTGAAAATTTTATTTCAGAAAAAGATGTTAAAAATTTTGTTATTTATAAAGGCCAGAAGTTAGAAGCTGACATTGCTTACATAGAAATCTATCAACAGGCAAAGAAATCAATCTATGTTGTGGATGATTATATGAATGCGAAATCATTACAACATCTTTCACAGAAAGCCCATGGCGTGGAGGTTGTTTTATTCACAGAGAACGGAAAAGGTGGGAGAGGATTTCTCACAAACTCTTTAGTGACGGATTTTCAAAATGAATATCCACCGCTCAGGATTAAGCCTAATCCTGATTGTCACGACAGGTTAATTGTACTTGATTATGGTGAGAAAACAGAACTGGTTTACCATTGTGGAGCATCCAGTAAGGACGCAGGGAAGAAACTTTGTGCCATCAATCAGATTACAGAGACAGCAATCATTCATCCGGTAATAGACAGATTACATTCATTGCAGGATAAACAGATATAATTTAGCGGTCATGCTTTGACCGAAAAAATGACGTTATCCCTGTGGCAGGCGGTTTCAATATTTTGTGAAGAATAAAGTTTATTCATGTAAGCATGATATGTTCGAGTTATAATCATAAATGGTGCTAAGAGGAGTTGGAGGTGTAATAATATGGATGGTAAAAGAATCCAGAATTATTGGTCAAATGAGATGCAAGCCATGTTGGATACTTATAAACAATTTCAAATATTAATTCCAGCAGAAAATAGAAATGGAGCTGCCCATAACGGAGAAGATGGAAGATATGTAGAAACATTAATACGAGAATATCTGAAGAGATATTTACCCAAAGATTTGGAAGTTTTAACGGGATTTATTTTGAGACCAGCAGTAAAAACAGGATTGAAAAATAGAAGCAGGAAAAATGAAGTGGACAGTCATTCCACACAGTTAGATATATTAATATATGATAGTGCTAAATATCCTATTTTTCAGAGATTTGGAGAAAATGTTATAGTTCCACCAGAGGGCGTTGCAGGTATTATTTCTGTGAAAAAGAATTTACATGAAAATGACATAGTGCATGAAGCTCAAGCATTGAAGGCTGCGTCAAAATTATGTCGTTGTGTCGATGATAATGGTCAACATTTAAGAGGTCCATTTTTGGCTTTGGTGTCAATGGATGCATTTGAGAAAAAAGAGAAAACTACGGAACAATGGATTTTTGAAAAATTAGAAGGAGTTTATTCTAAGGAAGATGATTATTTTGATGATCTAATAGGATATATTGGTTCGTTTAATAAATGGAGCATTTTTAAAAGACGTCCTCAGGATGGAGAAGTTGGAGAATATATATTTTTTAATCACAGTGAGGAAGAAGCACACATGGGATTTCAGTTTTTGTTAACAGGAATTCTGAGTGTTTATTATGACAAGACTCGTAACTATATCTCAAGACCAGGATTTACAGCGTTTCCTTCACATAGGGCATGTGACAAAAAATTGGGTGATATAGAAGTTAGGGCGATTAGATGATTATTTGGTGGGGAGTATTCAAACGGGCTAAATATGTTACCCCACTTTGAAAACCCATTACATACTTTTGCTATGCAGTATAAAATCAAAGTTCAGAGGAATTGTGAGACGGTGTGCTTATTATTAAGATAGAATAAATTTGCACTATTTTAAGAATTTATATTATTTTGCTTTCTTTCTTTTCATTCCTTTTTCCCATGTGATTTAGATGGTATAATGTGCGTAAGCAATGAGCAGTGCCACATGAGAATAAAATAAAAAATGGCTGCTTGCAGACACTTTTTTGTTTTATTCTCATGTGCTAGGGTGGTGCTAGGTGCCAGTGGCACCTGTTTAGCACGGACCGAAGTGGAATGTAGATGCCTGTCAGTCCGGAAAATCTCTGATTTTCCGGACATGCATTGCGGAGTTTAATTAACACCACATGGGGAGAAGGATATATGATTCGGGTTTTGATCGTTGATGATGAATATATTATGCGGCAGGGATTAAAATATATGATCCACTGGGAGCAGGAAGGCTATGAAATTGTCGGGGAAGCGACCAATGGAAATGAAGCGCTGCGGCTTACAGAAGAGTTAAAGCCGCATATTATCATCAGCGATATTGTGATGTCTGTGATGGATGGAGTTGCATTTACGGAGATGGTGCATAAGATTTATCCGGATATTGCCATCATTATTTTAAGCGGATATGATAAGTTTGAATATGTGAAAAAAACGCTGACAAATGGTGCCATAGATTATATTTTAAAACCGACATTGAATGAGGAAGAACTGTTAAACGTATTAGAGAAAGCAGCGCAGAAAATTCCGGGTTATAAAAGGAAAGAAAAGAGTGAAGGAATCAATTATGCTGCGGAGATGGAGCGTTATCTGATCGGGATGTCACAGGAATTAGATGAGGTGGCTTTCAGCCAGATTTTTCCATATTCCCATTTTCATATTTTCGGGATGCGGATCAAAAATGAGAATGAGATTCCACCGAATGTATCTGAACTCCTGTATCAGAAAATAAAAAAGGATGTCGCTGATTTTGAAGCTACCAATGGAATGGTCATGATCCTGCAGGAAGAACTGGTCATTGTAGTAATGTGTGCGAAACCGGCAAATGATGCGCAGATGATCCGTTTTTTTGAACAGATGACAGCGGAGTTAGCGGTACTTTCTGAATATATTCTTGGAGTGTGCAGCAGGGCGTTTGATGGAATGAGTCTAATCAGGCAGTATTATCAGCAGGATATTTTAGCATATGCAGATAAGGTATTTTATTATAAAGACCTTAAATTTATTCTGGCAGATGAAATGACGGAAAAAGAAAAGATACCTGCTGTAAAATTTGATTTTTTTAAGTATAATAAATTTTTATCCATGAAGGAGTATGGGGAAGCACTGCGTCTGCTTGAGGAATATAATACAAAGGCATTGCAGAGTGAAATTGATATTGCATCGCTGAAAAACCAGATTAAAAACATGGTCTATTATTTATTAGATCAGCTTGATCTGACAGAAGAACAGAAAGATGCAGAGCGGTATGAGTATTTCAGGGAGATTTCGATGGCGCATTACGAGCAGGATTATAAAGAAGTGATGCGTCAGATATTGGAAAAAATCACTGCACAGATCGGAGTTACACAGAAAACTGTAGATGACAGGATTCCAAGGATGTTAGCTTTTATTGAAAAAAATTATGAGCAGGATTTAAGACTTGAGGATATGGCAGAAGAGTTTAATTTTAATTATCATTATCTTTCGGCGTATTTTCATCAGCATATGAAGGAAGGGTTCAGTGATTATCTAAATGAGATCCGGACGGCTAAAGCATGTGAGCTACTGGAGAATACAGATCTGTCAATTGCCCAGATCAGCGAAAAGGTAGGATATTCGGAGCACAGCTATTTTTGCAGGGTATTTAAAAAAGTTACGGGAAAGACACCGTCAGTCTATCGAAGGAAGAATCATGGATAAGATAAAAAGCCGTTTTAATAGTTTTTCAGGAAAGATCACACTGATCGTAATGCTTGGGATCAGCCTGATCGCCGTTACCGTCAGTTTTGTAGTGCTTGTTATGTCGAGGCAGGTTTTTACAAAAAATTACGGGGATTCCCAGGAAAAGGTTTTTGAACAGATCGAAAAAGAATTTAATGATTTTCATGATCATATCCAGAATGTTTTTGATGCGATAGATTCAAGCTGGGCATTCCGGCTTTATTTTAATGAAACGCCGGAACTCGATAATACGCAGACATTTCAGAATGTTTATCAGATGGAGCAGGATTTAGAGAAGAGTAAATCTGCAGATATGGAGCGGCTGAACATTCTTGTTGTTGGATATAATGGTAAACATTATCTGTCGCGAACGGAAAATATCTGCGTTACAGATCAGGAAATCTTACAATCAGAACCGGCCAAAAAAGCATTAAGTGATCCGGATGTCATCCATTATACTTACACTGGTCAGGCTTATACGACCACATCGAGAAATGCTGATACACTGATCATTTCAAAAGCCCTGTATTATCATGAAAGCAGGGAAGTTTATGCGATTGCTTTTGTGACGCTTACGATGGAGGAGTTAAAGCAGTATTACAATTATTTTGTATCAGATACAACGTCCTTTTATCTTGTGGATGACCATGAAATCGTTCTATGCAGCGACAGACCGGGCATCACAGGGACTCATTTACAGGAAGAATGGTTTGAAAAAATTAAAAATGCGGATGAACTGCGTATGGAATTAAAGCAGGACAGTACCGTGTATACTTTGATGAAACGGATACTGCCATATCAGAAGTGTGCGATTTATGCGCTGATCGATAATGATGTGGCGTTGCAGGATCTTTATAATATGCCGTTTCTGATCGCAAGCTGCAGTGCAATAGGAATCTTTATTCTGATGGCATGTCTGTTTTATACGCATAAGACCATGCGGCCGTTAGCAAAGCTGATCGGAAAAATGTCTGCGATCCGGGAAGGGAATTTTTCAGAATATATGACAGTGGAGGGAACTACGGAAGTGCAGGAGTTAGCTTCCACCTATAATTATATGTTAGATGATCTGAAACATTATGTGGATGAACTGGTGCAGACGCAGAAAAAGCAGAGACAGGCGGAGATCAGTGCATTGCAGATGCAGATCAATCCGCATTATATTTATAATACGCTTGCAAGCATCAAATGGCTGGTATATCAGAATGATACAGCAAAAACGGTACGGACGATCGATGCGTTTATCAGTCTTTTGCGTAATACGATCAGTAACTCGGATGAATTTATTCCGGTGAGACAGGAAATGATCAATATCCAGAATTATATCCTGATCAACCAGACGAGATATGGGGACAGTATACAGGTAGAATATTATGTTTCGAGAGTATGTGAGGAATATCTTCTGCCGAAAATGATCTTACAGCCTTTCATTGAAAATACATTTTTCCACGCGTATCCGGAAGGCAGATGCGGAACGATTCAGATCGTGGTAAAACAGAAAGAGGAAAAATTAGAGATCCAGATCATTGATGATGGTGTCGGAATGACGAAGGAAAAAGTTTTAAAAATTATGAATGAACCAACCGGAAAAGAGCATTATTCCGGAATCGGAGTCCACAATGTGCAGGAACGGTTAAAACTTCTATATGGAGACGACTATGGGATCAATATTTTCAGTGAAGAACAAAAGGGAACGACGGTGGTGATCGTTTTACCGGTGAGTTATAAGACGGGGACGGATGAAAAATGAAAAGAGCAGGATTTGGCATTATAATGGGCTTGATTTTAGCTATGTTATGTGGCTGCGGACAACGGCAGAGCGTGAGCGCAGAAAAGGAAACAGACAGGATCGTAATCTGGACATGGGATGATACTTTTAATGTAAAAGCTGCAAAACTTGCGGCGAAAGAATATAAAAAAACACATAAAGATATTCAGATCATAGTAGAGACAAAAGAGAGAGAAGAAATCTTAGCAGATACCAAAAACCTGATCGCATCCAAGATGTATCAGGAACTCCCCGATGTGATCATGATCGAAGATTATGATATCCAGGATGTGCTATCACAATACGAGGATGAGTTTGTAGATCTTACAGACAAAGTTGATTATGACAGATATACGGATTATAAAAGTAAGCTCTGTTCCAAGGGAGACAGATTTTATGGAATCCCATTTGACAGCGGAACAGCAGCACTTTTTTACAGGCTCGATATTTTAGAGCAGGCGGGTTATACCGAGGTAGATATGCAGGATCTTACCTGGGAACGATACATAGAGATCGGAGAGGATGTCTATCAAAAGCTCGGAATCCCGATGCTGACATTAGATCCGACAGATTCGCCACTGCTTCGTATCATCATGCAGAGTGGCGGGCACTGGTATGTGGATGAAAACAATCATGCGGATATTGAGGATAATGAGTATTTAAAAGCAGGACTTCACACATATCAGCAATTACTAAAAAGAAATGTCGGAGTGAGCGTCAATGGTTGGAATGAATTTATTTCTGCTTTTCAGAATGGAAGCGTTGCAAGTGTGATCAGTGGAGGCTGGATCGTTTCAAGCATAAAAAGTGTGGAGGAACAAAGCGGTCTCTGGAGAGTTGTGCCAATCCCGGTGTATGATGGAGAGATAAAGACGGTGGCGGCATCAAATGTCGGTGGAAGTGCATGGTATGTGTTGAAAAATGCAAAAAATCCGGATGCAGCAGTGGATTTTCTGGTGGAAATGTTTGAAAAAGACTCTGACTTTATGAATGAGCTGATCGGAGAAATTGGTCTGCTTCCGGCGGTAAAAGACATGTCAGGGTACGAAAATTATCTTGCAAAAGATGAGTTTTTCGGAGGTCAGCAGGTTACAAAGATTTTGACAGATCTGTCTGGGAATATTATAACTGTGAATTATGGAAGTAAAACATATGAGATAGAGGCGATCGTGGAAGATGAGTTTAATAATTCCCTGACGCAGGATGATCTGTCAGATTGTCTTTCGAATATACAGGTAAAAGCAGCAGCGGTGGTTCGTGAATGAACCGCCGTTTTTTGTTATGTAATTGGAAAATTTGTTGAAATTCCCAATTACATAACAAAACCTCCGGGCAGGATGTTTCAAAAAACAAATTAATGCAAATTTCTAAAAATAGTCCTACTGAATCAAATAACATCCCAAAATATGAAAAATTAAGGTAAAGATAGTCCTAAAGAAAATGGCTCTTATGATGGTATGATTTACCTGTAACAAAGATAAGCAGCCAGAAAGAAAAGCTTATCAAAATGTTTAATATGGAGGGTTACAGGATGAAAAAGAAAGTAATGACTATGGTATTAGCAGCGTCTATGCTGCTTGGAATGGCAGGATGCGGAAGTTCATCTGCAAATGACAGTGCAGCAGCAAATGGAAACACAGCAGGAGGGGATCAGGCTGTGGCAGGAACAGAGAAAAATGATGCGTCAGGTAATGCAGAAGGTGGTTCACAAGAGGGAACACTTACTGTCTGGTGCTGGGATTCATTTAACGTAGATGCAATGAAGGAAGCCGGAAAACTGTATCAGAAAGATCATCCGGATGTAAATATTAATGTGGTCGAGACAGTATCTTCCGATATCCAGACACTGGTTCAAACCTATGCAATGAGCGGTGAGCTGGATGCGCTTCCTGATATTTTCTTAATGGACGATCAGGTATTTGCAAAATATCTTCAGAATTATCCGGATGTGTTTGCAGATCTGACAGATTCCGGAATTGCGTTTGCTGACTTTGCAGAAGCAAAAGTTGCCAATTCCGTAAAGGATGGAAAAAATTATGGTGTTCCATATGACAGCAATACGGTCATTGCCTGCTACAGAACAGATTACTTAGATCAGGCAGGATATACGATCGATGATCTGACAGATATTACATGGGACAGATTCATTGAGATCGGAAAAGATGTGCTCGATAAGACAGGAATGCCAATGCTTACCAATGTGCAGGGCGAGCCTGATTTATTAAATATGATCTTACAGTCTGCAGGAATTTCTGTATTTGATGAGGAAGGAAAGATTTCTCTTGTCAATAATGATGGATTAAAAGAAGCCATGAATGTATATATGGATCTGATTAATGCAGGTATTTTGCAGGAACAGACAGACTGGTCCGGTTATCAGGGCTCTATCAACAATGGTACTGTAGTTGGAACAATCAATGGTTCCTGGATCTGTGCAACGATCACGTCCACAGATCAGGCAGAACAGGAAGGAAACTGGGCTGTTACAAATATGCCAAAATTAAATGATTATCCGGGTGCCACAAATTACTCTGCACAGGGTGGTTCTACATGGGCAATTTCTTCCTCCAGCAAAAATTATGATCTGGCAGTAGATTTCTTTAAACAACATGGGCAGGAAGCACCGAATTTTACGATAACATTCTTTCGCAGTTAGGTGCGATCGCAACCTATCTTCCGGCAGCAGACAGTGATGCTTACAATCAGGTTTCTGATTACTTTGGCGGAGAGGCAATTTACTCTAAGATCGTATCTTACGGAAGCAATATTCCTACAATCAACAAAGGTATTTACTGGTCTGAGGAAAAAGAAGCTCTTGGAACAGCTTTGACAAACGTATTGAATGGTTCAAGTGATCTTGACAGTGCGATCGAAGAGGCACAAGCAACGATCGAGTTTAACATTGGACAGTAAAAAAGTATAGATCAATCCTCCCTGTATTTATACTTTTTGAAAAATAATAAACTGCGCGCCTGGCGGGCAAAAGGGAAAGCTGCCGCAAAAGGATATCTTATGTGGCAGCTTTCTCTGTCAAAACAAATAGTTCAGGAATGGGGATCAGTGTGAAAAATATATTTTTCACACGCAAGATTTGTGCTGACGCATAAACTTGAGATGCGCTGAAGAGCAGCGCAGAAATGGGGAATAATATGAAAGCGAAAAAAAGAGTCAGTTTATATAAAAAACAAAGTGTTACGGGATGGGCTTTCCTGCTGCCGGCGACATTGCTGATATTTGCAATGAATTTTTATCCAATGATCCAGGCGTTTATTTTGTCATTTAAAACAGGAATTGGCAACAATCAGACATGGGGCGGTCTTAGCAATTATGCGCGATTGTTAAAAGACGGCGTGTTCCGTACTGCAATTACAAACAATTTCTTTTATCTGATTATTCAGGTGCCGGTAATGCTGATTCTTGCAATTTTTCTGGCATGTCTTTTAAATAAAAAGGATCTGCGGGGAAAAGGAATTTACCGGACAATGATTTTCCTGCCATGCTGTACAGCACTGGTATCTTATTCGATCATTTTTAAAACATTATTTGCCTATGATGGTTATATCAACACGGTTTTACTGAAATTAGGGCTGATCGGTGAGCGCATCAACTGGCTTGGCGATGTACATACAGCAAAAGCGATCATTATTCTTGCACTGATCTGGCGCTGGACAGGATACAATATGGTATTTTATTTAGCCGGTCTGCAGAATATCGATGATTCATTATATGAAGCGGCGAAAATTGACGGAGCAAGTCCATTTGCAATTTTCAGAAAGATTACGATTCCGCTTCTTCGACCAACGATTTTACTTACAACAATTATGTCGATCAATGGTACATTACAGTTATTTGATGAGTCTGTCAATTTAACAGGCGGCGGTCCTGCAAACTCAACACTGACCATGTCCCATTACATATATAAAGCAAGTTTTGAATATAATCCACAATTCGGATACGCAGCGGCAATGTCGTATGTGATCTTTATTATGGTAGCAATATTATCCTTTGTTCAGATGAAAGTAGGTGACAAGCGATGAAAGGAAAATTTAAAAATGCAGGTACACATATCATATTGATCATAGCTTCGTTTATATCCGTATTTCCACTTTACTGGATGATCGCGGCTGCAACAAACAACAGTACAGACGTTCTTGGTGGAAAACTGAGTCTTGGAACAAATTTTATCCAGAACCTGATGAAACTGACTGAAATGCAGAATGTATCAAGAGCGTTTTGTAATTCACTGTTTTATTCAACGATTCTTAGTGTATTATCTTTATTTATCTGCTCGATCGCAGGATATGGATTTGAGATTTACCACGATAAGGCAAAAGATACACTGATGAATATTTTACTTCTTGCGATGATGGTTCCGTTTGCAGCAACTTTAATCCCGTTATTTAAGCTGTTTTCCGGTATGGGCTTATCAAGTACCTGGATCGCATATGTCCTGCCGACGATTTCCACGCCGTTTTTGATCATGTTGTTCCGGCAGAGTGCGAGATCATTTCCGATGGAAATCATTGAGGCGGCAAGAATTGATGGCTTAAGTGAATTTAAAATCTTCCTTACCATTTTTATGCCGACTATGAAATCCACCTATGCTGCAGCACTTACCGTAACTTTCATGAATGCATGGAACAATTACCTTTGGCCGAAAGTTATCATGATGTCAGATACATCACAGACGATGCCGATGTTAGTGGCAAATCTTTCCGTGGGTTACAGTATTGACTACGGCGTACTGATGCTTGGTGTGCTGATCTGTTCTTTGCCGACTGGAATTTTGTTCCTTGTGCTGCAGAAGAGTTTTGCAAATGGAATCGTGGGTGCGGTGAAAGGTTGATATTTTTGCGTAGAAACCTGAAATTTTTCCCCATGTGTCAAAGGATTCCTTGACCTTTAACGCACATATGACCGCAAATCCAACACTTCCTCGCATTAAGTCACAAACTGAATTAATATCCACCTGATTTTGAATTTTTCTATAGCAGGATGTCTACTATAATAAAGTTATCAATCGATTATTTAAAATAAGGAGATGATATCAATTATGGTAGTGAATGATTTAAGATCAGCGCTTGAAGTGTTAAGACAGATGGATGGTCAACTGGTGGAGACTGATATTGAAGTGGACCCGGAAGCGGAGCTGCAGGGGTGTACAGGCATGTGGGAGCAGGCGGTACGGTCATGCGTCCGACGAAAATTGACGGACCGGCTATGATATTTAACAATATAAAAAATCATAAGGATGCGCGAGTGGTGATCGGTCTGCTTGCAAGCAGAGAACGTGTTGCGAGACTTATGGGCTGCAAGAAAGAAGAACTTGGGAAGCTTTTGTGCAGGGCGGCTTTAAACCCGATCGAACCTGTTGTCTCAGAGGAAAAGGTACCATGTCAGGAAGTGATACATAAAGTAACGGATCCTGATTTTGATTTATTCAAATTATTCCCGGCACCGACGAACACTCCAGTGGACGCAGGTCCATATATCACAATGGGGATGTGCTATGCAACACACCCGGATACTGGATGCTCGGATGTGACGATCCACAGGATGTGCATTCAGTCAAAGGATGAATTATCCATATTTCTACAGCCGGGAAGCAGACATATCGGTGTGATGGCAGAAAGGGCGACAGAACTCGGTCAGCCGCTTCCGATTTCTATTTCGATCGGTGTTGATCCGGCGATAGAAGTTGGCTCCTGTTTTGAACCGCCAACCACACCGCTTGGGTATAACGAACTTTCGATTGCGGGTGCCATCAGAAAGACTCCGGTGGTACTGACACCATGTGCTTCCATAAAAGAAAATGCAATCGCAAATGCTGAATATGTGATTGAAGGGGAAATCCAGCCGGGGATCAGAGTGGTTGAGGATCGGAATACACATACAGGATATGCGATGCCGGAATTCCCAGGCTATAATGGGCTGGCAAGTCATGAGTGCTGGCTTATAAAGGTAAAGGCGGTTACGCACAGAAAGGATCCGATCATGCAGACGGTGATCGGACCAAGCGAAGAGCATGTGAATCTGGCGGGAATTCCAACAGAGGCCAGTATTTATAATATGCTTGAGAAGCATTGCCGGGGAAGGTAACGAATGTTTATGCGCATCCGTCAGGTGGAGGAAAATATATGGCAGTTCTCCAGTGCAGAAAGACCGTGCATACGGATGAAGGAAAGCAGAGACAGGCAGCGCTGCTGGCGTTCAGTGCGTTTCCGGAGTTGAAACATGTGATCCTCGTAGATGAGGACGTGGATATTTTTGACACGCGCGATGTTCTGTGGGCGATGAATACGCGATTTCAGGGAGATCGGGATATCATTACAATTCCAGGGGTAAGGTGTCATCCGCTTGACCCGAGTTCCGATCCGGCTTACAGCCAGAGCATTTCCGATAAGGGAATCAGCTGCAAGACGATTTTTGACTGTACAGTACCATTTGAACTGAAGGATAAATTTGCACGGGCGAAATTTATGGATATTGATGAGGAAAAGTGGAAGGACTTTATTTGATATGAAAAAAATTCTGGTAGGGATAAGTGGGGCATCAGGAGCTCCGATCGCGATCAGATTGCTGAAACGTCTGAGAGAGATGGCAGATGCCGAGACACATCTGATCATGACAAAAGGAGCAGAACTTACCATTGCCCAGGAAACGGATTGTACAGTAGAGCAGGTAAAGGCACTTGCAGATGTGGTGTATGATGTGTCTTCTCTTGGCGAATGTCCTGCGTCAGGGAGTTTTAAAATGGACGCAATGATCATTGTTCCATGTTCAATGAAAACAGCTGCGGGAATTGCTTCCGGTTACAGTGATAATCTGCTTCTGCGTGCAGCAGATGTGACGTTGAAAGAAGCAAGACAGTTAGTCCTTGTGGCAAGGGAATCGCCCCTTAGTCCGGTTCATCTCAGAAATCTTCATGAGCTGAGCTCCATGGGAGTCCGCATTGTGCCTCCAATGATCAGTTTTTATCAAAAATATACGACGATTGAAGAGTGGACGGATAATTTTGTGGAACGGTTGTTGGAAATATTGGGATTACATAATACAATGCAATCCTGGAGCGGAATGTAGAGGGACGCATCAGAGCAGGTGGTGTAAATTGATAAATTTGATTGAAAAACAGATTGTACTGTTAGACAGGAGTGTACAGGTATCCGTCTGCAGGACGGAATGTGGGATACAGGTGCTGATCGCAGGCGGGGACAGGCCACATATAGGCGCTGTGAGCATTGTAGATGAAAAATCTAATTTGATCTCGCATGTTTTTGAAGGACATAAGGATTATGTGATCAGTGACAGGTGGGCAGTTAAGCTGTATGAACATTTTTTAGTTCCGGTGGTGGTATCTGCTGGGATTCATTACGATAAAATTACGCCGGATGGGATAAAGACAGTGATTGAAGAAATAGAAAAACTGTTAGAAGAGGTAATGGCGTACGAATAAAAAAGGCGGAAAAGATGAATTCATCTTTTCTGCTTTTTTTGTGGGCATAGAAAATTTACCGGGCGTATATGTCAGGATTTGAACAATTTATCGTTACATAAATTTACAAATAACTGTGCTGTTTTTGAAAGCGGTTTGTCGCAGCGGTAGCATAATGAAAGCTGCGATGAAATAACCGGCGTGATAGGAACAGCACACCAGGGAGCACCGGTTTGTTTTGGACCATTTTCAGGAAACTGAAGATGGGCGTCCATCAGCAGTGCGACACAGTTTTGGTTGGTTACCATATCTAAAATGGAATCAATTCTGTGACTGGTAAAAATGATATCTGGAATAAAACCTGCATTCTGGCATGCATCCATGGACATCTGGTACATCAGGGAACCTTCTTTTATAAAACAGAAACGATCATTTTTAAGTTGCTGCAGAGTAATAGACGGAGAAGATGCCAGAGGGTGGCTGAGTGGAATAAGCGCAACCAGATGGTCACTCATGTAAGGGATCCTCAAAATGTGATGGTCATTGAGGAAGTTTTTTTCAAAAGTAACTTTATCTTCACGGTTAAAGATCAGCTCACATTTTTCATTTTCCAGATATGGCATTAAATTTACAGGATCATCTTCTGTAATCCGTACAGTAGTTTCTGGGTATAATTTCTGAAATTGTGAAAGAAACTGAGTGATGTGATACTGTGGCATAGAAGGAATCGTACCGATGGTGAGAAGACCATTTTCGATATTAAGCATTCTCTGGATGGCAGAAATTCCTTCAAATTCGGAACGGGTAACGGATTTTGCGTAAGGCAGAAAAATTTCTCCATAGTTTGTGAGTTCAACCCGCCTTGTGGTGCGTGTAAATAAAGCTACACCAAGATCATTCTCCAGACTTTTGATATGTTTTGATAACGTGGACTGGTTCATATAGAGCCGTTCGGAGGCTTCCCAAAAGTTTTTTGTTTCAGCAAGGACGATAAACTCCTTTAAATTCTCAGTATTCATGCATCCGTTCTCCTTTAAGTCTGTTTCTGACTTAATTCTATCGGAACCCGAATTGTTTGTCAACGCGGGGCAAAATATAATAGAAATATCAAAAAATATATCTTTTGGGAGGTAAATATGGAGAACAGAAAAAAAGTGCCGCTTAAAAATAAGCTGGCGTACGGTATTGGAACAGGCGGGGGAAATGTGTTCAGTCAGATCGCAGCGGCATTTCTTCTCAATTACTACACAGACACAGCACTGATAGGTGCAGGTGCCATTGCTACAATGTTTCTGGTGTGCAGGGTTTTTGATGGTATTACGGATCTGCTTATGGGTGGCATTGTGGATAAGACATCTACAAAACTAGGCAAAGCAAGACCATGGCTCATTGCTTCGGCGCCGCTTTCATTCTTGGGAATTGTTCTTTTGATGAATGTTCCAATGGGACTTGGAGAGAATGGAAAACTTGTATACGCTTACATTACATATATTTTCATGAGCTGTATTGTATACACTATTTATGGAATCTCCAATACAGCCCTTCTGCCACTCATGACACATGATAAGGACGATTCTACAATGCTTGCAACATTTTCTGCTCTGGGAAATAATATCATAGGTCTGATCGCAGGCTCCCTGATTACGCCGCTTGTATTAAATCTTGGGTGGAAGACATCAAGCATCATTTTAGGTTTTGCTGCGTGTGTCCTTATTCTGATTTCAGGATTGCTCAATAAAGAAATGGGCAATGATGAGGATACAAAGAAAATGGCAGGCATTCCGATGAGCCAGCAGCTCCCGGCAACTTTAAAGAATAAATATTTCTGGTTATTATTGCTGCTCGGCGCATTTTCACTTATTATGAATGCAAATGCGATTGGAGCACAGATTTACTACTGTAATATGGTTTTAGGAAAACCGATGTTTATGTCAGCCCTTATGACAGCAGGACAGCTTCCAGGTATTTTTATTCTGTTTCTTATGCCGGCCGTTTCAAAGAAATGGAATAAAAAGACGTTCCTGCTTATGGGAGCAGTACTGATCATTGTGGGATTTGTCATTACAGGTATTGCTGGTGGAAATACAACGCTTATCGTGATAGGAACCGTGATCCGCTCACTTGGTGTTGGACCGATCCTCTCAGCGGTATTTGCACTTGTCCAGGATGTAGTGCAATATGGAAACTGGAAATATGGTATCCGTTCCGAGGGACTTATTTCATCCGCACAGTCCATCGGTTCTAAAATTGGTATCGGTATTGGCAGTGCACTGACGGGCTGGATCCTTGCATCGGTAGGATATAACCCGGCGGCGGAGCCGACTGCAGCAGTGATCAATGCAGTAAAATTTGACTATACATGGATGGGGGCTATCCTCGGAGTTGTAATTCTTGTTATTGTATTATTACTTGATGTAGAAAAATATGCTGATCAGTATAATTCGTAAGGAAAGAGGTATGGATAATATGTATGATTTAAAATTTGACCCGGAGAAATATGAGATAAAAACCTGTGAACTTCAAAACAGGAGTGTTACTTACAGGGCATTTGAAAATATCGTTTATTGTGCAAAGCCGGTAAGCAGTGTACAGAAATTAAATATTTATGTGCCGGAAGCGTATTATCAGGGAAAAACGATCAATGGATACGATTTAAAGACAGCACCGGTTTTTGCTCCGAATACAGTAGGAGGTATATGGAAGGTCCTGCAATGGAGGTTGGGATAGATCCGTTTAATCATAAACCTAATACAGCATTTAAAGCGCTGCTGCATGGATATGTCGTATTGTGTGCGGGGATCAGGGACGTAATACCGGTATGGATTCCCAGGAATTTTTTGTGGGCGGTTCCGG
>ENA-OQDM01000722-OQDM01000722.1-human-gut-metagenome-genome-assembly--contig:-NODE-722-length-17011-cov-1.162225_pt1 | contig 17011 bp, 15 predicted proteins | sample MGYA00242772_ERZ504605 | MGnify/ENA primary metagenome ERZ504605 (study PRJEB26092, sample SAMD00036348) | human gut metagenome | host: Homo sapiens | study: EMG produced TPA metagenomics assembly of... | reverse complement strand
TGGAGATACGGGTTTTCGGAATTCAGAAGAAAGTTCTTCCGGTATTTACACCAGTGAACAGTTGGAAGAGAATGCACGTACGATGAAGAACAACGGTTATTATAGCGGGCCGAAGAGTATCTTTACGGGGAATGACGGAACGGATGCTCCAAGATACAGTCCTAATAGTTGTACGCTGATGTATAATAATGCCTATACTTTCCGTCGTAAATCTGCGATGTAGAGGTGAAGCCCCATACGGACCATAAAATTCGTATTCGTTCCGTATTCACACAAGGGAACAGAGGATGTTTCATTCTTGATTATATGGAATTGGTACCTATAAGTATTTGTGGGGCCGGAGGTATCGGTGAGGATGTTTACTAATATTCACATTTAAACGCTAAAGAAAATGAAACTAAAATATTATATACAGACAGGTGTTGTGGCGTTAGCCGCCGCAACCGTCGGTGTATCCTGTACGGATACGTGGGATGACCATTACAGTGTGAATGGTACGGTGCCCGGTGCAACCCTGTGGGAAAATATGCAACTCGACGAGAGCATTCGTCCTTTCGTGAGGGTTCTGGATTCTTGTGGCTACAAAGACATTTTGAATGCCAATCAGGTGTTTACGGTTTGGGCTCCGGAAATTACGGATGCGGAAGCTCAGGAGTGGATTGACACCTATAAGAGAGAGAAAAGCCAGGGGATAATTGATGACGATAATTCTACTTTGAATCAGTTTATCAAGAAATCATATAGCCATGTATAATCAGCAAGTTTCGTCGTTGACAAAAGACGAGACTGTCAAGATGATGAATGGCAAACGTTTGACTTTGACCGGTTCCATGCTTAATGGTGAAGTGAACATGGTAGGCAACGGGGTTCCGTCTTCCAATGGTATGCTCTATAAAGTGGACGGACCCGCAACTTTCTTTCCTAATATTTGGGAACGCCTCCGCATGGATTTGGAAGGAGACAACGGGCTGGATAGTGTAGCCAATTTCTTCCTTTCATGGAATCGTATAGAACTTGACGAAGAGGCCAGTGTGCCGGGTGGTATCGTAGACGGTGAAACGGTTTATTTGGACTCTGTGATGTACAATTACAATCCTATTTTCAATCAGTTGGGTCGGATTGACTCTGAAGACAGTCTGTACTGGTTCGTAGCTCCTACCAATAAGATTTGGAAGGAGAACATAGACCTGTACCGTTCTTATTTCGAGTATCATCAAAGTTTGGGAGAAGACGGCGACTCTTTACAGAACCTCTATTCTAAATTCATGTTCCTGTACAGTTCGTGCTTCAATGTAAGATCGCAGGAATTGCCTTTCAACGAAGCGAATCCGGATTCTATCGTTGCCACGACCTATACTTCTTTTTATCCGGATTGTTCTAAGTTCGAATGGCCGATGCAGGCTGGCGGTTTGCTGTATGGCCTGACGCCTCAGGAGTGCAGTAACGGTCGTTTGTACAAGGCTACGGATTGGCGCATTCCTCCTACCAAATTGATTTATATGACTCCTGTTCAGGTTGAAGCGGAATATGCTAATAATTATTCGACAGTGACACTCTCGGGCGACTCGACTTCCATTCAGGTAAATGCAGTAGAGGCAACCAATGAGAATTTCAGAGTGTCGGGAGGTGGTTACCTGGTGGTAAGGGATGCCCGTTCGGGGCGTACCAACCAGCCGGAAATTACCTTTAAAATTCCCAGCACGCTCTCCAACTGTCCGTATGACATCAAAGTCGTGTTTGCCTCTCCTTTGGCCGGAGACTCTTTGGCCAAGGAAGACGCACAGTTGAAGCGTCAGTTTACAGCTAAGATCAGATATTATTCGTTGAGAACCGGCGATATGATTGAAGGGAGCAATGCCGTGACTTTGTGCACGGATGTAGATGTCGATGCCACGAAGATGGATACCGTCACGGTAGCGACAGGATTTGAATCTCCGGTTTGTAACTTCGGAGAGGAAGATCCCAGAGTGCTGCTGACCATACAATCTATCAAGGGACGTACGGTACCGGACGGTTACAGCAAGGATTTAGCGATAGACTGTGTGATTTTCGAGCCACGTCCTACATCCGGATCCGGAAGCGATGAAAATTGATTGTAGAACAATATTAGAGCATGAGTAATGAAAAGATATAGATTCTATTGTTTAGCATTGTTGATGGCAGGCACTTTGGGGGGCTATGCTCAGGAAGAGGCTGCTACCGACACCGTGACTGCGGCCAGACCTGCCAGTCCGATAAAGAAAAATGTAAAGACACGTCCGGTCAGCGGGCGAGTGTTCGCTGTGACATCCGGCACTCCTTTGGGTGGAGCCTTGGTCAGCGTGAGCGGTTACGACGGTTACAGTGCGTTGACCGAAGAGGACGGTACGTATAAGCTCGATGTGCCGGAGTACGCTACGGCATTGAAAATCACGGCACCGGACTATAATACGGTTCGTGTGGGTATTAACCAATCCGGTAAGTTGCGCGATGTGACGATGTATTCGAATGCCATGCGTTCGGCATACGGTGCGGATGACAATATCCTGAATACGGTGGTGGCAGACAAGTTCGATTATAGTCCGTCCTTGAATATCACATCCGAAATCGGTGACCAGTTGGGTGCCAATGTCCGTACGATTTCCCGTGGAGGTACGCCCGGTATCGGAAACTTCATGATGATGAACGGTATCAACTCCTTGCACAGCAACGGTCAGCCGTTGATCGTGATTGATGGGGTTATCGTAGACCAGCAGTATGACCGTACGATGGTTCACGACGGCTTCTACAATGATATTCTGACATCTTTCAACGTGAATGAGATCAAGAGCGTGAAGGTGATGGCCAACGGTACGGCTATTTATGGAGCCAAGGGAGCCAACGGAGTGATTCTCATCGAAACGAAGCGTAACACGAGTTTGGCTACGAAAATCGATGCCACGGTGTCGGCCGGCATTACCTTATTGCCGAAATCGCTTCCGATGATGAGCGGTTCGCAGTTCAAGACGTACGCTTCGGACTTGTTGAAGACAACGGGTACGAACCTGTCGGAATTCCAGTTCCTGACTTCCGATCCGAATAATTACTATTACAATAAATATAATAACAACACGGATTGGAACGATGTCATCTACCGTGAGGCTTTCTCGCAGAATTATGGCATTACGGTACAAGGAGGTGATGAGGTGGCCAGCTATTTCCTCGCATTGGGGTACAATGGTGCGCAGAGTGTATTGGAAGACAATGATGTGAACCGTTTGAACATCCGTTTCAATACGGATATAAACATGTTCAAGCATTTGTTCATCCGTTTCGACGCTTCCTACAGCAACGTGACGCGTAACCTGAAAGACCAGGGTGCGCCGGAGAATTACGATGAAGGAACGGTGACTTCTGTCAATTATCTCGGTTTGGTGAAAAGCCCGATGCTGAGCCCGTATGCTTATTCCAACGGTAAGATTTCCGATGTGGCATTCGACAACAGTGACGAGGACTATCTGGATCAGGCTTTGGCTTCGATTGGTAATGTGAATTATCGTTTGGCCAATCCTGCTTCTATCAACGAGTACGGTACGGCTCAGAATAAGAATTACTTTGAGAACTCTTATTTGAACATCGCCATTACTCCGAGATGGCAGTTCAACAAGCATTTGTCTCTCAGTTCTTTGTTCAGCTATACGTTGACGAATACGAACGATAAGTACTACGTGCCCATCAACGGTGTGCCTGACTACTATGTTTCTTCTATCGGTCTTACGGTAGAGAATGAAATCCGTTCGCTTTATTCTTCGCAAAACTCGATTACGAGCGACACGAAAATAGAGTGGGGAAATCAGTACGGTGCACATAGTATAGACCTTTTGGGAGGTTTCCGTTATATGAACGACCGTTACAAGGTAGACACGCAGTTGGGTTACAATACGGGTAGCGATAAAACGCCGTTTATCAATGATACGCAAAACAAGAACGACTACCGGTAGCACTAACGAGTGGACTTCTATGAGTTGGTACGGTCAGGCCCGTTACGATTACAGAAAGCGTTATTTCGTAGAAGGTAATTTGGCCATCGAAAGTTCTTCACGGTTCGGTAAAGAAGCGAAAGACGGTTTCAAGTTGGCGGGTGTACGTTGGGGCGTTTTCCCCGGTATCCAGGCCGGTTGGGTGTTGTCCAATGAAAGTTGGTTCGATGTGCCGGGAATAGACTATGCCAAATTTACGATGGGATATGATGTGAGCGGTAACGACGGTATCGACTTTGATGCCACTCGTACTTATTTCAAGAGTATCTTGTTCCAGAATCTGGCCAATGGTTTGGTGTTGGGTAATTTGGGCAATACGGAAGTACAGTGGGAGACAACCCGTCGTTTCAGCTTCGGTACGGAGTTGAATTTCCTGAAAAACCGTTTGAACTTGAAAGTAAACGTGTTCAAGAGTTGGACAGACAACCTGTTGACTTATCATGAACTGAACTTCATTACCGGTTTGGAGAACAACTGGGTGAACGGAGGTTCTTTGGAGAACAAAGGGTACAATATTACGGTGAACGGCCATATCATCGCCACCCGTAACTGGAACTGGGAATTGGGTGCCAGTGTCGGCCATTACAAGAACAAGCTGACGGCTTTGCCCGACGGGCAGGATTATGTGGATGCCGAAGTTTACGGTGCAACCATCCGCTCTCAAATCGGCCAGCCGGTGAATTTGTTCTATGGCTATAAGACCGAGGCTACCGCATCCGGTACGCATGTATATGCCACTTCGGAAGAGGCTAAGGCCGACGGTTTGTACATCTTGGGCGAGAACGGTATCGACAAGACCTACTTTGGGGCCGGTGACGTGAAGTTTGCCGACAACGGAGATAAGGAAATCAACAAGGCGGATATGCAGGTCATCGGAGATCCGAATCCGGATATTTACGGTAACATCTTTACTTCTTTAAGTTATAAGCGTATCCGTTTGGATGTGAACTTCAATTACAGCTTGGGCAACGATGCCTATAACTACTTGCGTTCGCAGTTGGAAGGCGGAAACCGTTTCATGAACCAGTCGATAGCGATGGTGAACCGTTGGACGTATGAAGGACAGAAGACCGACATGCCGACAGTGATGTGGGAAGATCCGATGGGCAATGCCCGTTTCAGCGACCGTTGGATCGAGGATGCCAGCTATCTTCGCTTGAAGTCTATTACGTTGAGCTATGAGCTACCGCTCAACAGCACTTTCATCCACGGTCTGACATTCTGGGGACAGGCAAACAACGTCTTCACCGTGTCTAAGTATTTGGGAGCCGATCCGGACTTCTCCATGAGCAACAGTGTTTTGGAACAAGGCATAGACCGCGGTCTGTTGGCTAACAGCCGTAACTTTATGCTCGGTATTAAAATCAACCTTTAATTCAGTCTCTTATGAAACTCAAATCTTATATTTTTCAGATTGCGTTGGCGGCTGTCGGAGCAGGATTCTTAGGATCCTGCGAAGACATGCTTGAACCGACTTCGGATTATGTGATATACGAAAACGGCAGCCATCTGACTACCCCGGCCGATACTGCCACTTCTCTGATCGGTATTATCTATAAGTTGCAGGCTATCGGTGACCGTACCAACCTGTTGGGCGAGGTGCGGGGCGACCTCGTTACTTTGACCACTCAAGCCAATGCCGATTTGCGTGCGTTAGCCAACTTCGAAGTGACGGACGAGAATAGGTATAATAGTCCGCGTGATTATTATGCAGTGATTAACAACTGTAATTATTATCTTGCATACGCCGATACGGTGCATACGACAATCGTGGCAACCAGATTTTTGCGAAGGAAATGGCTCAGGTAAGATCCATCCGCGCATGGGCTTATCTGCAACTGGCGTTGAACTATGGCAAGGTGCCTTTCTACACCGATCCGTTGCTGACGGAGCAGGATGCTGATGATGTCAGTCTTGACGTGAAGGACCGTAAGGACATTGAAGCTATCTGTGATTATTTCATCAACGACCTGAAGCCATACAGCAACACGCCGTGGCCCGCTTTGCATAAGGTCGGTAGTCTTTTTATGGCCAACTGTTACTTCCCGGTAGACGTGGTGTTGGGCGATTTGTACCTTTGGAAAGCCTCTTGCCAAGGGACGGATGCCGGACGTGCATATTACCGCGAGGCTGCCAAGTGCTATTTCCGTTGGATTATGGACACACGTAACGTCGGAGACGGTTTCTCGAAGCCTGTTTTACTATGTCTCCAACTCGTATTCGGCTCATTGGGTAGAGTATACTTCAAGTACGGGAACTTCTTATGGGTGGTCTTATTCAAATCCAGGACAGAGTCCTTCTATATATGGGACGGAAACTTTCACCATCATTCCGATGGACTCGGCAGCCAGCCAGGGATATTATAGCGAAGTGCAGACTTTGTACAATTCTTCGACCAATGATAACGGTGCTTACATTACTTCGACGAATTACAGCATTACACCGTCTTTGCACATGCAGGAGATCAGCCGGGCACAGTCTTATTCTTTCTTGGACAAGAATAATCGCCCGATAGACGCTGTTCCTGATATGATTGAGGAGGAACCGTTGTTAGAAGGGGATTTGCGTTTGGCCGCCCAATGGCGGTCGAGAACCGTCAACATTACGACGGGAGGAGCTGCGGATAAGTTTACGATGCAGAATATCTACAAAGTAAACCAGCGTAACATCGGGATTTATCGTGAAAGCAATGTTTGGTTGCGTTTGGCCGAAGCTCTTAACAATGGCGGTTCCCCCGTATGGCATACGCCATTTTGGCTACGGGAATCAGCAAGGACGTGGTAGACGACAGCGTGTCCGTATATTGCAACGATGCCGATATGGCATTCCTCAACGAGCTGAATTCAGCCAACAATTATTTCAATACATTCCAGACCCGTAACGGCCGTCTCGGTGAGGACGGCGGTAGCGCTACTGATGCTTTCAATACGGTGGGGCTACATTCACGCGGTTGCGGTTATGCCGAGTTGGATCCGGATTATGCGTATCCGATGGTGGATTCTTTGGATAAGGATGGTAACCGTATCAACGGTTATACGGGACAGAGCCGTAAAGATTGGGCCTATCTGAATCTGGCTGCAGAGCAAGCCTGTGTGGACAGTATGATCATCAATGAAAATGCGTTGGAAACCTGTTTCGAGGGTAAACGTTTCTATGATTTGATTCGTTTTGCCAAACGTTACCGTAACAATGCGTGGGTGGCTGACCCGGTCAGCAAGCGTGGAGGTAAGGAGAATCGCGATGGGGCACTTTACAATAAGTTGATGTTGGAGAACAACTGGTTCCTGAATTGGAAAGGCCAGATAGGAATGTAATTGTTTTTGTTTGTTGTTTAATATAAAGGCGGGAGTGCGTTTGTGCATTCCCCGCCTTTATTTATGGATTTTATAGTATATTGTAATACAAGAGAATAGAAATGGCTGTTTTTCTGCGGAAAGCCAGAAATCGTTCGCCTGAGATTGATTTTTCATTCTGCGGCGAACGATTTTCCGGGATGAGGAGTTCGATGTCGAGACAGTTTTTTATTGAAATTCTTCCTATTCTGAAAAAGAAATCGTATTTTTGCCAAAATTTTAAAGTAACGCGAAAGTAAAATACGATATATGGCAAACCGATTCGCAGAACGTACGCAACTGAACCTCTCCGATGTGAACAAAGAGGTGTTGAAGATGTGGGATGACGCAGATGTCTTCCATAAGAGTATGACAGAACGTGAAGGCTGTCCTTCGTTTATCTTCTTCGAAGGTCCTCCTTCAGCCAACGGGCATCCGGGTATCCACCATGTCCTGGCACGTTCTATCAAGGATACGTTCTGTCGTTTCAAGACCATGAAAGGTTTCTTAGTGAAGCGCAAGGCCGGCTGGGATACCCACGGGCTTCCCGTGGAATTGGGCGTGGAAAAAGAATTGGGCATCACGAAGGAGGATATAGGCAAGACGATTTCCATCGAGGAATATAACCGTAAGTGCCGCACGAATGTGATGAAATATACGGAGGAATGGACCGACCTGAGCCATAAGATGGGCTATTGGGTGGACATGGAGCATCCGTATATCACTTACGACAATAAATATATCGAGACGCTCTGGTGGCTGTTGCAACAGCTCTACCGGAAGGGCTTGTTATATAAGGGATATACGATACAGCCTTATTCGCCCGCAGCCGGTACGGGGCTGAGTTCGCATGAGTTGAACCAGCCCGGTTGTTACCGTGACGTGAAAGACACGACGGTGACGGCACAGTTCCGGATGCTCGATCCGCGCCCTGAAATGACGGGCTGGGGTACGCCTTATTTCTTGGCATGGACCACTACGCCTTGGACGCTTTCGTCCAACACGGCATTGTGCGTAGGGCCGAAAATAGAGTATGTATGCGTGCGTACTTATAATATGTACAGCGGTGAACCCGTAACAGTGGTGCTGGCCAAGGCGCGTTTGGGGGCTTATCTGAACCCGGAGGGTGAGAATATGCCGTTGGACGGTTACAAGCCGGGGGACAAAGTGATACCTTATCAGATTGTGGGTGAATACCTCGGGCCGGATTTGGTCGGTATGACCTACGAACAGTTGTTTCCTTGGGTAAATCCCGGGGAAGGGGCTTTCCGTGTCATCCCCGGAGATTACGTGACGACGGAAGACGGTACGGGTATCGTGCATATTGCTCCGACTTTCGGTGCGGACGACGCGCAGGTGGCTAAGGCGGCCGGCGTTCCTCCCATGCAGTTGGTCAACCGCAAGGGCGAGTTCCGTCCGATGGTGGATTTGACCGGTAAGTTTTATCTGTTGGACGAGTTGGACGAGGACTTCGTGAAGCGTTGTGTCCGTGTGGACGAATACAGGAAGTGGGAGGGCCAGTTCGTGAAAAATGCCTACGACCCGAAGAAGACCGACAAGGACGAAACCCTCGACGTGGCGCTCTGCATGGAACTGAAGCAGCGCGGAATGGCATTCAAGATAGAGAAACATGTGCACAACTATCCGCATTGTTGGCGGACGGACAAGCCGATTCTGTATTATCCGCTCGACAGTTGGTTCATCCGCAGTACGGCTGCCAAGGAACGGATGATAGAACTGAACCGTACCATCAACTGGAAGCCGGCATCCACCGGGACCGGACGTTTCGGTAAATGGTTGGAGAACCTGAATGACTGGAACTTGAGCCGTAGCCGTTATTGGGGTACGCCGTTGCCGATCTGGCGGTCGGAAGACGGTGAGGAAACCTGTATCGGTTCGGTGGAGGAGCTGTATGCCGAAATCGAGAAAGCGGTAGCGGCCGGACTGATGGCTTCCAATCCGCTGAAAGACCGTGGTTTCGTTCCGGGCGATTACAGTCAGGACAATTATGACAAAATAGATTTGCACCGTCCGTTTGTGGATGAGGTCGTTTTGATTAGTCCCACGGGTAAGCCGATGAAGCGGGAGACCGACCTTATCGACGTGTGGTTCGATTCCGGGGCCATGCCTTACGCCCAGATTCATTATCCGTTCGAGCATAAGGCGGAGTTGGATAACCGTACGGTTTATCCTGCCGATTTCATTGCAGAAGGTGTGGATCAGACCCGCGGTTGGTTCTTTACGCTGCATGCCATCTCTACGATGGTATTCAACAGTGTGGCTTATAAGGCTGTAATATCCAACGGACTTGTACTCGACAAGAACGGGAACAAGATGTCCAAGCGTTTGGGTAATGCGGTGGATCCGTTCGGTGCGATAGAGCAATACGGTTCGGATGCCGTACGTTGGTATATGATTACCAATTCTTCGCCGTGGGATAACCTGAAATTCGACGAGGCCGGCGTACAGGAAGTCAGCCGTACGTTCTTCGGCAAGTTGTTCCAGACTTATTCTTTCCTGACGATGTATGCTAATGTGGACGGTTGGTATTATGCCGAAACCGATGTGTCCATGAGCGAACGTCCGGAAATAGACCGTTGGATCTTGTCCGAGTTGAATACATTGGTGAAGAACGTGGAGGCTTGTTACGAGGATTATGAACCGACGAAGGCCGGACGCCTGATTCAGGATTTCGTGATAGATAACGTGAGCAACTGGTTCGTCCGCCTGAGTCGTAAGCGTTTTTGGGGCAGTGCGATGAGTACGGACAAGCTTTCGGCTTATCAGACGTTTATACACTTGCCTGGAGACGGTGGCCAGACTGATGGCACCCATCGCTCCGTATTATTGCCGACCGGTTTGTATCATGACCTGACGGCTGCAACCGGTCGTGCGGAAGCGGAGAGCGTGCATTTTGGCCACATTCCCGGTTTGCGATGAAACGAAGGTGGACAAAGCGTTAGAGTATCGTATGGAACTGGCGCAGCAGATTACGTCCATGGTCTTGTCCTTGCGCAAGAAAGAACGGATTATCGTGCGTCAGCCCTTGCAGTGCATTTCCATACCGTCGGGCGATGCAGAACGCCGTGAAAGCATAGAAGCCGTGAAGCAGTTGATTCTGGACGAAGTGAACGTCAAGGAATTGCAGTTTGTGGAAGGCGATGGCATGTTGGTGAAGAAAGTGAAGTGCAACTTCCGTACGATGGGCAAGAAGTTCGGTAAACTGATGAAGAACGTGGCCGCTGCAGTGGAGAGCCTGACACAGGAACAGATAACTGAGTTGGAACGCGAAGGCACGCTCGGTGTGGCCTTGGAGAGCGGCGAGGCGGTAACCATCGAGGTGGCCGACGTGGAGATTTTCAGTGAGGACATTCCCGGTTGGACGGTGGCCAATGAAGGCAGCCTGACGGTGGCGCTCGATATTACCGTGACGGATGCGCTTCGCGTGGAGGGTACGGCCCGTGAATTGGTGAAGCGTATACAGAACTTGCGTAAGGAAAAGAATTTCGAGATTACCGACCGTATTGCCGTGACGCTTTCCCATGCGGAACAAACGGACAAGGCCGTGGCGGAATACAGAGACTATATCTGTGGCCAGGTTTTGGCCAATTCGCTTACCGTAGCGGATAAGGTAGACGGTGGTGTGACCATAGACTTCGACGATTACACCGTTGAGGTAAAGATAGACAGAGAGTGAGTGAACATTATTAACCCTAAAATAAGAAGTATTATGACAGAGAAAACACGTTATAGTGATGAGGAATTAGCCGAATTCAAGGAGTTGATCCTGAGTAAGCTGGCAGTGGCGCGTGAAGAATATGAAACCATGATGGGGACATTGATGAACACGGACAATAACGGAGTGGATGATACGTCGCCTACTTATAAGGCGTTGGAAGAAGGTGCCAATACGCAGACCAAAGAGGAACTGTCTATGTTGGCGGCTCGCCAGCAGAAGTTCATCAAGGGGCTTGAGGCTGCCCTGATACGTATCGAAAACAAAACCTATGGGATTTGCCGTGAGACCGGTAAATTGATTCCCAAGGAACGTTTACGTCTGGTTCCTCATGCAACATTGAGCATAGAGGCTAAAAACATGAAAAAGTAATGGAGGCAGAAGGAAGAAGCGGTTGGGGATGGCTCACTCAGGGGCGTTTGGCTTTGTTGATTATCTTCTTGGTGCTTGTCATAGACCAATGGATTAAGATTGCAGTCAAGACCCACATGTATCTGCACGAGAGTATTCGTGTGACCGATTGGTTTTACATTCTCTTTACGGAGAATCCCGGCATGGCATTCGGGTGGGAATTTTTCGACAAGCTTTTTCTGACTTCCTTTCGTATCATAGCCGTGGTCGTCATTGCGTATCTCCTTTACAGGTCGATACGCAAAGGCGTGCCTACGGGTTTTGTCGTTTGTTTGTCTCTGGTTTTGGCCGGGGCAGCGGGAAACATCATAGACTGCGTGTTCTACGGATTGATATTCAACAATCCTCCCGTACCGTTCACGGCCCATTTCGGTACCGTTCGGGACGGGGTATGAAAACCTGTTCCACGGTCGTGTGGTGGACATGTTTTATTTCCCCATCATGACACTTATTGGCCGGAATGGATGCCATGGGTGGGAGGGGAGCATTTTGTTTTTTTCAGTCCGATATTCAATTTTGCGGATGCGGCCATCAGTTGCGGCATCATAGCCTTGTTGATTTTTTATCATAAACGTATTTCCCAATAACTCTCAAACGTTTCATGTCAAAGTCGTTGCGTAAAGTTTTTGGCGCTGTGGCAGCCGTTCTTTTGTTTCCGGCATGTAAGCCCGGCGTACCGTCCGATCTGATTCAGCCTGCGGAACTGGAGGATTTGCTTTATGATTACCATATCGCACAGGCTATGGCAGAGACCCGGCAAGACAGCATGAACTTTAAGCGTTACAGTTACGTGCAGGCCGTGTTTGAGAAATATGGAGTGAGCGAGACCGAATTCGATTCCACGATGGTTTGGTATGCTTCGCATGCCACTTATCTGAACGACATTTATAAAAAGTTGCAGGAGCGTTACAGTACGCATGTTTCGGCATTGGGAGCTTCTACGGGAGAGAATGATATATTTGCCCATTTGGATGCCCAAGGGGATACGGCCAATATTTGGCAGGAGCGTGCGTTCAGAATTCTAAAACCGCGTTTTATGGAAGACCGTTTGCTGTTTACTATGACAGCCGATACGACCTTTCATAAGGGGGACGCCTTGCTCTGGCGTTTCGATTCCCGCTATATATCCCACGGACGACAAAATGAAGCATACGCCGGCTTCTATGTGACGTATGACAATGATTCCACGGCGGGCGTTACGCAAAGAATTTATTCCAATAACCTGATGCAGCTTCGTTTGGAAGGAGACACGGCTCATGCGATTCGAGAAATAGGCGGATTTGTGTATTATAAACCTTCGGACGAAGACAAAGAACCTCGCCTGTTGTGGCTTCGCGACATTATGCTGGTCCGTTTCCATCCCCAGCCGGTAGTTGTGGATACAACGGTGGTTGCTGCGAAGTCAGACAGTATGGACGTGGCATCGAAAGATTCGGTGTTGCGGGTGGTACCGGCGGATACGGTTTCCCGTCGTCTTTCTCCGACGGAATTGAGGGAAAGTCGTCCGGTGGAACGATCCATTCATGTGGTAAAGGAAAAGCCTTATCGTGTGATTCGTAAACCGGGGGCTACGAGAACCGGACGAAGAGGCCATTGAAACCATAAAGGGACAAGCGGCCTTGAAACATATTGCTTTCCATAAAGTGTACTGGCCATCAGGGCGTTTTGCGGTCATGCCGGTGATAACGGTCGATGAGAAAGGCTTTTATCAATCCTATTGTATCTTGACGGGAGAAATGCCTGCTGTGATATGGAATGGAGGCATAGGTTTGTTATTGCCTCCCGATGTCGTTCCGCAACCCTGGGACTGTATTGCCGCCTTGTTACGGAAAGCGAATCCGGATATAGGTCCGGATGCCCTGCGACTTTGGAGAGCCGACGGATTGCCGGCCGATGCAGATATTCTTACTCCTGTCGTCCGATGGTATCCCGTCTTCTGAATTCAGCGCATACGATGGCTGTGGCTACGGCTACGTTCAGGCTTTCCGATGTATTTCGTTCGGGAGGATAGTTGGGGATGTACAGTTTCCGGTTGATGAGTGATGCAACGTCCCGGCTGATACCTTTGCCTTCGTTCCCCATGACAATTAGTCCGTTGGGACTTAGTTCCGTGCCATACATGTCATTTCCATCCAAAAACGTTCCGTAGACCGGTATGTCTGCATCGGCTGTCCGTAGCAAATCCGTCAGCGAAAGGTAGTGTACGCAAACACGTGCCATGGCTCCCATGGTGGCCTGTACGGTTTTGGGATTATAAAGGTCGGCCGTGTCGGGAGAGCAGAATATATGTTCGATGCCGAACCAGTCGGCTATACGGATAATCGTACCCAGATTGCCCGGATCCTGCACGCCGTCGAGCCCGAGGCAGAGTTGGTCTTTCAAGAGATGTTCCGGTGCCCCTCCGGCCGGGCGTTGACGGAATAGGGCCAACACATCCTGCGGATTCTTTTGCAGGCTGGCTTTTTGAAGCTCCTCGGCCGATACTTCTTGGATTTCACCCCCTTTACGGGCGAGCGTTTCCACGACTTCCCGTCGCGTATCCAGCCATTCCTTTCGAGCTGCGAGAAAGGCACAGTCGAAAGCTGGTAGCAGGTCGTCTACCAGTTTATGTCCTTCGGCAACGAAGAGTTGACACTCTTTGCGGAATTTTTTCTGTTCGAGAGAGCGGATGAGCTTGATTTTGTTTTTGCTGATCATTTCGGTTCCAATTATACTGCAAATCTAAGAAGTTATTTCGGAACCGGCAAAATAAATCAAAAACCAAAAGCGGCCTGAAGATAGGCTTCGGTCCGGTGAAGCCAAATCAGAAAACTTCGTTTCATTTGTCTTTACGTCCGTCTTGCACTTTCTCTTAGATAAGACAGGCTGCGATTCGGCATAGCCAAACTTGAAAAAACTTTGTTTTTCGTTTGTCTCTGCACTCACCTTGCACTATCTTTGTATCCCAAATGGCACTTATGCGGAAACTTTTATACAGTATAGTCGGGGGAATCATCATGGCATTGCTGGGCGCTTGCTCAGCTACGAAGTTCATACCCGAAGGCGAATATATGCTGGAAAGCGTTTCTGTGAAGTCGACGGATAAATCGCTCGATGTCGCTTCGTTGAAAGGATATATCCGTCAGCACCCTAATTCCAAGTGGTTCAGCTTGCTGAAAGTTCCTATGGGGCCGTACGCCCTGTCCGGACGGGACACGACCAAGCGAATCAACCGTTTCTTGCAACGGGTAGGGGAGGCCCCGGTAATTTTCGATACGGTGCAGGCTAACCGTTCAGGTGAGAACATGTTAGTGGCTGTGAACAATTTGGGGTACCTTCATGCCCGGGTGAATCAGAAGCGTGTAGTGAAAGGAAAGAAGGTGAGGCTGACGTACGAGATTGTGCCTGGAGAACGCTATCGGGTGAGAAACATCCGTTACCTCATAGAGGATTCTGTGGTGGAGCGTATTGTCCGCGAACATGCTGCATTGTCATCTTTGCAACCCGGAATGCCTTTCGATTTAAATGTGTTGGACGGGGAGCGTAGCCGCATCAGCAGTCGTTTACAAAACAGCGGATATTATAAATTCAATAAGGAATATGTCCGGTTTGAAGCGGATACGTGTGTGGGAAACCAAAAGGTGGATCTGGATGTGGTGATACCTTTATACCGGGCATCGGCAGAAAGCGAGCCGGAACTTCACCGGCGTTATAAGATTCATTCTGTTTCCTTTTCCGGTGATGCGATGGCTTTCGATACAAGTCGTGATACTTCCCGGTTGGACAGTATGGTCTATCGCGGCTTTCCCATTTATTACAAGCATAAACTGGCTTTCCGGCCTTCGGTATTTACTAATAATAATGCGATTGAGCCGGGGTATCTGTACCGGGAACGCGATGTGCAACGGACTTATAGTAACTTCGGCCAGTTGGGGGCCGTGATGTTTTCCAATATTAAAATGGTGGAGAATGATTCTTTGCCGAATATGCTGGACGGATTCGTGACCGTGCACGAAAATAAACCGCGTTCGCTGGGAGCGGAATTGGAAGGTACCAACTCGGCAGGTGATTTGGGGGCGGCCTTGCTTCTGACTTACCAGAACCGGAATCTGTTTCGAGGCTCGGAATTGTTTTCCCTGAAACTGCGTGGGGCGTTTGAAGCCATTACCGGTCTGGAAGGTTACAGCGACCAGAATTATATGGAAATCAGTGTGGAAGCCGGTCTGACATTCCCGAATTTCAAGTTGTTCCGCTTCAATGGTCGTGACCGCGGGTTGATGCGTGCCACTTCAGAGGTTTCATTATTATATGATTCCCAGAACCGTCCGGAGTTTCACCGGCGTGTTTTGACTTCAGCTCTTCGTTACCGTTGGCAAAGCCCGAACGGCTTGCTCCGCCACCGCATCGACCTGATAGACTTGAACTACGTGTTTATGCCTTGGATTTCCGAGACGTTCCGCAAGGATTATCTGGAAGACGAAACTGACCGGAATGCTATCCTGCGTTACAATTACGAAAATCTTTTTATCATGAGGCTGGGCTATAGCTTTACCTATAATTCGCAACGGAATGCCACGAGCATTGCGGATTACGGTAGCAATGCCTTGGGCATCCGTTTTAATGTGGAGTCGGCCGGAAACGTGCTGTATGGTTTCTCTAATCTCTTTGGAGCCAGTCGGAACGACCAAGGGCAATATACATTGTTCAATATAGCGTACGCGCAGTATCTGAAAGGGGATTTCGACATCAGCAAGAGTTTCCGTTTTGACGACCGTAACTCGTTGGCTTTGCATTTTGGCATAGGGGTAGCCTATCCCTACGGAAACTCCACCATCCTGCCTTACGAAAAACGGTATTTCAGCGGAGGAGCCAACAGTGTACGGGGATGGTCTGTCAGGGAATTGGGACCCGGACGTTTTACGGGGGGGGACGGACGTATCGACTTTATCAATCAGACCGGTGATATTAAATTGGATCTCAATGCGGAATACCGTACCTATTTGTTTTGGAAATTGCACGGAGCGTTTTTTGTAGACGCCGGCAATATCTGGACCATTCGCGATTATACCGAGCAGCCCGGCGGACAGTTCCGTATGCGGAGTTTCTGGCGGGAGATAGCCGTGTCTTACGGATTGGGATTCCGTTTGAATTTCGATTATTTCATCTTACGTCTGGACGGAGGTATGAAAGCCATTCATCCGGCGTATGATGATGTCCGTCACCATTATCCGATTATTCATCCGGACTTTAAGCGGGATTTTACTTTGCATTTTGCAGTGGGCCTTCCATTCTGACAAGCCACCGGCGCCCTTCCTTCCGTAAAGGGATGAGATATGCGGCTTCCGGAACGATACGCCCTCTTTGCTGTTCCAGCGAATCGGCGGCAAGTGCTTGGCAAACGACGCAACGTACGAGTGCCGTACTGTCATTGATTTGTTGGCATTCCGTTGAACTTATGTATGCTCCTTCCGGGGCAGACCGTACGGCTTCGAGGTCGTGTTCGGTGATGTTCGACGCACGGAAAGCTATCCATTTGCGGGAATCTTCAGTTCACA
>ENA-OQDM01000721-OQDM01000721.1-human-gut-metagenome-genome-assembly--contig:-NODE-721-length-17013-cov-1.306704_pt1 | contig 17013 bp, 8 predicted proteins | sample MGYA00242772_ERZ504605 | MGnify/ENA primary metagenome ERZ504605 (study PRJEB26092, sample SAMD00036348) | human gut metagenome | host: Homo sapiens | study: EMG produced TPA metagenomics assembly of... | reverse complement strand
TAAACGTTCCACACGAGCCTGTCCATTTACCCCAAATCTCCCGTCTGTTATCCGTTGAAGTAGTAAACGAAAGAATCAAATGACGCTCAGACAAAGTCATAGAAGACAAAGAACCAGCAACAAACTCCTGTGAAGTATATTCCGCAGTACCTCTGATAACACAGTTGTACACAATCTTTTGCGCTTCCTCGACCGTGATGTCATCCAAGGACCTATTGTTCTCCGATAAATAAGCGGCAATGGCATCATTATTGGGTATAAAACAAGTATAGTGGCCATAAACCTCCAATAAAGCATCTGCCCCACACTTGGTTATCAGTTGGTAAAAGTCCGACAACTCTGGATCGTTCTGGCAAAACGATGCCACCGTCTCGCCCGTAAACGTGTACATGGCATCAGCATCAATATCATCGCTATTGCAAGACATCTGCATGCCAGAGAGGCACAAAACCGCCACCGACCACAGTCCCCACTTGAATAATCTATGTATTTTGTTCATAATCGTCAATTTTTAGAGATATCTTCCGAAGTTTTATAAAATGCATTCTGTTCTAACAAGGAATTCAAACGCAATTCATCCTGATGGATAGGCATATAAATGGCATCAATATCGTTAAATTTTGCTGAGCACCGTAGTTTGATTCAAACTCATAGCCACATATTTGCGCAACAAGTACGTATTAACCAAGGCCGTCACACTACCTTCACGACGCGCACGACGTACAATGTCGAAATAACGCTTGCCTTCAAAAAGGAATTCACGCTGACGCTCATCGAAAACCAAATCACGAATTACCGATTGCGAAGTGGATGCCGGATACTGAGCCTTCAAACTTCCAGTCTCCAAATCCGGATGTGCCCTATCATAGGTATAAGAAACCATGTCAACAGCCCCGGCAATGTCACCAAGTTCAACTAAAGCTTCGGCTTTCATCAAATACACATCAGCCAAACGATAAATTATCCAATTGGATTCATTATTTCCATACTGAAAATCATTGGCCTTCACATCCTCAAAATCCGTAGCATAACAATAAGAAGTATATTTCTTAATCATATACAACCCATCCTCTACGTAAGACTGGGCGTGGCGCATATCCAAGCCCCCCCACCAATCCTCTCCATTCTGTCCATCGAAATCAAGTGAAGACAGCAACGGAGAAAGGTTATTGGAACTCCCGTAAAACGTGCTGACCGCCCCATTAGTCGTATTGGGATCGAACTGCAACTCCCAAATACTTTCATCAGAGTTTCCCCTTGCAGGCCCAAACACCGTATTAAAATAGGTATCAGCAGGAAGAAGGCTCAACGGATTTGTCGCCGTTGTCAGAATCTTATTACAGTAGTCTACACACTGACGATAGTTCCCCCTCCACAAACTCATGTCGGCCACCAAGGCCCAAATGGCTTTCTGTGTTATGCGTCCGCGATTATATGCTTCGGTATCACCGTAGTCTGACACGGCCACATCCTCCACGGTCTTCAAATCACTTATCAAAGTGTCCAACACATTTTCAAATGAAGTCTGCTCAACTTGAAATCTTTGCGTATCGTCTACATAAGGAGTTTCCATATAAGGTATGTCTTTAAATGTACGTGCCAACGTAAAATAACAGAATGCACGGATACCCTTGGCCTCTGCCAAATAGTGATTCAAGTCCTCCTCCGTAAAATCCGCATCGCGTTCCCTCACCATCGGTGCGTTTTGAATCATGGTATTGCAGTAGTTAATGACCGTATAAAAATCATTCCACTTGCAATAACTATTAGCCTCGTTCAGGTTTGCATTCAATATATATCCTATTTCCGTATCAGTCCCCAAGCCATTTATCACATTGTCTGAACGCAATTCACCCCATACAATCAAACGACGCATAAAGCCGTCTTCTAGCATAGCTCTGTAACAAGCACCTACAGCACTTTTCACATCTTGCTCATCTTTCCAAAAATCCTCAGCCACCATCTCAGACTGCGGCATAATGCCAAACCAGTCATCACAGGAAGCTGTGACACCTAAAAAAGGCAAACTTGAGGAAGAGGCACCTATTTTATATATATACTTTTTCATCTCACATTTATTTTAAAAGTTAAATACCTATGGTCAAGGCCAAACGTAAAGTTAACGCGAACGTGGCGTACGGTTTTTATCCTCACTCACTCCGATATTATTCGGTGAAATCTCAGGATCCGCCCCTGTATATTTAGTCACAGTAAACATGTTATTCAACGTCAAAGAGAGATTAAGAGTATTCAGATGCGCCTTCTTCAACAATTTAGGATCGAAAGAGTAATTCAATGTCAACTGTTTCAAACGCAAGAAAGAACCATCTTCTACAAAGCGATCACTCCCCAACCAATTATATCCACTCTGGAAAAGAGCACGCGGAATTTCCGTCACATCGCCATCCTTGCGCCAACGCCAGTTCGTAGACACTGATTGATTCTCCGTATTATACATACTCTCGGAATACATTCGTCCGTAATTAATAATCTTACCTCCCACGCGATAGTTGAAGAACACGTTCAATGAAAGACGCTTCCAACGGATGGTCGTCCCGAAACCACCATCAAACTTCGGATTGGAGTTACCCAAATACACGATGTCCAACTCGTCTATCGTACCATCATGGTTAATATCCTCATAGATTGCATCTCCTCCACGGAAACGATATTCATTCGTCGTTCCGTATGCGAAATACATCGGAATGGGGTCACCGGAACCATCTAACACCACGTTACCATTTGCATCACGCACCACTGGTGCCGTAGCATCCGGTTTGTCTGGTTGGTAAGTATCGTATTGGTACACTCCTTTATAACGGAAACCGTAAATGGAACCGAAAGAGTTATTCACCTGGAAACGGTTCAGGTAAGAGCCGTTAGAGTAATTAAAGTCTGCATTGTAATTATGCAACACATTTTCATCCAGATCGATGATGGTATTCACATAGTTCGAGAAGTTCAAGCTCAAATCTACGGACCAATCTCCACGCTTTATCATATTGTTCGTACTGAACTCTATTTCCCAACCATCATTATCCATCGTACCTCCATTAATATAGGATATGGAACCAAATCCTGTTGAAGACGGGATAGACTGGTCTTTAAATAACAAGTCGTCCGTACGACGATGGTACACGTTCGCCACCAAACGGTAACGCCAATCGAAAAGGCTCAAATCCACACCCAGATTATATGACGTGGAACGTTCCCATTTCAAATCGGTCAATTGCAGAGACGAAGGTTTAATAGCCGGAATGTCGATGTAACTCGTCCCGAAACTACTGTAACGGGCATAATGCAAGTACTCGTAATCAGGACGGTTACCAGTTACACCATAACTTAAACGCAAAGCAAACTCATCCATCCAATCATCTGCAAAATCAAAGAACTTCTCTTCCGAGATAAGCCATTTCACTGATGCAGAAGGGAAGAAGCCCCAACGATTTCCCGGTCCAAAGCGCGTACTACCGTCCCAACGTGCCGTCACATCGAACACGTAACGGTCAAGCAGAAAATAGTGCCCCTGCAAAAGAAAAGCCATATTACGCCCTTCGCTCCGCTCACTCTTAAAAGTGTTCAGGTGTCCCAAGTTCGTAACGTCCGTAGCAGATGTGGAAGCCAGTCCGTAACGTTCAAACTCCTGATTTCTGGAATTGGCCATGTCCATTTCCCACTTGCCATAGAGCATCAAGGAATGTGCATCAGGAAGCTTGGGTTGCCATGTCAAATCATGAGCAGTATAGATAGAAGAAGCTTCACTCTCTTTTCCGTATGCCTTATTCACACTTCCGTCGTTCCAATTCTTTGAAGTAGTTTCACGAGGCAAGAACTTGGTATCTTTCACATTCTCAGAATCGAACTTAATATAACCCGAATAACGAAGCTTGGCTTCTCCAGCCGGGTCTAAGAAATCATATTGTAAGCGTAATGTCGGCATGATACGCATACTTGTCTGCTGATAGGAAGCCAGGTTACCGATAGCTACAGGATTACGCAAATTCTTCTGCGCGTCATCCAATTGAGAATTCTGCGCGATATTGAAGTATACATCCGTTATTTTTTCCATTGGTATCCTGTCGGAAAACCGATGCATTCGGCATACGCTTACGGGCGATGTTCAATAAATTATCCTCACCGTACGGATCGTCCGTATAATTCTTGTCATTATCCGTATAAGTGATAGCAAATTCCGCAGAAAACATCATCCGTGAACTTACGTTGTAGTCCAGATTCATACGATTGGAAAAACGGGTCATCTCCTGACCGATAATGGTACCCGTCTGATTATAATAACCGAATGAAGCACGGAATTTGGCCTTATCACCACCACCGCTCACAGAAAGATTGTGGTCGTGGGTAAAACCATGCTTGATCACCTCATCCACCCAGTCTGTATTATTATTAAAGTTCTCAAAATCCTGGGCCGTTCCGTATGCAGAAATAAACTGTGAACGGTCATAGCTAAACTCCGGGATATTACAATCTTGCTGGGCACGATTAAAATAAGCTTGTTTCATGAGCATCGTATAATCATCGCCATTAAGCAATTCCGTACCTTTAGGCTGAGTATAACCTGAAAAACGATAGGAATAGCTTACACGTGTAGGTCCTGTTGCACCCTTCTTTGTCCTGATGTCAATCACTCCATTGGCACCGCGGCTTCCCCAAATAGCTGCCGCTGCACCGTCTTTCAAAACCGTGATTTCCTCGATGTCATCCGGACTGATACATAACAAGGAGGCAAACTCTTCCTGGTCGGCTGAAGCGAAGTCAAACGAATCGTCGATATTGCTTTCAAAAGGAATACCGTTCAGCAAGATAAGCGGCTGTGAATTGGAATTGATAGAAGTAATACCACGGATACGCATCACCGTGCCACTACCCAAGTCACCGGAATTGGCCACAATATCCAAACCTGCAATACGTCCCTGCAAGGCATCATCGATAGAAGGTACGGACACCCCTTCGATAGCCTTTGTATTAAACTTTTGCATCGCCCCGGAATATTCTCGTTCGGGAATAGCCAACGCACCGCCCCCCGTCACTAACTTTGACGCCTTAACCTGTACCTCTTTCAGCACATTCTGTGTCTCTAATTTCACATCAAACTTCCTCTGCGCTCCTATGGGTAGAGTTTTACGTTTATAACCCACAAACGAGAAGTTCAAAGAATGCGACGGGTCTTTCACCTTTAATGAAAAGTTTCCGTTAAAATCCGTCAGGCAGATGAATATATACGTCCGTTCTTGTCCTGCTCCACAACGGTGGCTCCGATGAAACCATCCGGTTCATCATCGGCATAAACCTTACCGGTGACAATCACGCCACCGCTTTGGGCATAGGCTACCCCGGCCAAAAGGCAGAAAGCCAACCACAACACCACTGATTTTATCTTATTTTCCATAACCTGTCTGATTATTATTTGATTAACGATAATCTACTACATGATCTACCAGATGAATGACAGCATGTGAGGAGGCTATGATTTGAGTAGCCGCCTTGTAGTCGCTATTATTTACGATATAATCACGCGTAAACACATTATAATTGCTCTCATCCTCTGTTACCACATGAGCCTGTGTTCCCGTATTTTCAGAAGTAAATGTCAGTTGACTGCCATTTCCCGATACATTCAAATATACAAAATGGTTGTTTTCATCGCGAGCCGCCGTAGCATACGAACCGTTATAAGAAATACCCTCCCCCAAAGGAAGAATGCCATCCACGAAATGGTAACGCAGGAAGTTCAGCAGATAAAGTGTCTTTTCTTTCTTCTTACCCGCATCGGTTTCGGCAGCAATCTGCTCCCAATTCCACAATTCCGGATCTTCTGCAAAAGCCCTGTCCAAAGCCTCCTTGGTCGGGACTAACACCGTATAACGGAAATTATTAAACGAAGTCACAATAGGACCAAGCCCTGACGAAGAAGTCGTGGCATTCAAATCAAAAATAGGCTCCACATCGTCATCTTCTTCAAAATAAGTCCATACGCGTTCGTCACCTTGCAACAACTGATAGAAAGCCGCATAAGCTTCATGCGTTTCAACATCAGCCATCGTGTAATATACCGACTTATAAGAGTCTTGCAAAATACGGTTTATAAAAAACGTACGCCCATTGGTCATCTCATAACGTGCAGGATCACCATTTTCCAACGCAATTACATGAGCCGAGGGCCATCCCATTTCCACATCTCCAAGCCCTTTGACTGACAGCGCACCGCCAACGCCTTCTGCCTGCAACACGGCACCGCCTTTAGTCAGGAAATAAGGTTGAACACCTTCGTCCAGATAACCGGAAAGAGGCTCCGCCTCATCATTGGCCACAACAATGTGCATGTCTAGCAAATCTTGCAACCGGTCATTTACTTGATTCCGCTCATCCCCCGTTTCATCATCCAACGTACGAAGGAGTTCACCCTTGGCTCCGTCTTCATTCACGGCATACACATCGGCTACGACACGCCCCATGTATACCCGGAACGACCATATTTCGCGATTATCTATTTGTTCATTCGCCCAAATGGCCCATGTGATGGGGTCACGATAGTCCGCCAAGGCTTGATCCGTGGGTACCAACAGATTGTAACGACTGTCAAGCGAACGGAGATAGAAATGGTATTTCAAGTTGTAATCATTATCCACATCATTCTTAATAGCAGGAGACATGATCGTCGTGGAATCGGAAATCAACACCGGTGCATACACGCTTTGGTAATCCACAGGTGCGAAGACCTTGTTGGTCACATAAATCAATCCGTTGTTTGCCGGTATGGTTTTTACTATGTCATTTTCGGTAATGCCCAACTCATAACCCGCATTATCAGCCACGATGTCCCCAATTGTGCGGTAATGCACCGCTGAACGACGTTGTTGGTGATTCTGCAAAAACGCAGAAATTACTTTCGTGTACACACTATCCCACTGCGGAAACTTATCAGCAAGAAATTTACCTTCCTCCGATGTCCAATATTCCTGCATGGCTTCATTCGTAGGAACAAGCATCATGGCCATGTCTGTATTCCCACCGTATGCATGCGAAGCTGGGTCGTAAAGCAACGTGCCATAGCCATTGATATCGACCTTTCCCTCCGGATCGGAATTAAAATCCGTTTGGTTGAAATAACGTTTGACAAATACAGTGGAATCCTCGTTAAAAAACGCCACCATAGGCGGCTGCCAAGTTAGATTGGACCATGCCGTCATAATAAGGGAAAGAGAACATGTCCAACAATTCAGCAAATTGCGAAACCTCTGGCGTGGAGGTAATAGCTTCCGCCATATTCGGCAAAGGCGTCACCACACCGTCGGCCAGATGCAAATAACCATTCTTACAAGTCACGTCCTTGTTTTGAGCCTGCACATGGATACCATTCACATAGAAACCACTTGCGTCCCAAGGCATCCCCCACCCTTTGGAAATCACGTTCCAATCGGATTCCGTCAAATTTATCCTGGAAAAATACTGTGGCGTAAAGAATACAGACATTCGATTACCGTTATCTGCCAAAAAAGAACCTCCTTTTCTCTCAAAACGCTTCCAGAAACTTGTCTTTGGCATGTCTGCATAAGAAACATAAGGGACAGTGTCAAGGAGAGTCGCTGAGGAAGTCCTACGCACAGCAGTACCTTCGCTCAAACCATCAGCATCAGAAGTAACGTTTGCCAACATATTGCTTAAATATGCCATATTAAGCATCGTAGTATTGAACAAATAGCGTTTTTGTGAGGCCGGAAGACCATGCACAAATTCCGCTCCACTACCATTCATCCCATTGGCTCGGAAATAATTAGCAAACGCCTCGTCTGTGGCAGGGAACAAAGTCTTGCTGCCCGTACGACGCAATGTTTCTTCATAACCCAAATCCTTCACGAGTGCCAAATAATTCGTGTATTGGCCATTCTGTTCCAAATACTCATAGATATTATTACCCAGCCAAGTTGGAGCTTCATCGTCATAGATGTAGTCATCCTTGCACGAACCGAGCAAGGACAAGCACACTGCAGCGCAAAGACAAACATTCAGGTCATTAATCTTATGTTTTCTCATATCTCATTATTATTAAACTGCGTATTTATTACTCATTCCTTTTATTCACATCCATAACAAAAGCACTTAAACTTTCCATGATATCTTCGTTTTAACATTTCAAAACTCTACGATATACACCTATTCAATTTTATTGCAATACAAAAGTAAGCACAAAGAAGCCATACGAATGATAGGAATGCGTCAAAAAAAGAAATTCATGCTTCAAAGCGGCTCATAAAGCACGACGATACACGATTTTATCATTTTTACATGCACAAATAACACTGCACTTTCCTGCCACAGACGTAAAGTGTTTCTTTGACACTTTATAACAAAACCTACAATCGTTTTCGGCTATCTTAACATACTACAATCGTCATGTCGTTGAAGCCACCCTATAGTCCCAAGAAACGTCTATAGCTTTCCGGCCTCTGAATATAAGTGTCAAAATGCCAAATCTAACGTGCCGAGATTCGCGTATTTCCGTCCGTTGCCGGGAATAAACGGAAATAACGTATTCTCGCGCATTGGCATTTTATCATTTTGAAAACCGCAGAGGCGTCTTGACGACATTCTGAAACGTTTCAGGAATATTTGTCCGCACACAAACAAAATAATGAAAGCATCTAAGTGGTTCCATAAACATTTTGCATTACTTTTCTTACCGTTTTTTTTCGTCAATTAGATGAAAAAAGGGCGATAACCGAGGGGATATCCTCCATTTTCCAAAGGAAATCTTCGTATTCTGCAAAGAGAGCCGAAAAGTTATGCGGCAAATGATTTTTCAATCTAAGCCAAACGAAAAATCATTCGCAGCAGAAAAGTGGTCCGAAAAGAGGAAAAAAGACCGGAATCAGGAGGTTTTGACCCTTATTTTTTGCAATAAAGTCACTTTATCTGACCGTAATTCGAACTTCTCAAGACGAAAAAAACGGCTATCTGACTAACTTTTTGCAATAAAAACGCTGCGCCCCGCTACAAAAAGACAGGACGCAGCATTCATACGTTTCAGATGCCCCCACCGCAAGGAAGAGCGCACACCTGTTACACTATCGCAAATCCAACACTTTCCCTTTGGGCCGGGCCACCATCTCAAACTCCAGCGTGCCACCCTTCATGATGTCGGCATGTTTCAGCACATAACCATCCAGTTTATGTCCGTTCAACTTCACGGATTTCACATAGACCGCACCGGCTCCGCCCTTACGCTTCACCACGATGGTGAACTTCTTTCCACCGGGCAGCATGATTTCCGCATGATCCACCGTAGGGCTTCCTATCACATACTCTCCCGATGCCGGATTTACCGGATAGAAACCGAGGGCTGAGAAGACATACCAGGCCGACATCTCGCCGCAGTCGTCGTTGCCCGCATAACCGGAAGAAGAGGTATTGTATAAGGTACGCTTGATGTGCTCCACCAACTGTTGGGTCTTCGCCGGCTGACCGGCCATGGACGTAAAGATAGGCCACATGATGGCTGGGTTCATTGCCATGGGCATACAGGCCGACAAACCCCGAGGCATTGTCATTTTTCGCCCCGCTCGTTTCGTCCGATGTAAAGAACTCGTCCAAACGCTTGCAGAAAGCGTCTTCGCCCCCCGTCAGTTCAATCAAATCCGGAATGTTTTGCGGCACATACCAATAATATTGCCATCCGTTTCCTTCCGTAAAGGGATACCCCCCGTTTGCCCCATATTTATAAGGATCGAAAGGCAATATCCATTCGCCCTTACTGTTTTTGGGCTGGAAGAATTTCGTCTCGGGATGATGCAGGTTGCGGTAGTAGGCCGAACGCTTCATAAAGAACTCATAGTCCTTGGCCTTATTCAAATGCTTGGCCAACTGCGCCGCACACCAGTCGTCGAAGCTTTGTTCCAGCGTGATAGACACCGATTGCGTCTGCAAGTCCTCCGGCATGTAACCGTATTGGTCCCAAATCTCGAAAGGGGAATTGAGATGGGGAGTTGTCAGACTCATTTTCACGGCCTCATACGCTTTGTCCACGTCGATACCCGGCAGCCCTTTCAAGATGGCATCTACACGACGGGCACGGCATGGTTGCCAATCATACAATAATTGTCCTGCCCCCACAACTGCCAAATCGGCAGATACCCGTAATAGTCATATTGGCGTATCATACTGTTCACAAAATCCGTGGAGCGTTCCGGTTCCAGCATCGTGTAAAGCGGATGGGCGGCACGGAAAGTGTCCCACAAAGAAAAAGTGCTGTAATGCACCTGCCCACGGGCAGGCGGCGCACGGAATAATCCGCAGCCATATACTCCCCATTCGCGTCGGACATCACATTCGGCTGAATCATGGTATGGTAGAGCGCCGTATAGAATATCTCCTTCTCATGCTCCCCGCTCTCTACCTGCATTTTCCCAAGCTCCTTGTTCCAGCTTCGTATGCCTGCGACTTGATGGCATCGAAAGACTTTCCGTCGGCCTCCGTACGCAGGTTCAGACGGGCATTTCTATTCGAAACCGGTGAGATGGCCAGTTTGCATTCCACCACGTCCTGCCGGCCGAAATCAAAAACAGCCTTAAGGTTCGTGCCGTTCACCACCGCGATATTCCGGTGCGTCCGGTTGTCATTCATCATTTTCGAAGCCACGATGGGTTGGGAGAACTCCGCATAGAAGTAGATTTTACGCAATTTGCCCCAACCGGTGATGATGCGGTAACCCTCGATGGCCGACGGTCCTACCTGCCGTATCTGCGCATTGATGACGCGCCGTCCCCAACTGCCTTTGTTGGCCGAGTGGTCCAGGTCGAGAAAAACCTTGGAGGCTTTCTCCTTATTATAATAGGTATAGCGGTGTACGCCTACACGTTGCGTGGCCGTCAACTCGGCATTGATGCTGTCGTCCTGCAGCAGCACACGGTAATAGCCCGGCACGGCATCCTCTTTCTCGTGCGTGAACCTCGACTCCTTACGGTTCTCGTTCATGGGGAGCATGAGGATGTCGATGAAATCCGAAGCACCCGTCCCGCTCAACCGCGTATGCGAAAAGCCGAAAATCGTCTTGTCGTTATAGTCATATCCCGAAGCCTGCCCCCAGTCCGGCGCTTCGCGGGTATCCGGCGAGAGCTGCACCATCCCGAAAGGTACGGTGGCACCCGGATAATTGTTTCCACTCAGGCTCTGCGCCACCGCGCCCGTTCCGATAAAAGGATCCACATAACGGGCCACGTCTTGCGCCGAAACGGCATGCCCCAATCCACAGAGAGCCAAAGCCCACAAATATTGTTTCTTCATGATTTCCATTATTTAAGTTCTATCACATCACCTTTCTTTAAATATGCCACGACGCAACGGTTCCCGTCCAGGTTAGCCGCGAACTTTTTCCCGTTCAGGCGCACCGTGTAGTCCTTTCCCGCAGGCACTTGCAAACGGAACAGGTTGTCTGCCGTGGCTTTCAATGAAGCCTTCACCACCCGGCTGTCTTTCCACTCTGCCGACACTTCGGCTCCGCCTTTCACACAAAGTCCGGAGAAACTGCCGTCCTTCCATTCCACCGGCAAGCAAGGCAAAAGCTCCACGTAGCCCTCCTGCGCCTGTACCAGCATCTCGGCCATTCCAGCGGCACCTGCCGCGTTGCCGTCGAAGATGAACACATCGAACGGCGCACCGGCAATGCCTTCGGGCGATATGGTCAGCAAGTTCTCGCGCGCAAAATCCGTCATGAGGATGTTCAGGCTTTCTTCCGCTTTCACCGCATCTTTCAGACGGGCATAAAAACACACCATATTGGCCCGGCTCCATTCCACGTCTTCCCAACCCTCGGCTGCCAGACGGTGCTCTATCGTCGTCCTCACCGCTTCGGTCAATTCCGGGTCTTTCTCTTTCGTGATTTGGGCGTATGGATAGAAAGACAACAAGTGTGATGTATGGCGGTGGTTGGGATGAGCCTCTTCGTAGTCCTCATACCATTCGCACAAACCACCGAAACTATTGATGCGGAACGGAGGGAACTTGGCCAAAGCCAGACGCAGGGAGTCGGCAAAAGCCTTGTCCACGCCCAGAATGTCGGAAGCCTGCACGCAAGCCGACATGATTTCATGAGCCAGCACCTTGTCGCAGGTCGTCATCATGGAGGCTCCAAGCTCCCACCCCTGATAGCGGAAAGAATTTTCGGGAGACACGCAGGGGCCTGTCACCATATAGCCCGTATTGGGGTCTTCCACCATGTAGTCCAACAGGAATTCCGCATTGCCTTTCAACAATGGATAGGCCGTGCGGCGCAGGTAATCCTTGTCCAAAGTGTACTCATATTGCGTCCATAAATGGGTCGCCATCCAGGAACCGGCCAACGGGAAGAGGCCCCAGCCCATGCCTTCAGACGGCGCGGTGAATCCCCAAACGTTCGCCACGGTATGTGCCGTCCAACCCTTGCAGCCGTAAACCGTGCGGACGGTCTTGGCACCGTGGTGAGCCAGGTCGGCAATATAGGTAAACAGCGGAGCATTACACTCGGCCAAGTTGCCGACATTGGTCAACCAATAGTTTTGTTCCGTGTTGATATCCAAATGATAATCGCTCGTCCAACACATGTTACAAGCCAAGTTATCATTGAAGAAACCTTGCAGGGCAATGGGCAACGGCGAGTTTTCACGCGAAGAAGCAATGGTCAGGTAACGACCGTATTGGAAGAACAGGGCCTGCAAGCCGGCATCCTTGTTTCCTTCACAAAGGGCCTTCCACCTGCGGTCCACCGGAATGGATTTTTTGGAATCGTCGGCCAACTTCAACGACACGCGGGCAAACAACGGTGCATAATCCGCCACATGCTCCTCCTTCAGTGTCTCGAACGGACGGGCAATGGCTTTCTCTACGGTCTTCTCGCACAATGATTCATATTGTCCGTTCTTGTAATCGGTGCGCACATCGGCTACGATGGTCACGGCGTCCGCATGCTTCACGCGCACCGTCTCGCCCGTAGCCTCCACCTCGCCGCGGTCTACCTTCACCACGACACGCCCTTGGAAATGCACGCCGCCCGTACCTAATTTGGGGGAACAAGGCCTGTCCGTCGAAAACCAGCAGGTTTCCTTCCGTACGCACCTGGGCTGCCGTAATCATCTTCATCCTCATATCAAAAGAAACAGACTGTTTCTTATCCGCAGTAAAGTGCATCACTACGGCATCCTGAGGGTTGGAGGAGATAAACTCACGTTTGTACTTCGTCCCCCCTTTCTTAAAAGAAACCGTCACCACGGCATTCGTCAGGTCCAACTCACGGCGATAGTCCTCCACGCCTCCCTCTTTTCCGGTATAGTCAAACTTGATTTTCAAATCTCCAATCGGCAAATGGGTGCCGAAAGAATGCGGTGTTCCCACCAATTCGCGGCCGGCAATCCCGTTTCCTTCAATCAGTTTGCCCTCGAAAAACAGTTTCCGCAATTCGTCAAGTTTCTCCCTGCCGAAAGGCTTCTCCTGATTCGGGTCATATTCCCCGGCCCACATGCTGGACTCATTCAGTGCCACCGTCTCTTCGTCTACACCACCAAAGACCATGGCTCCCACGCGGCCGTTACCGACGGGCAGGGACTTCATCCATTCATCCGCAGGAGCATCATACCATAAACTTGTTTCCTGAGCAGGCAACTGTACCACAGAGACACATGACAGGACACCTAAAATAAATTTTAGCTTCTTTTTCATATCATCGGATTGTTTAGTAATCACAAAAATACGCACTTCATTCCAAATACGTTTTATCCCGTTCTCCTTATTCTAAAAAAAACAGTTCCGCGAAGTCTCAATAAAGCATCGCTTACAATGTTTGAAGCATTTGTATCAATCTTTTCCACAAGAACCGCCCTCAGCGGCAAGCCTTTCCATTCCTAAAAAACTACAGCCTCTTCCTTCTTACTCTGAACCCGGAAAGAATAAAACGATAAAATATAGAGCTTTTTATCAGGTTTAATCCATATTTTTATTAATTTTGCACCAAATCTAATAGTTCACATCATGAAAAGAACCCTATTTTTATTGTACACTCTTTGCTTATTTTGTATAGCACCCGCATTTTCACAAGATTCGCAAGGGTATTCTTTCATGCACATCAGCAGCGAAACCGGATTATCACAAAGCAACGTAAAAACCATCATACAAGACAGTTATGGTTTTATATGGTTCGGGACTAAAAACGGGCTGAACCGTTACGACGGTCAGCGAGTCGTTCAATTCGATTGCAAAGACTATGCCCTTCAGCGTAGCAACCAGAACATTTCAACCTTATTCGAAGATGACCGGCACATTCTATGGGTAGGTACCGACGAAGGAGTCTTTCAATACGATCCGGCAGCCGACGTATTTACGTTCCTGGACGCTCAAACCGATAAAGGGGAGACCATCACCACCTGGATTTCCACCATATTGAAAGACGAGAAAGGAAATATTTGGATATGCGCCCCAAGCCAAGGCGTGTTCCGTTATGATGAAAAGAAACTTTACCGCTATTCCGATTTCCCTAACGGATCTTATCCCCATAACATCTGTATCTGCGACAATGGGGACATTTATGCCGTGTCATGGTATACCGGACTTCTTAAGTATGACGCCCACAACCAGCACTTCGTCCAGATAAAAGAAGATGCAAAGGGACGCTCGTTGCTGAACCTGGAAATCAACACGCTGAGCCAGCAAGGAGATTTCTTGATTATGAGCATACAAAACGGCGACCTTAAAAAATATGATGTCCGGAAAAACATTTTGGAAGACATTACATTGCAAAGCCTGCGACATACCTTTACACGGTTTGCCATCGTATATGGAGATGAGATTTATGCCAGTACGTACGACGGCTTATATGTCATCAATGAAAAAACACAATCCGTCAAGCACTTCAGTCAAGACCTGCTCAACCCTTCCGGTCTGGCCGACAATATCGTGTATTCCGCTTACCGCGACCGCGAAGGAGGTTTGTGGATCGGTACGATGTACGGTGGAGTCAACTATTTGCCCAACAACACCTTCGCCTTCCGGAAGTATCTGCCCGGTTATCAGGAGAATTCCCTGTCCAGCAAGAGGATTCGGGAACTGACCGAAGACGGGCACGGGAACCTTTGGATCGGGACCGAAGATGCCGGACTCAACGTCATGTCGCTCGACGACCATAAAATTTGGCGTTATCCTCTCCCTCAGGCCAACTTCAACACCCACATTACGATTGTAGTCAGTGCTTATGGCGACAATATATATTGCAGTCTCTACAAAGACGGACTGGTAGTCATCGACAACAAAGGTAAATCGACATTCTATAACTACAACGAACTTCACGTAGGCTCTGGCGGATGCAGCATTTACGCGCTTTACATGGACCGTGAAGGAACGCTTTGGGCCGGTTCGGACTTCGGCGTATTTTATGCTCCCAAAGGAACCTTTAAGTTTATAGCCCTCCCGGAACTGAAAGACCAATGGGTGTTCGATATCTTACAGGAAAAGAACGGTACGTTCTGGTTTGCCACGATGGGGAAAGGTGCCTGGAAGTATAATCCCCAAGACAATACATTCAAACATTACACGAATAAGGACGGGGCTTCCAACAAGACCCAATCCCATTCCATCAGTTCCAATTCCATCAGTTCGCTGATGCAGGACAGCAAAGGGAATGTCTGGCTCTCCACCGACCGGGGCGGCCTTTGCCGTTACAATCCGAAGGAAGACAACTTCACAAGATTCTCTGTAGAAGAAGGCATGCCGGACGACGTAGCCTACAAAGTACTGGAAGACGATTACGGCTATTTATGGTTCGGAACCAACAGGGGATTGGTCCGCTTTAAACCCGAAACGAAAGAAATCCGTGTCTTCACCGTACACGACGGCCTGTGCGGCAATCAGTTCAATTACAAGTCGGCGGTAAAAGGCAGCGACGGTAATTTCTATTTCGGCAGCATAGAAGGGTTGATTTCCTTTAATCCTAATATTAAGGAACAGACAGCCCCCGTACCTCCTATTTATATCACGCGCTTCTCCATTTTCAACGAAGAAGTGACGGTGCATACTCCCGACTCTCCTCTCAAACAGAGCATCATCGGGACGGATAAGATTGTATTGCCTTACAATCAGGCCAATATCAGCTTCGATATAGCTTTGCTTTCTTACTCTACGTCACAGACCAATGAATACTTCTATAAGCTGGAACCTATCGACAAACAATGGATACGTACGAGAACAGAAAACAGTATATCCTACGCCAATTTGTCACCGGGCAAATATATTCTGCACCTGCGTGCCACCACGAACGAAGGCACACCGGAAAGTACCCAATATACAACCCGTTCGCTGACCATTGTCATCTTGCCACCCTGGTATGCTTCCACATGGGCATACATCATTTATGCCATATTAGGAATTTGTGCGTTCGGCGGCTGGTTCTACTGGTATCGAAAACACAAGAACGAACAATTCTCCGAACAACAGAAACTGTTTGAAATAGAAAAGGAGAAAGAACTCAATCAGAATAAGGTAGAGTTCTTCACGGAAATAGCACATGAAATCAGAACGCCGTTGACTCTTATCAACGGGCCGTTGGAAATCATACAGGAAATGCACATTCAGGACGAAAAACTGAATAAGAACCTGAATGTCATTGCCACAAACACGAAACGGTTGCTTAACTTGGCTTCGCAGTTGCTCGACTTCCAGAAGATGGGCGCCAATAAACTGACCTTGAATTACGAAGTCGTGAACATATCCGAATTACTGCAAGAGACAGTCAACCGTTTCGAGCCGACTTTCACCCATCAACATAAAGAACTGAAAGTAGAGAAGTTCGAAAACGATATCATCGCTTGTATCGACAAGGAGGGTATAACCAAAATCCTGAGCAACCTACTCAATAACGCCTTGAAATACGGCAACCAGCAGATTTCGGTCAATTTGAGTAAATATGACGGCAACTTCTCGGTCAGCGTATGTAGCGACGGAGCTAAAATACCCGAAGAAAAAGCGGAGCAGATATTCGAG
>ENA-OQDM01000719-OQDM01000719.1-human-gut-metagenome-genome-assembly--contig:-NODE-719-length-17075-cov-1.841456_pt1 | contig 17075 bp, 17 predicted proteins | sample MGYA00242772_ERZ504605 | MGnify/ENA primary metagenome ERZ504605 (study PRJEB26092, sample SAMD00036348) | human gut metagenome | host: Homo sapiens | study: EMG produced TPA metagenomics assembly of... | reverse complement strand
GGATGTGGGTGCTGTTTGCTGGCTCCTTTCAAAAGCAGTTGACCGCTGTGCTTGGGCTATGATGCAGCCACCGCAAGAGCCAATCACGAAAAAGGCAAAGCCGCAATACCGGCAGATCATTCGCAGGCTGCCGGAGTTTGAAAAAGCGGACCGCTTCAAGATGAACATCGTCAACTGCGCAATGCTCGGCGCGTTCATCCTCTCCATGCCGCAGCGCCCGGAGGTGGACAGGATGACGGATTACTATGCAAGATCCATGATGACAAAGCCCATGCAGTGGTTCTGCTGCAAGAGCGGAAAAAGCAAGTTTACCGCAAAGGATATTGCCGCCATGAAAGCCACCGCTGCCCTGAAAGCCGCCGACCGCAACCCCTACTCGTGGAACATGGACTTTTACGAGTATCCCGACGGCAGCGGTTATGAGGGGCGCTTTACCAGGTGCGGCATCTGCGTGCTGATGAAAGAACTGGGGCTGTACGACCTGACCCCCGCCCTGTGCCGTCTGGACTACACCATGAGCGCAGCAGGCGGCGTGACGAACTTTGTGCGGCAGTATACCCTTGCTTCCGGCGGACCCTACTGCGACTGCGGGTATAAGAAGAAACGGCTGCAAGAGGACAGAGCATGAAATACTTTGAATTGCAGAGATTTGATTGAATAAACAATATGATTGACATCTTTTTTCATGACAAAACGGGCGTGGTTTCCGGCTTCCCCGGACAAATAGATGGCTTTGAATATGCGGATGGTAACGGAGAAATCCACTACTACCGGCTGTTTGACGGCGTGGGAATCATGCTGCTGCGGCTGGAAATGGAGGCGTACACAGAAATTCGGACACAGATCGGGAGGCTGGAAGTCAATTTCTGCGTGAACGGACGGTTTGAAACCAGCTTTTCCATGCGGGATCGTGTTCTTCTGAAGCCGGGCGACATGGCGGTCAGTTGCTACGATGGCTTTCACGGAAGCAGTTCGGCGTCCTGCTTTCCGCTGGGCTACTACGAGGGAATCTGTCTGGAGATCGAACCGGCCGCCGCGGGAAATTGGATAAAGCAGAACGCACCTGCGTTTTCAGTGGATTTTGCCGCATGGAGCAAAATCTTCTGGGCTGTAAATGGTATATGGTCGGCGCTGCGGGGCCGCGCTGTGAGCATGTATTCCGGGAGCTTTACGAAAGTGCGTTCTATGAAGATCCCGGCTTTTTGCAGCTCAAGACGCTGGAACTTCTGATGCTGCTTGGGCGTATTCCACAGGAGAATGCTCATGGTTGGTAAAGAAGCAACAATAAATTAGATATGACAGTACCCCTGCTATTCCGTATAATTTGGGGAACACTCCATGTTTCTGCATTTACAGAAATTGAAAATCAAACACGGTCACGCTATAATATATTTTGTTGATGTTATCTTCAAATATTTTTTGTAACAAAATGTTACTTGCCTACTCTTATTGCTGAAAGGAGGTGTGCATAATTGAATACCCCTAATTTTAGTGACATATATACCTTATATTTTGAAGATGTATATAAATATCTGTTAGCTCTTTGCCACGATGAAGAACTTGCAGAAGAATTAGCGCAAGATACTTTTTTTAAGGCTATGAAAAGCTATGAGAACTTTCGAGGTGACTGTAAAATAACGACTTGGCTGTGCCAAATTGCGAAGCATTCATTTTTCTTGTATGAGAAGCACAGGAAAAGAAATATCGACCTTAATTCTGTAGAGAATGAAATAGTTGATACTAATTCCATAGAGATTTTGTTAGGACAAAGAGAGCAGGCGTTTGGAATACATAAACTGCTACACAATTTACCAGAGCCATATAAGGAAGTCTTTTCTTTACGGGTGTTAGGAGAATTAAGTTATCAGGATATAGCAAAACTTTTTGGTAAAACAGAAAGTTGGGCAAGAGTAACCTTTCATAGAGCTAAATTAAAAATCATTGAACAAGTAAAGGAAGGAAAGTTATGAGTAAAATTTCATGCGACATCATTCAAGATATGTTTACCGCTGTATTATGATGAAGTTTGTTCAGCAGACAGCAGAAAAATGATTGAGGAGCATTTGCAGGAATGTGAAAAGTGTTCCAATATTTTTCAGAAGCTAAAAACAGAATGTGTGGTTGATACAAAGGAAAATGCTGAAAGCATACAAAGCAGTGTCATGGGGAAGATGGCACATTCATGGAAACGTTCACTATTAAGGTCATTTATCATAGGAATTGTAATAACGACTATCGTCCTTACAGCGATATTTGGAACATATTATGCCTTGTTTATAAGACAAAATAGCATGGTAAGCCCAGAGCAAATTTCAATCTCGGCATATTCACTGACCGATGAACAGATTACTTTTAGATTAGAACTACTTGACGGATACTGTGGAGGAACAATTAAGACTTACACAGACGAAAATAGAAACTTGTATATTTCTGTATTAAGAACGGTTATCAAAGAAGAATTATCCGATGGAGAAACCGAAATAATGAATTATGGGTTTAACCATGAAAAAAAGGACTACATTGCTGTATATTATGGTACACCTAATAATTGTGAGCTTATTTGGAAGAAAGGCGATTTATTACCTACTGCACCAAAAGATATTTTCGAGTAAAGCTGCATAAAATTTGAGGGTAGCTATCTTTGTGTGAGGTAGCTACTCTTTATACTTTAGAGCTTAAAAAACTGCAAATCATGTGTAACATTCTGTGATGGTGCTGCTCTTATGGGTGAAAGGAGGAAAACACTATACTATACTTATCAACTTGCAAAAAGAAGGGATTTAATATTATGATGAAACAGAAAAAAATAATTGTTCCTATTCTCACTCTTGCCGTAATGCTTTTGATGGTTGGTGGCGTATATGCTGTTTTTTCTTCAACTCAACCTGAAAAAAGCAAAGCTGAAAATGTTCGGGATACCACTGACCAAGACTATGAAAAAGGGCTTACGGAAGAACAAAAGGCATTTAATGAACTAATCAACAAACAGATTTACGAAGAAACTGCTAATAACTTAGAACAGTATGAGCAATACGGTTTAACCTATAATTCTGACGAAAACCAGCTGTTTTTTAATGGTAAGTCAGTCTGCTATTTTGCTGATAACCGGGCTACCGATGGAACTTTTGAAGGAACTGAGGTACACTCTGCAAACGGTGATATTGGCATTATTACAGAAAGAGATAGAAATGGAAATATAACTGGTCTAAAACAGATGGAAATCCCAGAATTAACAGATTTTCTTGAAAAGTCGTGGAAAGAAAAATAATTTCTTTAGGTAAGTGATTAAAACACAAATAGCAAACCCAGCCGGAGCAGTCAACGGTCAAGATGAACGGGCTAAAGCCCGCCGTTGACAGCCCCGCCCGGTTTCGCAAATGGGTAATCAAGGGGCGACAGCAAAAAGTGCTGCCGCCCTTTGTCATCATAAAAAGCAACTATCAACCAGCCACAACTCTTTGCGGAGGGAAGGGGGGATTTCCTATGACTTGCACAGAAGAATACAAAGAGCATATCGAGTACACATTCCACGCTTTTTGTAAAATTGTTATCCGCAATGCCAGCTACACAGCGCTGCGGACATGGAGCAGGAAACACAAAAGAGAAATATCCCTTGACTACATCACAGATGAAAAGCACTATCCTTTAGGCACGACAGATGAATATTTCAAAGCCCCGGAGCCGGACGAGGAATACATCGTCCATCTTTGCGGCGATACCGTTATCCTAAGCAATGGGCTGCTGGTACAAGCCCTCTCCCGTCTGCCAGCGCAGAAGCAGGAAATGCTCTATCTGTCCTTTTTTAAGCGTATCTTCTATCAGAGCGAGGATGAAAATTCCGGCCAGTTTACCTATTTCGCGTTCTCGCCCGACACCATGGAAACCACCTATCATCTGGAGTTTCGCTATGCGGAGGATCTAAGTGATCTGCAAAGCTGGTTCGAGGGCAATTACGCCTACTGGAACGCGGCGGCGATTGCGGAAGATTATGATCAGGCAACCATGAAGAATGTCATTGAACTTTTCACCACGGAAAATTTGTCTGCGGCAGAATAAACGGCGCCTGCGCACCCGCTTGATTCAGGCGGTGCGCAGGCGCACTTATCGGTAAGGATGTAATTTTATTGAAAAAACAATCTGACTTTTCCCGCCTGATGGGCTATGCGGGCAGGTATCGGGTTTTTACCTATGCCTCCTGGGTGCTTTCCGCCATCAGCGCGCTGACGGCGCTGGTGCCGTTCCTCTATATCTGGATGATTCTGCGGGATGTACTGGCCGCTGCGCCGGATTATGCGCAGGCGGTGAACATCCCGCATTACGGCTGGATGGCAGTGCTATTCGCGGTGCTGTCTTACCTTATTTACATTGCGGCGCTGATGTGCTCCCATCTGTCGGCGTTCCGGGTGGCGACGAATCTGCGGCTGGCAGTGTCGGAGCATCTGGCAGTGCTGCCGCTGGGCTTTGCCGAGACTTTCGGCAGCGGTAAGCTGCGCAAGATCATCCATGAGAGCACCGGAGCAGCCGAGACCTATCTGGCCCACCAGTTGCCAGACCAGTACAACGCCATCGCTACCCCGGTGGGGCTGCTGGTTTTGCTGCTGGCGTTCGACTGGCGGCTGGGTCTGCTGAGCCTTGCGCCGGTGGTGCTGGCTTTCCTCATCATGGCGACCATGACCGGCAAGCGCATGGCTGAAAAAATGCGGCAGTACGGCAACGCCTTGGAGGCCATGTCCAACGAGGCAGTGGAATACGTCCGGGGCATTCCGGTGGTCAAGACCTTCGGGCAGTCGGTGTTTTCCTTCAAAAAGTTCAAGGCCGCCATTGATGAGTACGAAAAGTGGGTCATCTCCTACACCAAAGAACTGCGCCTGCCCATGATGTTCTACACCGCCGCCGTCAACGGCGTGTTCGCCTTTTTGATCGCAGGCGGGCTGCTGTTCACGGCTCACGGCGTGACCCCGGAATTTCTGCTGAACCTGTTGTTCTATATCATCATCACGCCGGTGATCTCCCTGACTTTGACCCGTATAATGTACATGAGTGAGAACAAGATGGTGGTAGCGGATGCGCTGGCACGCATCGACTCGGTGCTGGAGGCGGCGCCCATGCAGGTGCAGGCTGTTCCGCAGCACCCGAAGGATTCCTCTGTCACGTTGCGGGATGTGCATTTCAGCTACGACGGAAAAACCGAGGTCATCAAGGGCGTTTCTCTGGACATTCAGCCGGGACAGACCGTAGCTTTTGTAGGCCCCTCCGGCGGCGGCAAATCTACGCTGGCAAACCTTGTCTGCCGGTTCTTTGATGTGCAGAGTGGCAGCGTCCGGGTGGGCGGAGCGGATGTGCGGGACATCCCCAAGGAAGAACGGATGGATACCATCTCCTTTGTGTTCCAGAACAGCCGCCTGCTCAAGGGCAGCATTCTGGATAACGTCCGTCTGGGCAGACCGCAGGCCACCGAAGCCGAGGTGCTGGCAGCGTTGAAAGCGGCGCAGTGCATGGATATTATAGAAAAGTTCCCGGCGGGCATCCATACCGTCATTGGCACCAAGGGCGTGTATCTTTCCGGCGGCGAGCAGCAGCGCATTGCCATTGCCCGCGCCATGCTGAAAAATGCGCCCATCCTGATTCTGGACGAGGCCACCGCTTTTGCCGACCCGGACAATGAAGCGAAGGTGCAGGCGGCCTTTGCCCGGCTTGCCAAGGGCAAAACCGTGCTGATGATCGCACACCGCCTGTCTACCGTAACCAACGCCGACTGCATCTATGTGGTGCAGGATGGGCGTATTACGGAGACTGGCACAAAGGACGAACTGTGCGCGCAGAACGGCCTGTTTGCCCGGATGTGGCAGGATTATCAGGCCTCGGTGCAGTGGAAGGTCGCAAAGGAGGGGTAAAGGATGATCGAAAAAATTCAACACGCCACGGCCAGCTCCCCGGAGGGCGCAAAGGGGCTTGTAAAGGGCGTTCTGGCCTGTGCGTTCCAAAACATGGCGTTCATGCTGCCCACCGGGCTGCTGTATCTTCTGGTAAAAGATCTGCTGGCAGGCTCCACGAGCGGAAGAACCGCCTTTTATCTGCTGGGGTGTGCGGCCTGCTTTGCGCTGATCTTGCTGACCACATGGTTCCAGTACAACGGCACCTATTTTACGACCTATAAAGAGAGCGGCACCCGCCGCCTGACCCTTGCGGAGCGGCTGCGCTTGCTGCCCCTGTCCTTTTTCGGCAAGCGGGACCTTGCGACCTGACCAGCACCATCATGGCAGACTGCGAGGTGTTGGAAAAGGACTGCTCCCACTTCATCCCCGGTCTGTTCGGTTCCCTCATCTCTACCGTACTCATTGCCCTGAGCCTGTTCGCCTTTGACGGACGGATGGCGCTGGCAGCCCTGTGGGTCATCCCGGTATCCGCTGCCATCGTGGTGGGCAGCTACCGGGTGCAGGACAAGGTGCAGGCCAAGACCATGGCGGCGAAAATGGCCTGTGCGGACGGCATTCAGGAGTACATCGAGACCCTCCGCGACCTGAAAGCCAGCAATGCGGAGCAGCGGTATCTGTCCGGTCTTTCCGACAAAATTCGGGCTGTGGAAAAGCAGTCGATCGCAGCAGAGCTGGAAACGGCGCTGTTCGTGTCCTCTGCGAGCATGGTGCTCAAGCTGGGCATTGCGTCGGTGGCACTCACCGGCGCGGTGCTGCTGGTGCAGGGCAGTATCGACGTGCTGACCCTGTTTCTGTTCCTGATGGCGGCTTCCCGGATGTACGACCCTATGCAGGGCGCGCTGCAGAATCTGGCGGCGGTCATTGCCATGCGCACCAATGTGGGGCGGATGAACGAGATCCTGGACGCTCCCCTGCAGACCGGCAGCGAGCAGCTGACCAATCAGGGCTGCGATATCGTGTTCGACCATGTGGGCTTTGCCTACAACTCCGGCGAGACGGTGCTGCGGGATGTCTCCTTTACCGCAAAGCAGGGGGAGGTCACGGCACTGGTGGGACCCTCCGGCGGCGGCAAGACCACTGTTTCCCGGCTGGCGGCACGGTTCTGGGACTACCAGAAGGGCAGCATCACCGTGGGCGGTATGGAGGTTTCCCGAATCGACCCAGAAAAGCTCATGAGCCTGTATTCCATCGTCTTTCAGGATGTGACCCTGTTTGACAACACGATCCTGGAAAACATCCGTCTGGGGCGCAAAGGTGCCACCGACGAGGAAGTTCTGGCGGCGGCAAAGCTGGCAAACTGCGAGGAATTTGCCGAAAAGCTGCCGGACAAGTGGAACACGAACATCGGCGAGAATGGCTGCGCTCTTTCCGGCGGCGAGCGTCAGCGCATTTCCATTGCCCGCGCCTTCCTGAAGGATGCGCCCATCATTCTGTTGGACGAGGCCACCGCCAGCTTGGACGTGGAGAACGAAACTGCCATTCAGGAGGCTCTTTCGCGGCTCATAAAACACAAAACCGTCCTTATCATCGCCCACCGGATGCGCACCGTAGCAGGTGCGGATAAAATCGTGGTGCTGTCGGGCGGTATCGTGGCCGAGCAGGGCAGCCCGGCAGAGCTGTACGCCCGGAAGGGGCTGTATACCCACATGGTGGATCTGCAGTCGGCAAGCCAGAATTGGACGATCTGAGAATGAGGGCGACTTTTATCGCAAGGTAAGAAATTAGTGCAACATGAAAACAGCATATTTGCGATATGCAATCCAACGATGTTGAAAACGATAAAAAAGTTGGATTGCGATAATTCGTGCTGTTTCGTCCAATTTTCAGGCCGAAAACGCCTCGCTGAACAACTGGATCGCACTCTGCCGAATGAATTCCTGAACATGGAGAGAATGCTCAGTCATCTCGGTGTCGGCATGGCCTAAGATAACAAAAACCGGTGACTTTCCGCAATGGAGAAAGTCACCGGTTTTCTGTTTCAGCTTATCGGAGCAGCCAGCCGTAATCCTGTCTGCAATCTACCACATAATCCGCGTAAACTGTATGATCTACGATCTGGAAGATAAGCATATAGCGTTTTTCAAACAAGATGAAGCGGTAGACATTCCGTGGGATGTATTCGCCCTTGAGCCACGGGCATCGCTGCGGCATCAGTTCCAAGGATTTTGCAGCCTTTTGGAACTCGACCGTCAAGCGTTCCGCAACAGAATCAATAGAGGCAGAAAATTTAGCAGAGAGACAACAAAGCAGTTCAGCCGGATAAAACAATCGACTGAACTGCTTTGTTTTGTGAAATCACATTTGGATCAGAGGTCGGTTTCCGGGCAAACGATTGCAGTCATCTGATCGAATACATCTTCCATCTGTCGTACCAGCGTGAACTGGGTGCGGGCACGGTCGAGGTTGTGGTTCGGACGGGCGGTGTGGAAGTAGTGGTCCCCCTCCAGGTAGTCGGTGAGGAACCGGGTGCCGCACTCCAGGGTCATGAGCCGTGCACCCCAGGCCAGGCTCTTTTTCTCGGCCAGGCTCATGGAAGCCCCGGCGGTGGACAGATAGCCCTGGGCGAACACCTCATACAGGTGCAGGTCAAAGTGGACCTTGCTCTGGTCCGGTTCGTCCTCGGCACAGTCGTTGGCACCGGTGCGGATGGAGTCGCCAAAATCATAGGCGGACAGGCCCGGCATTACAGTGTCCAGGTCGATGACGCACAGACCCTTGCCGGTGGCCTCGTCAATGAGGACGTTGTTGATCTTGGTGTCGTTGTGGGTGACACGCAGGGGGATCTCTCCGGCAGCCAGCTGGTCCAGCAGCACATGGCAGTCGGCCTCCCGGGCACGGACAAAGGCGATCTCCTCAGCGATCTTGGCGGCCCGGCCCATGCTGTCGGCAGCCAGGGCCTTTTCAAAATTGGCGTAGCGGTTGGCGGTGTCGTGGAACCGGGCAATGGTCTCGTGGAGGGTGGAGGCAGGGTAGTCTGCCAGCTGGTTCTGGAACTTGCCCAGAGTCTCGGCTACGGTGCGGAAATCTCCCTCGCTGCCCACCTGCTGCAGGCAGACAGTGCCCTCCACAAAGTCGTAGGCACGCCAGGCACCGCCCTCAGCGTCCAGGTAGCAGGTGCTGCCGGACAGGGTGGGGACACGTTCAGGGTCTCACGCATGGGGTCGCCGCCCTCTGCCAGGATCTTGCGGCTCAGGTGCCGGGTAACGCCGCAGACGTTCTCCATCAGGCCCACCGGGTCCGTGAAGGTGTCGGTGTTGATACGCTGCAGGATGAACCGCTTGGAGTGGTCGGCCCGCCAGACCAGATAGGTGTCGTTGATATGGCCCTCGCCGTAGTGGCGGCCGTCGCAGACCACCGGTCCGCCAAAATCAAAGGCGTTTGCTGCTGCCAGGAGAATGGGTTCTGTTACAGGTTTCATGATGTGATCCTCGTTTCTTTATCTTTCATGCCGTTTTGCCGGGGCAGGGCGTTGTCCCTGCCGTACCTGACGGCGGTATTCGTTGGGAGTCAGCCCCTCCGCTTTGCGGAAGCACTGGGAAAAATAGCTGGGGGACGAAAAGCCATCAGTTCGCTGATCTGAGCCAAGCTGTAACCTGTATTGCCCAGCATATATTTGCTTTCCTCAATGCGGCGGCAATTCAGATAGGTGATGGGAGAGATGCCGTACTCTTTTTGAAAGGTGTGGGCCAGATAATACTTATTGATGTGTGCGATCTCTGCCAGACGGTCAAGTGAGATGTCCTCCCGGAAGTTGCTGTCCAGATATCGCTTGATCTCTACACACTCCCGGCTGTCAGACCGTGGCGTTTCTTCCACCTGCAAAGAGAGCGTTGTGCAGCGTACCAGCCAGATCAGCAGCACCTCCAGCAAGTCCTGACAGACGGTTTCGCAGCCATCCAGACTGCGGTCGGCTTCGGCAAGCAGCATATGCAGCAGAGTGACCATCCGTTCCCGGTTTTCACGGCAGTTGAAGATAGCATAAGAAGAATCAGCCTTGCCGAATAAGATCTCAATGCCAGCCACACCCAGAACGATATATTCAAGCGGTGAAGCGTTCAGACTCAATTCCGTGTGCTCCACCTGGGGGTTCACGATGACCATGTCGTCGGGCTTTACCGGAAACAGCTGCCCGGCAAGGTAGAACTGACCTTCACCGCTGAGGCAGTAGAACAGCTCCGTGCAGGAATGGGTGTGGGTGGTGCTGTTCCAGTCACCGCCAAACCGGCTTTTGCTGATGTACAGCAGCCGGAAGGACTCCCGGGGGGCAGGGGCGTGCTGGATATCAAAGCGTTGGGTGCTCATAACACAACGGCTCCTTTGAGTGATGCAAAAAACATAAAAATAAAAGCAAGATAATTAAAAAAGAGATGTCAAAATGATACGATGTCTCGTAGGCTTTTTTCCATTATAGAGGGAAAGCGAGAAAAAAGCAAGCCCTGTTTTTTAGCTGGGCCTCTATTTTTTGTTCCGGAAAAACTTTGGAATATGTCAAAAAGGTTACAGACAAAGGCAATTTGCCCAAAGCAACCTCTTGAATTTAGCGACTTTGCTGAAAGAAAATTCCAGAGAGCAAGATTTCTAAAAAAAGAAACAACAAACCCCTTGTTCGAGAAGGCGAAAAAACTTATATTGGAGACAGAAAAACACACAGCCCTCCCGGGCAAAACCTGTTTGCCCCGGCTGTGTTTGAACGAGATCAAATGATGGAGGATACACTATGAAACGCATTTCTCGTCGCAATTTCCTGAAAGCGGCTGGCGTGGGTGCCGCTGCACTGAGCCTGGCTGCCTGTGGTGGTGCTGCCAGCTCCACTGCCCCCAGCACCGCTTCTTCCGCTGCTTCTGCTGCAGCTGAGGATGTGACCATCAAGGTTGCTGCCATCGAGACTGGCTACGGTGCTGAGATGTGGAAGAAGGTCACCGAGGCCTTTACCGCTCAGACCGGCATCAAGGTGGAACTGACCACCGATAAGAAGCTGGAGGACGTCATCGGACCTTCCATGCAGGGCGGCGATTACCCCGACGTGATTCACCTGGCTACCGGCCGTGAGGCTGCCCTCACGGAGCAGTTCATCAAGGGCAACCTGATCGCTGACATCACCGACGTGCTGAGCATGACCGTGCCCGGCGAGAGCAAGAAGGTCAGCGAGAAGATCGCCGGCGGCTTTACCGACACTTCTCTCACCAACCCCTACGGCGATGGCAAGACCTACCTGGCCCCCATGTTCTACAGCCCCTGCGGCCTGTTCTACAATGCCGGCTTCCTGAAGGAAAAGGGCTGGGACGTGCCCAAGACCTGGGACGAGATGTGGGAGCTGGGCGAAAAGGCAAAGGCTGAGGGCACTTACCTGTTCACCTACCCCACCACCGGTTACTTCGACGCTTTCTTCTATGCTCTGATGTACGCAGCAGGCGGCCCCGAGTTCTTCAACAAGGCCACCCACTACACCGAGGGCATCTGGGACACCCCCGAGGCAAAGACCTGCTTTGATATCGTGGCTAAGCTGGCCTCCTACACCAACCCCATTACCCCTGCCCAGGCCAACGATCAGGACTTTACCCAGAACCAGCAGCTGGTGCTGGATAACAAGGCTCTGTTCATGCCCAACGGCACCTGGATCGTGGGCGAGATGGCCGAGGCTCCCCGTGCGGATGGCTTTGAGTGGGGCATGACCGCTCTGCCGGCTGTGCAGGCTGGCGGCGACGGCTACAGCTACACCTGGTTTGAGCAGGCATGGATCCCGGCCGGTGCCGAGCATCTGGATGCTGCCAAGCAGTTCGTGGCTTACCTGTACAGCGACGAAGCCTGCAAGCTGTTTGCTGAAAGCGGCGCGATCCAGCCTGTGCTGGGCATCGCCGACAGTCTGGAAGGCGACAACAAGATGTTCTACTCCATCTACGACAACGGCGCAAAGGCAGCTATGGGCAACTTTGCTTCCTTCACCGCTATCCCCGGTGTGGAAGTCCGCACCGTGTTCTTTGACCCCGTCAACTCTCTGGTGTCCGGCAGCATGACCGAGCAGCAGTGGATCGACGGCATCAAGTCCGCCAGCGACCAGATGCGTGCCAACATCATCGAGTAAAAACGAAGCTGCATCCGAAAACAGCTTCCAAGGCCCTGCCCAGCGGAGGCGGTTTTGACCGCCTCCGCTTTTTTGGAGCAATGCCTTATAAAGAAAGGAGCGGTTTGACCCTATGAGATCTGACAGAAGCCGCAAACGGTTCGTGTTCCTCTGTGTGGCACCGGCCACCATCCTGTTTTTCATTTTTATGATTTTGCCAACCCTCAATGTGTTCCGCATGAGCCTGTATGAGCGTGGAGCCTACTCGCCAAACGAAACCTTTGTCGGGCTGAAAAATTTTCAGCATCTGCTGAAGGACACCCAGTTCATCCGCTCCATGCAGAACATGATCCTGCTGGTGGTGGTCGTTACCATCATCACCTTTGCGTTTGCGCTGGTGTTTGCAGCCATCCTGACCCGCGAAAAAATTAAGGGGCAGAATTTCTTCCGCATCATTTTCTACATCCCGAACATCCTGTCTGTGGTCGTCATCGCCGGTATCTTCTCTGCCATCTATAAGCCGGAGAATGGCATGCTGAACAGCATCATCGGGCTGTTCCGGGATATGACTGACCCTATCCTCTGGAAAGGCGAAAAGCTGGTCATTCCGTCCATCATCATTGCAATGGTCTGGCAGGCTGTGGGCTACTATATGGTGATGTATATGGCTTCCATGTCCTCGGTGCCTGCCAGCTTGTACGAGAGTGCCAATCTGGATGGAGCAGGCCGTCTGACCCAGTTCTTCCAGATCACGATTCCGCTGGTCTGGACGAACATCCGTACCACCCTGACCTTCTTTATCATTTCCACCATCAATATGGCGTTCCTGTTCGTCAAGGCGATGACCAGCGGCGGGCCGAACGGTGCCTCGGATGTGGCTCTGAACTATATGTACAGCCAGAAAGATGCAGGTCTGTACGGTTACAGCATGGCAATCGGTGTGGTTATCTTCCTGTTCTCGTTCGCCTTGTCCGCCTGTGTCAATCGTGCCACCAGCCGTGAACCGCTGGAGTTTTAAGGAGGAAAACTATGAAGAAAACGGAAGAAAAATCCTCCCGTTCGGCGGAGGGCCTGTACAAATTTTTCATCTATTTTGTGCTGATCCTGCTGGCTGTGACGATCATTGTGCCGGTGGCATGGGTGTTTATGGCATCCATCAAGCAGAACTCGGAGTTCTACGGCAATCCGTGGGCACTGCCTGCCGGATTCTACTGGCAAAACTTCGTCAATGCGTGGAATGGAGCCAAGATGGGCGAATATATGCTCAACTCCGTTCTGGTCACAGCACTGGCTCTGGTGCTGCTGCTGGTGATTGCGCTGCCGGCGGCTTACTGCCTGTCTCGTTTCCGGTTCAAGGGGCGCAAGCTGCTGAACACGCTGTTTATGGCAGGTCTGTTCATCAATGTCAACTATATCGTAGTTCCCATCTTCCTGATGCTGCGTGACGGTGATGTGTGGCTGAAAAACCATATTGGCAGCGGCTTTTTGCTGAACAACCTGTTCGTTCTGGCGGTTGTGTATGCCGCCACGGCCCTGCCCTTTACCATCTACCTGCTGTCGGGCTATTTTGCCACTTTGCCCCACGACTTTGAAGAAGCAGCCTACATCGACGGTGCAAGCTACTTCTCCACCATGACCCGTATCATTTTCCCAATGGCGAAGCCGTCGATCATCACCATTATCCTGTTCAACTTCCTGTCTTTCTGGAATGAGTACATCATCTCCATGACCCTGATGAGTTCCACCAACGCACCCCGTACTCTGCCAGTGGTCTGCTGAATCTGATGCAGGCTCAGCAGAGTGCTGCGCAGTACGGCACCATGTACGCAGGTCTTGTGCTGGTGATGCTGCCCACTTTGATTTTGTACATCTGTGTGCAGAAGCAGCTGACACAGGGCATGACGGTGGGCGGCTTGAAAGGATAAGGTGACAAAACATGAAAACATTCTGGAAAACGCATCCTGCCCTGCGCATCGTGCTGATGATCGTGCTGTTTATGCTGTCCATTGCATTGGTGGTGGCAGGCTGGAAAATGACCGGACAGCTGGCAGGGCTTGGCATCATGCTTGTGGGCGTGGCACTGCTGCTGGCGGTACTGGCCATTTACAACGCAACCTATCAGGATTGAGGATAAGAGAGGAAAACTATGGAAGATAAGTGCAAGACCGGGCGCGTTACCATTCCGACTGACCTGGATGTGGTGCCCGAAACGTTGGAGATTCTGAAAAAGTGGGGCGCGGATGCCATCCGTGACTGCGATGGTACGGATTTTCCGCAGGAACTGAAAAACGCCGATGCAAAGATCTATTCCACCTATTATACCACGCGCAAGGATAACGCATGGGCCAAAGCAAACCCGGACGAGGTGCAGCAGTGCTACATTATGACGGGCTTCTACACCGCCCCCGGCAACACCGTGACCATCCCTCTGATGAAAGGCATCAGCCCGGAGCTGATGAAAGTGAACGATCACGATGACATCACCCGCTGGTGGGAGGTCATGGATCGCTCCACGGGTCAGCCTGTGCCGCCAGAACAGTGGAGCTATGCGGATGGCAGCGTGACCGTGCAGGCGGTGCCGTTCCATGAGTATACCGTGAGCTTCCTTGCCTACCTCATCTGGGACCCGGTGCATATGTACAATGCCACCACCAACGGCTGGACGAATTTCGAGCATCAGATCACGTTTGATGTGCGCCAGCCGAAAACCCACAAATATTCCATGGAGCGTCTGCGGAAATTCATTGCAGAGCTCCGTATGTGAACGTCATCCGCTATACCACGTTCTTCCATCAGTTCACCCTGATCTTCGATGAACTCAAGCGGGAAAAATTCGTGGACTGGTATGGCTATTCTGCTTCCGTCAGCCCCTATATCCTGAACCAGTTTGAGCAGGAGGTGGGCTACAAGTTCCGGCCGGAGTACATCATCGACCAGGGCTACTACAACAACCAGTATCGTGTGCCCAGCAAGGAATACCGTGATTTTCAGGCGTTCCAGCGGCGCGAAGTAGCAAAGCTGGCCAAAGAAATGGTGGACATCACGCACGAGTGCGGCTGCGAGGCCATGATGTTCCTGGGCGATCACTGGATCGGCACCGAGCCTTTCATGCCGGAGTTAAGACCATCGGGCTGGATGCCGTGGTGGGCAGCGTGGGCAATGGCTCCACGCTGCGCCTGATCTCCGACATTGAGGGCGTGAAGTACACGGAAGGACGCTTTCTGCCTTACTTCTTCCCGGACACGTTCCATGAGGGCGGCGACCCGGTGAAAGAAGCCAAGGAAAACTGGGTCACAGCCCGACGCGCCATCCTGCGCAAGCCCATTGACCGCATTGGCTATGGCGGCTATCTGAAGCTGGCATTGCAGTTCCCGGAGTTTGTGGACTATGTGGAGAGCGTCTGCAAGGAGTTCCGCGAACTGTACGAGAATATCAAGGGCACTACGCCTTACTGCGTCAAACGGGTGGCGGTGCTGAACTGCTGGGGTAAAATGCGGGCATGGGGCTGTCACATGGTGCATCATGCCCTCTACTACAAGCAGAACTACAGCTATTCGGGCGTGATCGAAATGCTGTCCGGCGCACCGTTTGATGTGAAGTTCATCAGCTTTGAGGATATCAAGAACGATCCGAAGCTGCTGGAAACGGTGGATGTTATCATCAATGTAGGCGATGCCGACACCGCCCACACTGGCGGAATCTGGTGGGAAGACCCGGAAATCTCCTCCGCCATTCGCCGGTTCGTCTGGAACGGCGGCGGCTTCATCGGCGTTGGAGAACCGTCCGGTCATCCATATCAGGGTCATATCCTCCAGATGGCCAGTGTTCTGGGCGTGGAGGAAGAAAATGGCTTTACCCTGAACTACGACAAGTACAACTGGGAAGAGCATCCGAATCATTTCATCCTGCAGGATGCGGACCAGCCCATCGACTTCGGTGAGGGAAAGAAGAACATTTATGCCTTGGAAGGCACGGAAGTGCTGGTGCAGCGGAATAAGGAAGTGCAGATGGCGGCGCATGATTTCGGCAAGGGACGTGCCGTATACATCAGCGGTGTGCCGTATAGTTTTGCCAACAGCCGCACCCTTTACCGAGCCATCTTGTGGAGTGCCCACAGCGAGGATGAACTGCACACTTGGTTCAGTTCCAACTACAATGTGGAAGTCCATGCTTATGTCAAAAATGGCAAGTATTGCGTTGTGAACAACACTTACGAGCCGCAGGATACCACAGTTTATACGACGGATGGCAACAGCTTTGACCTGCATCTGGATGCCAATGAAATCAGATGGTATGAAATTTAAGTTCTCCTTCTTATCAATCTGTGCAGTGAACGACCACTGCGCAGCATAAGAGAAAACGGTGACTTTCCACAATACGGAACGTCACCGTTTTTTCGTTATACTCTTCTATGCTGAACCAGATAGGCTCGATAAAAAGTTGTTCCTACGACCAGTTCTTTTTGAAGAATGTTAGAACGAAGCCTTATAAGAGCAGTGAGATCGGGCATTTGGTTTTACATTAAAAACATAGAGGACGAGATTATGGGATTGGGCGGAATTATTGTATGGACGAGCATCTGTCCAAGCCGGTGGACATTGCGGTGCTGGAGCGTGCTGTCCGGAAGTACCTTGTTACCCCCGAAAATGAGAGACCGTCAACCGAGATTTACCCGGTGAGCCCCTGAACGAATACAAGAAAAAGGACAGAACTGCATGGCGGCAGTTCTGTCTTTTTTGCGTATTCCGGTCAAAAATAGGTCACCGCCAGCCCCGGGCCGCGGGGTCCAGCATTTCGGCGGCAGAGTAGAGCAGGGCATTGCAGATGGCGGCGGCCACGTTGCTGCCGCCCTTGCGGCCCATGGCCACGATAGCGGGTACGCCAAAGGCTTCGCAGGTGGCAAACAGCCGCTCCTTGCTCTCCACCACATTCACGAACCCCACCGGTACGCCAATGACCAGTGCAGGACGCAGCCCGGCTTCGATCTGGTCGGCGATGGTCAGCAGGGCGGTGGGGGCGTTGCCCACGGCCAGCACGGCACCGGGGTGCTCCTGCGCGGCCCGCTGCATGGAAGCCAC
>ENA-OQDM01000717-OQDM01000717.1-human-gut-metagenome-genome-assembly--contig:-NODE-717-length-17120-cov-1.823457_pt1 | contig 17120 bp, 8 predicted proteins | sample MGYA00242772_ERZ504605 | MGnify/ENA primary metagenome ERZ504605 (study PRJEB26092, sample SAMD00036348) | human gut metagenome | host: Homo sapiens | study: EMG produced TPA metagenomics assembly of... | reverse complement strand
CACGAAGCTGGATCAGTGCGATCACAACAACAAGAACAAAAGAATACAACAGCTTTTGCCTGTCCAATACCCTTCCATTGAGGTCCGCTTCTTGCATAGAATGTATCATAAATATTTAACGCCAGTAACTGAGACTGTTTTCCAGGATCACCACCGGTCAGTGAGAGGTTCTGGTCGAACATCTTGAAACCATTAGTCAGAGTCAGGAATGTACAGATTGTTACAGATGGCATAATCATCGGAATTTTAATCTTAAACAGAATCTGTCTGCTTGTTGCACCATCGATCTGAGCTGCCTCGATCAGGTCAGGTGATACATTGTTCAGACCTGCAATGTAAATGATCATCATATATCCAATCTGCTGCCACATAAGCAGAATGAGCATACCGATAAAACCATTTTTTGCTGAAAGTGAAAGCAGTGGCTGTCCCCACTTGGAAAGCAGACCATTCAGCAATGTCTGCCAGATATAACCAAGTACAATACCACCGATCAGGTCGGCATAAAGAATACCGTACGGAATGCATTTGTTCCTCTGTATCCTTTGGTCAGTGCCAGTGCGATAAAAAATGCAAGCACGTTGATCAGAATACTGGATACGAATGCAAATACAACTGTCAGCCAGAAAGAATGACTGAATGTACTATCAAGTAAAATCTTAGAATAATTTGAAAATCCAACAAATGTTACATCCTGCACTGTTGTAAATTTGCAGAATGAAAGATAGATGCCCCAGATAAAAGGCCACAGGAAACCGATTACAAATGCCGCAAAGGTTGGTAATACAAAAACCGGCCACCACTTTTTGATCGTTCTTCCTACCATGATTTTTCTCCTCTTCCCTACTGTTAACAGAAGCTTAAGTTCCTCTGTCTTTTAACTTATAGAAGGAGGCAAGAACCTCTGCCTCCTCCCATAAACAACATGTTATTTTTTATCCTGATTATTCAGAAAGAGCTTTTTCTGTAGCCCATCCGTCAACGAATGCACTAACTACTGCATCCCAGTCGCCTGTGCCTGCCGCATATGCTGTAAGAGCTGTACCAAGACCATTCTTCCACTCTTCAGATGGCATTGTTGTGAAGTTCCATGAAACAGGTGTAAGACCAGCTTCTGTATACTCAGCATCCTGTTTTACAAATACGTTTGTAGGAGCAACTGCTGTTTTGAAAGGAATTGTGAATCCCATGTCTTCAGACATAGATTTTGTTCCTGCTTCAGATGTTACACACCAGTTCATGAAATCCAGAGTTGCCTGAACATCTTCTTCAGATGCATTCTTATTTACACACCAGTAGTTTTCTGTACCAGTTGCAAGACCTTCGTTCTCATCGTCAACGCCGAAGTAGATCGGGATCATAGCAAGTTCATCATCGCTGTATGTCTTAGCGAGTTCTGCATATTCCCAGGAACCATTCTGATAAAATACTGCATCTCCATTTACAAATTCATTTCTGGAGTCATCAGCTGTTTTAGCTGAAAGTTCGCTTCCATCGCATGTAGAATCTGTAATGTACAGATCAAATACATTCTTATACTGATCAAGATATGTTCCTTTGATTGCTTCTGTATCATCGATTCCATCTGCTTTGTATTCATAGTAGATTGGAAGGTTTGCAAGATGTGTTTTGAATCTCCAGTCAGAGGATCCGTCCATACCTGCTGAGGTGAAAGCACCTTTTACACCAATTTCATCTTTACGTGCCTGAATGTCATCTGCTACTTTTTTGAGGTCATCAGAGCTCTTGATATCATCCAGAGTATATCCTGCTTTTTCAAGTAATGTTTTGTTTGTGATAAGTCCGTAAGATTCAATTACATATGCGATACCAGCTACAGCATCTCCATCTTTCAGTTCATACGCATCAGATGTAAGTTCTTTTGTAATATCTGCATCTTTCAGATCGTAGCAGTAATCTTTCCAGTTTTTAAGGCCAACCGGTCCATTTACCTGGAACAGTGTCGGTGCATCGCTCTTTGCCATTTCTGACTGAAGAGTTGTCTCATACTGTCCGGATGCTGCTGTAACTACTGTAACATCTGTTCCTGTTTCTTCTGTGTAAGCTTTTGCCAGGTTCTGCCAGGCTTCATCCTGCTCTGGTTTGAAGTTGAGGTAGTAAACCTTTCCGCCTCCGTCTGCCATAACCGGTACTGACGGGATCATTGTAGCTGCCATTAAAGCTGCCATGCTCATTGCTGTAATTTTTTTCATTTTCATAGTGATTGTCCTCTCCTTTACTTGTAAGATTTGTTCTTTCTTAAGCTGTCTTTATTATAGTTTTTGTTGATTTTTTATACCATGATAAAAAATCAAGAAATGTGTTCTTTTTTTCAGAAGAGTTTTATATTTTTTTATAAAAATATTTATAAAAGGGATTTATGAGAGATTTATTTCATTTAGGAAATGAAGAAAGTTATACTTTGGAATGTATGGAAACCGCAGAAGGGACTTGCCAGTCCCCTCTGCACACCCCTGGGCGGGATGATATATGAAGTTTTGTTTAAGACGGGAGCTTAGAAAATAAACCAGGTTATTCAGATAAGAAGATTATGGTGAGGGTGTCTGGTTCTTCGTAATTGGAATGGGAAGGTTGTGCCGAAAAGAAAAAGTCAGTCTTCTTTTTTATTATGTTTACGTTTGCGGGAGAACCTTCCAAGAAGGCTCTCATCTTTTGTGTCGGAGAGATCATCATCTGTGATCGTTGGCTCGGATACAACATATGCGCCTCTGCCGGCTGGTGGTGTATCGTTCTCCTGTCCGGTTATTGTACCTGTCGGTGCTTCTACTGATGTCTCATTTTCGTTTTCCTGTTCAACATCAAGTGACTCTTCCATCTCGGAAACTTCTCTATCCGCTTCTTCTTTACAGAAACCTTCCTGGCTAGCATTTTCCATACCTGCGGATTCTTTTTCTTCAAGGCACTCTGAAAATGCATCCTCTGTCACATCATCACTCTCTGACATTGTGCCTTCCATTTCTTCTGTACGCTCTTTTGGAGCTGTAGAATCCGTTTTCTTACGGGAACTCCATGGTGCATATTCCGGTTCCGGTGCAATCGGTTCTTCCGGCTGTACGGAAGCTTCTGTATCCAGATCATCTGTCTCACCGCTATCTTCACCAGAAATAATCTCGCCATCTGCATCCACTGCTTCCACATCCTGTTTGATTTCTTTCAGACCTTTTCTCAGAAGAATCAGATAGATCATATCAATCACACCATTACAGAGGAATATCCATCCGGCAAAGATTACCGTGTATTTCACCATTGTAAATGGGTTTACTACCAGTGAAATACCAAGTGCAATGAAAATAATGCTTCCCAGAAGAAGGAACTTCCAGGAGTCTGCACCACGTTTTTTGAGTTTCAGGCTTCCCTTCAGTGACCAGATGCTGTCCACCAGAATAAATGTGCCAAGCAAAATCGGGAGAAGCTTGACAACAATCTGCGGGTTCATAAACAGGAAGATTCCAAGTACCATCAGAACACCACCAGAAAACAGATCAAAAATCGTGGAATTCAGTTTTTCCGCCACATAGATCAGGATATGATACAAACCTACCAGAATCAGAAGAATTCCGAACACAAATTTGCAGATGACGTTAATTGTATTGACCGGCATAAACACGAGACATACACCAAGGACAATGTAGATCAGAGAAGTCACAATCTGCCCTTTTAAAAAATTATTGATTTTTTCCCACATTGGTTTCCGCTCCTTTCATCCCAATGGATATCTTAGGAACAGTATACCGTCTTTTTTACGATTCGTCCATAGGACATTCTGCGCCGAATGTCACTAATTCTGCCTATATAACACCGGCTCTTATCAGGTACAGTAACGAAACGTTCTGTCTGTCAGTATCCTTGCAAAAATCAGTCCGAGCGGCAGTGCGGCAATGATCAGTATTGCTGCTGCAAACCACGATGCCGCAACAGAAAGTGACATCATACCCAGATTATAAATTCCACGGTACAGATAAAGTCCCGGAACCATAATTACAATAGAAGGAACCGTCAGGGAGATTCTCGGGTAACCTGCTTTGTTTTTTATCAGAGAAGCAAAAATTCCCGCAGTCAGTGCGCCGATAAACGCAGCCACTGCCGGTGGCATTCCTGCCAGATCCACAAGTTCGAGACGAAGTGTATTTGCAACTGCACCGATCAGGGCTGCCATCGTTGCAAGGCGCGCCGGACTGTTAAACATGACAGAGAATCCAAACACACCACAGAAACTCGCTATAAGCCGCAACAAGATCCACATTTCCACCGGCATGGACATTTTAATAAAGTCAACCGGTTTCAGATGGAGAAGCAAAGCCATGATCCACGCTGCCATGTTGCAACCAGAATGATGATCAGCGCGTACATCAGACGTTCCATCCCAGAGCGCATATCAAGCTTTGCAAGGTCAATTCCGCTGGTAATAAACGGAAAGCCCGGAATGATAAACAACATCGCGCAGATATACCCCGCCTCATGCTGAATGGAAATACCCCACAGCATTTCTCCGATTTTCAGAAATCCTGCATATACCAGACATGCAAGCGATACGGATGATACAATACAGAGAAAAAGTGTAAAATGATGCTTTGTTAGTTTGCAACGGAGGAAATTACCAAAACCTGCGCCGACAAAAAGCACAGAACATTTCCACCGGTCCTCCGCCGAGGAGAAATGTAAATCCGCAGCATGCAAGCGCAGCGGCAAATCCAAGGGCAATCGGAGAGTACAGCCCATGAATCCTTTCGATATCATCCAGAAGAGAATGCAATTCTTCTCCTGACATGTCTTTTCCATCAATTTCAAATTCACGGATAAAGTTTTCCAAACGATTCAGTTTGGAGGTGTTAACTCCGGTATTTGTCAGACACAGTGACTGTGTAAAACCATCCTGACCATCAAAACATGTATACTCGATAGACATCAGGCCTATATCTGCCGTGCAGGTAATTCCCATAACCTCTGCAAGTGTATTCATAGAACTTCTGACACGCCACGCTCCCGTGCCGCAGGACAGAAGCATGATTCCGACACGCCCAATGATAGATGCCTTCTCCGTCAGGCTTGCCTGCGTGACCGGAATATCAGCACCATTTTCATCCGTATATTCGTGCCAGGCAATGTCCATGTGATTTTTTCTGATCACCGGTTGCATCATATACACATCCCAACTGCTTTATTCTTTTTCAAAATCATTTTTCCAGCACCTTCATTTCTGACAGAATCGCTTCCCTGCATCCCAGTCCGATACCATTCGCAAGTTCAATATTCTTTTCCATTTCTCTTTCAAAATGACAGAATGGCAGGAAGATTCCCAGTTTGCTGGTGTGTTTTTCAATTCCATGCTCGTCACGTTTACCATAATACATCAATGCACGTGGCAGATCCTCCTGTAATTTCATCAGATATTCCCAGACTATTGCATATATTTTTTCTTCATTGATTTCCAGATCTACAGACTGAGGGAATTCAAAGAGTAAAAGGATTCCTGTATGTTCTGCATTCCGTATTGTCTCAATCTCTCCGTTCTCAGTATATCCATGACTTTCACGAAATCCATCTGCCATATACATACGGTAGTCTGGAATCTCATCCTGCTCTTCAAAGAGTTTATGGAACATCTTATACTTCTTTTCATAGATATGATTTTTTGATTCATCCAGAAGGTTTCCGTTTTCATCTGTAAGGAATATTGGATTTTCCACCCCTTTGTCATTAAAACGGATTGGAATCAGAAAAGAATTCCGGAGAAGATCAAATACACTGTTATTGCAGACTGCCATCATAAATGCAGAAAGATCTTTATTTTCATAAGCGTTGAATAAAGCCGCAGCAAAGACCGTTCCCGGAATGTCCGTTCCTGCACCCTCACTCTCTTCTGCTGACGGAATCGCTGCAAAAAATGTATCTTTTAAACGTTCGCAGGCACGTGGATTCTTCAGGATCTCGTCAAAAATCTGTTCCGCTTTTTCTTCTCTTGGAAATATTGTGCTCATAATAAAGCCTCCTTTGTGCCTTATTATAGGAGCATCAATATGAAATGTAAATTTCATCTCTTCTATATTAAATATAACCAAATTGATTTGTTCTAAGTTTCTTCAAGTAACTTTATGAATTTTTAATTTTCTGTAGTAACCAAATCAGGCCAGAGTCACGGGGACTCCGGCCTGAACATTAAATCTCTTATTTTTTTAACAGATTCTTCAACTCTTCAACTTTATAGCCTGTATATTGGGCTATCTTTTCCAATGATTCTCCTGCATCAAACATTAAATGGATTATTTCACATTTTCCCTCCGTAAATCCATCCTGCTTTCCGCTATTATATCCATCCTGCTTCCCACTGTTATATCCATCCTGTTTTCCACTATTGTATCCGTCCTGCTTTCCACTATTATATCCGTCCTGCTTTCCACTATTGTATCCAGCTTCATACTCTGCTTCTCGCAGTTTTCGCTCTTCCTCTTCTTTGTCATACTCGAATATACTCATCGCTATTACCTCGGATTTGTGTTTTCGGAGGAATTCGGCAAGGACCCCATTCTGGATGCAGTCATCAACTGCCTGTTCTACTGCTGTATCCAGATCGGATTCCCTTGCGTATTCCCGTACTTTCGCTACATATTGTGCATATTCTCTTAAACTCTGGCACTGCTCCATCAATTCGCGGTTATGACCTTCGTTGATGTTCAGAGTAAGTACTTTCAGCTCCAGATTCGGCTCGCCGCTCAGATTTTCGTATGATTCCGACAGATAATTGATCCAGTAGTCCTCTTCTCTTTCTGTTCCATTATAAAACACAATGAAATTTGGCGCAGGGATCTTCTGCAGTGCCGAGGAATACAGGGATTTGTGATTCACAAGTTTCTGGTATTCACCAGATATGTAAAACAGATCTCGCAGTGGCATATTTGGATTGTATGTTGACTGATGTTCGTACAGGAATAATCCCATATCCACGATAAATGCCAGATCATTCTTCATACCCATATAGACTGCATTCTCCAGTGTCACAATCTCCAGTGCATCCGAATTTTCGTAGTTACTTCCATTCACTGCGTTGTAAAGCGACAATAGATTTTCTCTGTCTGAAAACAGCATACGAAATACTGTATCCTTGTACTTTCGATTTGCCCTTATCTCTTTGCCTGCATAGCTCTTCAGATCTGCATTACGATCCATTTTTACATTGTTATTTCCTTTTGCAATTAGTTTTCTCTTCACAGCAGCATTGTGTTTTCTTCTCGCCATAGGCATACCTCCTGTCTGGCAGGAGTTTAAGAATACACCGTGCTGTTATTGTCATCACCTCGAACCCCTGCTTTTTATTTTAATTGGATTTAAAAGCATGGATTTCTGAAATGAATTAAGAAAATCAGACGGCAAAAATGCCCAGAACTTTGAGAAATATGCTTTTATTTATAGTATCATTTGTTCTAAGCTTCTTCAAGTAGCTTTATGAAATTTTAATTTTTTTATTAATGCAAAAGCAGACCGGAATCACGAGGACTCCGGCCTGAAAAATCATATTGCAGATTTTTATTTTACTTTTACTTTGATCACATAGGATTTCTTTTCCTGATTTCACTGTAATCTTGACAGTACCTTTTTTCTTTGCTGTAATGACACCTTTTTTGCTTACTGTTGCTACCTTCTTATTGGAAGAAGTGTAAGTAACTTTTTCCTGAGAAGTAAGCGGGCTGATCACTGGTTTGAGTGTCAGTTTCTGACCTTTCTTCAGTCTTACATTCTTCTTCAGACCACTGATCTTAGTAGTTCTTACTCTTGATGTCTGAACTTTTACTTTCAGGGTTGCTTTCTTACCGCTCATAAGCGTTACTGTGATCTTAGCTGTTCCGGTCTTCTTACCTGCTTTGATCACGCCCTTACTATTAACAGTTGCAATCTTCTTATTGCTGGATCTCCAGGATCTGACAGAGTCTCCATTTGCCATAGCCACTCTGATCTTCTTGGTTGTCTGTTTTTTCTGAAGCTTGATAGAAGTTGCATTCAGTTTGATCGTTGCAGTAAGTTTCTTTCCATTATCTCTGTTTACAACTGCGCCACAAACAGAGCATGTTCCCTGCTGTTTCTCAGGTGCAAATACAGTTGCTTTGGACACTACTTTCCATGTGTACTTATGATCAGTTGTTTTTGGAAGCACTTCTGTCTTTGTTGCTCCACAAACTGTACAGGTGTAAACTTTTTCGCCAGCTTCTTTACAGGTTGCTGCTTTTGTAACTTTGCCTTCATCGAAAGTATGTGTTCCATAACCATTTTTCTTAGCATTCTCTGTGATGTCACACTTGCTCCACTGATAGGTGCATTCATGCCAGTGTGCATCTGCATCAGATGTCCACTCACTGCTCCAGATATGGTCATGTTCTTTTGAATAGTCGTCTGTATAATGGAATACGACCACATCTCCATCTTCCAGATACTGCTCATTTACAGCCAGATCCGGATGAATTCCGTTCAGAGTGTACATCCAGCCGCTGTTAGCTCCGTTGTCTTTCTGCGCAAGCTTTGTTCCGTCTGCTTTTGTAATTGCGGAAATGTAATTTCCTGCTTCATTATCCCATGTGTATTCATTGTCTGTCAGAACTTTTGAAATCACATCCAGTACTGTTGCATTTCCGTCTACTTCGTATTCTGCATCTGCAATCCATGCCTCCAGATTGTCTGCATGAAGTGTATGCCATGTCTTGTCTTCGTCACTGTTGTGTTTCTTGTCACCAAGCAGTGCAAAATGAACTTTGATATTCTCTGCATTTCTCTTGAGAACTGTAACAGTAAATTCCTCAGATGCAGCTCCACAGATAACTCTTACTTTCTGCTCGCCACGTTTGTCTTTATTGTATCCTTCTATCTTTGCATCAGCCGGTGCTACTTCTTTATAAGTACCATCGCTCATTGCAACATGGATTTCCATGCCTGTAAGATCAAGTTCTTCTCCCAGATCATAGTCTGTCTTGTAATCACCAGTGATATAGACTTTTTCTTCGTATACTTTAACTTCATCTGTTCCAGCCAGTTTCGCTGCGTCTGCTCCAAGCGGATCATCTGTACGGTTATGCTGTACTTTCCAGCTACATCCTGCTACTGTCGGGCACTCGCTTGTATCCTTCTCTGTGTTGAAATAAACTTCACCAACTGTTGTTTCATGAGTTTCACAGTTTGTATCTACGTATTTGACAGCACCGATGCCTCTGTCTGCTCCACAGTCTTTAGAGTAATAGTTATTCGCAATATCATCAAACTTATTCAGACTGTCATAGAATCCAATGATAGCACCAATATTCTTTGTTCCTTCAGTTGTAGCCTGAACTTTGCCAGTGAAAGAATTGCCTTTCATTTTGTATGCATTCCATGCCTGTGCAACATAAAGGTCACCACCAAGGATACCACCGACTTTATCTGCACCTGTAACACTGCCAGCTGCCTCACACGCATTAATACTGATCTTGACTCCATTCGGTGCAGAAGAGCCTTCGTATCCTCCACCGACAATACCACCAACAAGTTCGTCGCTTCCTTCTACGTTTCCATAGAATTTACAACTTGTTACACTGCAGCCGCCCATAGCATTGTCACGCGTTCCAAGAATACCACCAACATACTTTTTGCCATAAACAGTTGCATAACTTACACAATTTTCAATTGTGCCATGCATACGTCCTGCAATAGATCCAATCATATTCTGGTCTTTTTCATAACCAATTACAACATCTTTTTCAATTGTACAATTTTTGATTGTTGTTGTGAAGGCAGCAGAGCATCCTGCAAATGGGTTACTGGAAATTTCTGTTCCAATAAGACCGGATTTCAGAGTACTTGATCCACTCTTTAATGTTACATTATCAATGATGATTGCATTTCCAGAAAGTCCGACGCCGGACAGTGTATTTACAAGACCATATCCTGCAATCTTTTTACCATAGATATTTAAATTATGTACTTCTGCATTTTTTACATATCCAAGAAGAGGAAGTCCTCCTTCTGGAATGGTGATTGTTTTTCCATTTCCATCCAGATAACCGCTGAAAGCGCGGAGATTTCTTCCATTCTGAATATTTTTACTTCCATCTTTTGTGACACCGATTGGTTGCCATCCTTCCGGTAAAGTAATGTCAGCTTCCTGACAAAGATATTTGCCATCGAAAGAAACACCTTTGGATACCAGATCTGCAACTGTCTTATAATCGTCGGCTGTACTGATCAGATACGGTTTCTCTTCTGTACCTTCTCCTTTCAGTTTATCACCGATAAGGTCCTCTGCTGTAATGATTTTAATCTCGGCAATATTAGAAACTGCCGTGGCTGTATATCCCTGAATCGTATTTGTTACAACACAGTAATAATATTTTGTGCCTTTTTCAGATGCCGTACCTAAACTCAGTAAACTGCTTGTGCCTTTTTCAACCGCTGTACTGCCATCTATACTGTCCTTATCATTTACATACCACTGATAAGTCAGCTTACCACCATCTTCTTTCTGAGCAGAAACACTCAAGGCAGTTATAGCATCACCTATCAGATAAGAAGCATCCTTCGGCTGTTTTGTGAATGAAGGAGTGGATGCAGAATCAACTTTAACCAAAACATAAACACCATTTACATCATAGGTTTTATCTTTCGCTGTATCTGTATAAGTATCGCCTGTAGTTGCCCATGCCTTGTATGTTTTCCCCTTAAACGTATAAGTTACTTCACAGGCATAGTAATTGCCAGCATCATTCGCCATGGAAATATCTGTAGATGGGACATAGCTATCTGATTCATTATCCTTAATTGAAGAGTATCCTTTAATATTATATGGTCTGGAAACTTTTTTCCACTCATAACTGAATTCTCCACCTTCTACCGCAGATGTTGCAGTTACTTTCAATGTTTCAGCCTGATCTCCTACATTATATATATAACCTTTATTCCAGGCAGAACCTTCCGGCATAGCGTTTCCAACTGTAGTAATTACAGCTTTTGGTGTAGGATCCTCATCAACAGTTATTCGTGCTGTTTCAGTCGTTGTTATATTATTCTCTGTTTTCTCTGTATTTGTAACTACACAGTAATAATAAACAATTCCCGCGTTCTCTGATGATGGTATATAAGAAGCCTCTGTTGCATCTTTGATTGCTGTGCCACCTTCATTGGAATCTGTTGTATTACTATACCACTGATAGGTCATCTTTCCATTGGCACTGGCTACAATGGAAAGTGCAGTTGTTTTGTTTCCTACAATGTAATCTGCGCCTTTGGGCTGAGTCATAATATATGGAGCATCACCCACCGGCTGTTTTTCCAGATCGATTGTATATACAGAAGAAGCAATTCCTTCTTTACTTACCTCTACACTTACTTTCATCTTACCATCTGCATCCCATTTATATGGCAGATTATAAGCTTCAGCGCTGGTAACTTCCGTTCCGTTGATTTTGATCGTATATCCCTTTTTGAGTTCTGTAGCTGTAATCGCAACACTCTCTGCATTTCCATTTACATATGCATGATATTCATTCACATCACGATCAAACGTTTTGTCTGTAATACCATCAATTACAAGATTTTTCAGCGTTGCATATGTCTCAACGTTAAAACTATAAGTTTCCTTTCTGTTAGCATAAACATCAAGATAGCCCTTGGATGCAAAATATGCATCTCCAGTTGCTATTCCGGTTGCTGAGCCTCTAGCTCCTGACCATCCGCCCCAGTTATTACTCATCATAACCGAAAGGCCAGCTTCTTTTGCATTTGCAGACATTTGGGCAACTGCATAAAGACTACTTAAATAATCCGGTGCCTGAACACTATAGCCTGTCAGTTTATTTGGATCAAAGGCTGGTGTGATTTCAATCGCATTGCCCTTCTTATAATCACTCTCAGATTTGTACAGCTGAATACTGTCAAAATCTGCGGTCTTCTCCAAAACTGTTACTTTTGTAACTGCCGGTACTACGCTCTGTTCTTCTGTGCTTGCTGTTACAACATAAAAGACTCCGGAAATATCTTTATTGAATGTGATATTATAATGATACCAGATATCTGTCGAGGAAGAAGAATATCCTCTGTAAATACTGTAATTATCTTCGGAAATCAGTTTAAAATTACTGTCATAAACACGAAGATTTTCTTTATTTGATGTGTCAAAAACAACATTGTAATGTCTGTCATAGGAAGCTTTGTATTCCTGAATCGTTACAGAGCTTCCTGCCATTGTTTTGTATGCTTTCTTTGCAAATTTGGTGTATGCATCCGTACACTTTTCATCTTTGTAAACAAATGCGGTCAGATAATCATCTGCTTTTACTTCATCAGAAAGGTTAAAGCATAAACTATCATTTCTCCAATAACCAAAATTACCGCTCTCATCACCCCATAATTTAGTGATGAATTTACCATACTTCTCATCATCTACACTTGCATAACCTGCAACAGCACCGCCATTATAATACTCGTCATGTGCTGCAATGAGTGCTTCGTCATAAGTCAGGACACCATTCTTATCAATATCCTTAACAGTGACATCTCTGTCTGCCATCAATGTTCCATCTTTGGCAGTTGCAAGATCTCCAGCCACGCTGACAGTCATATGTACAACTGCATCTGCTGCCGGAGTACCCTCTCCTGCATCAAATGCATCTGTCTCTTCTGCACTGTCTCCACCATCAGAAAATGCATCCACACCTTCTGAATTGTCTTCCTCATCCTCTTCTACATTGACATCCGCATTGTCATCTTCTGCTTCCACTTCAACATCCGCATCTGAAGTATCATCTGCATCACTGGCCGCTACCTCTGTAGAATCTTCATCCTCTGCATCTGTGGAAGTTTCAACTTCAACATCTGAGAAAAGTTCATCTGCCGCATATGCATTGGAAGGAATCATCGTTACGGTCATCATGGCAGCCATGGAAACTGCTGATAAACGTTTCAGTACTTCTTTTTTCTTCACTTTGCTCCTCCTTTTTTGCTAGTTGTTTTTAACAACAAAAAACAGAGCCTCATAATATAGATGAGTCTCTGTCCTATACAACGCGTTAGTTAGCTGACTTAAAATATCATCCGCATATAACATTTCATACAGCAAAAAAGCAGTTCCGGAATCACACCGGATTTCCTTAAACTGGTCATCTCCCGACCAGACCACGCCTGGTTATTTTGTTGTCCTTATATTATAGCATTTATGCATTCTCGCGTCAAACAGAATCGCCAAATATTCTGTGGATATTTAGCGATTCTCCATTTTTTTATTTTACTTTCACAGTAACTGTGTAGGTTTTCTTTCCTGACTTCACAGTGATCTTTGCGGTTCCTTTTTTCTTTGCCGTGATCACACCCCGGCTGCTTACTGTCGCCACCTTCTTATTGGAAGTTTTGTAAGTCACTTTCTCCACGGAAGTAAGCGGGCTGATCACTGGCTTCAGTTTCAGTTTCTGTCTTCTCTTAAGTACTACGCTCTTCTTGAGACCGCTGATTTTTGTGGTTTTAACAGCTGTCTTCTGTACTGTTACATTTACAACTGCCTTCTTTCCACTGACAAGGGTAATTATGATCCTTGCTTTGCCAGTTTTCTTCGCTGTGATTTTTCCACGGGATGTTACGGTTGCAACCTTTTTATTGGATGTCGTCCAGGACTGTACCCTGTCTCCTGCTGCCAGACCACTTACCTGTACTTTAGTCGTAGACTGTTTTTTCTTTAACCTGATGCTTCTGGCATTCAGTTTAATAGTCGGTGTTAGCTTACTTCCAACTGTACGGGTTTCCTGACGCCCTTTATTACTGGTCCTTCTCTGCTGCTCGGGTGCAAAAACAGTCGCTGTTGATATCGTCTGCCACGGTCCGAACACTTCCGGAACTTCTGTAGGCGTCGGTGTCGGTGTGGAAACCTTTTCTTTTCTCTGTATAGTCAGCAGATATTCCGTCTTACTTCCCGCTTTAGCAGTCACTGTAATTTTTACCTGAGCCTCATCCACATTATCTTCCCAGTAAACATTAAAACGTGTTGCATTTCCACTGGTAGTAGTAGTTACTTTCCTGACTCCCTTTACTATTTCCGTCTTCACTGTTGCATCTGACTCAGCTTTTTCTACATAAACGCGAAGAAATCTCTGTGTATTCTCTGCCTTACTGTCCAGATATTCCACAGTATAGCCGGTCTTTGCACTGTTAAACGCCGGAGTCATTGACAGATAATGAGATACCTCTCCATAAGTATTGCTGGTGCTGACGATCATACTGGTCAGGGATGAATTTCCATGATCTTTCGTCAGGTGGAATGTATATTCTCTGCTCTTGGTACCCTGAACTACCGCAATTTTAATTTCAGCTTTTCCGGAACTTACATCAGCCACATATGTTCCATCAATTGTATCATTTCCTATTTTCATCGTGCATCCTGCAGGAGCCTTAAAGCTAAGTGTTACATTCTTTGCATTCTCTGCAACTCTGAGTGTATATTCCGTCTCGGAAGCCTGAAATCTCTTGTCCCAGTTTACACTGCCTGTATCCGGCCTTGCTGTCACACTGTCCAGATAAGCGCCATTTGTTTCCAGTGCCATCAGATAGCAGGAATCATTCTTATAATAAATTGTTCCGTCTTTGTCCACACAAAGAGGGCTGATGCAGTACTCCTGCTGCTTACTTACCGGACGAAACAGTTCTTCGGCTTTTCCTGATGTCTGTCCTGGTGTATCCGTCAGCATGTAGATTCCGCCTGGATATGCATTGTATGTAAAATACAGATAAACCCGTCCATCTGCTTTGCCATCACCGTCAAAGTCCTGATTTTCATAAGCTGTTGAGAGAATCGGAGCCGCCTGCGGGTATCCCGGAATCGATACTTTATAGGCAAGAGAAAGTCCGGAAGCAGATTCCTTGAGCACATCAAAATGATGTCCTCCATCTGCGTTATACTGGCCTCCGGTTCCACAGACACCAACATAGATTCTGTTCTTATAGACAACCGGTGTTGATGTTGCCGCACCTCCCAGATTATAACCTGCCACTGCACCAAATGTTCCGTCTGCATTCATCGCAACCCGATACAGATAACCGCCCTTGGTCGTAAAATAGACATATCCGTTGTTATAAGTAATCGTTGAACGGATATCACCAATCAGATCTGTGCGCTTGTCTATCAATTGTCCCGTATGTGTATTGACAGAATACAAAATAGATGTGTATGCATCGCCCGCTCCATCATCCGATCCAAATAGCAGATAATTTTCTGATGCATAGGCGCCGGCCCAATAGAAGCCACCTTTGTGATCATATTTCCATGTACAGTATTTTATCTCATTCCCTTTGGATGGATCTTCATCTGTAACAGAAAGGCAGAAATAAGAGCCAGGAGTTGTATCGGAATTCCATGTTCCCGTATAAATATATCCGTTTTTATAGGTAATCGGTGAAAGCGTCTGTCCACCTAATTTCTCACTGATCCAGAGAGATTTCAGTGTCGTAGCACTGAGTGCCTGTATCTGACCACCACCGATCTGTGCAAAAAGCATTCCCTCTGCATAGGCAAGCGGGATCATGGCATACTGCATATTTCCGGACATCCGTTCACTTGTCTGGACAATGTCTCCTGTATTCTTGTCCATTTTGTAAATAAACTGTCCGGATGCTACATAAACATAGCCACCAAGGATCAACGGTGGTGTAAGTGCTGCATCCCAGCCTTTTGCATCCAATCTCGTTGCCCATTTCTGTGTAATCGTATTCTTGCTGGTCGGCATAGCTCTGTCTGTGATTCCATTATTGGTCTCACTGTTCTGATAGCTGCTCCAGTCATTGTCTGTAATTTCTTCCTGTCTGGCTGTCTGCTGTTCAAGCGTTACCTTGATCTCAGATTCCTCACCTACCGTAAATTCCTGTCTTTTGGAAATATATCCATATTTTGATACATTCCAGGTATACTTATCTCCATAATAAAGAGAATCATAGGTGTCTGCATCCTTAGACGGCTCCACACGCTCCCCTTTGGAGTCATATACACTGACCACTGCATCCGACGGTTCTGTTTTTAAAATGTAACTGTCACTTTCGATTTCTTATGGACCGTAACTTTATAAGTACCCGTGGAAGTATAGGACAATGTCTGATATGCCGGATCCTGATAAGTCCCATCTTCTTTCATCTGAAAGAGAATCTCTGTATCTGAACCTGTAAGCGGAATTTCCAGTGCCTTACTGTCAGATACGGCCTGTCCGTTTACCGTAAGTCCATACCATTTATCATTAAAAGCACTTGCAGTAACTTTTACGGATTTTGTATCCTGTCCCACTGCTACCTCATAATCCCTTGTAATACCGGCACTGTCAAATTCTGAGATCAGATTTTTTGCCATATCCTTATCCGAAGGAAGATAACATCCGATCATGGAAAGATCCAGTCTTCTGAGAACTACGATCTTATAAGTCTGGCTGTCTGCCGCTGTACCGGCTGTTACTGTATAAACAGCTCTTTTTCCATTGTCTTTGGTAAAGATATTTGAGAAATTGTAGCGTTTTCCATCTGTATATCCGGTTGTAATAATCTCATTTTCTACAGTTTTTCCATCAAGATCACATGCAGACAACTGAATCGTTGAACCCTGCGGCGCATCCGTTCCAAGATCGGCAGTCACATAAAAGCCATTGGAATTGTAACTGGAGCCAATCTCAACCGTATAAGTCTTTCCACCATATGTTTCATCCAGATCTTCCTGCGGGTCATTTCAAGAGGATCTTTTACTCCGTAACCGGAATACACACTCAGATCTTTGAGATATTCCTTTGTTTCTCCTGCTCCGACTTCCTGCTGATCTTCAAAAAATACCTCTGCCGTATTTTCATCTGTATCTTCCGTACTCCATTCTTCCTGATCATCTGCGAAGTCTTCCACAGAAATCTCAGTTTCATCCTCATCTGTATCTGCTTCTTCTGTGATCTCTGTATTCTCATCTGCCGGTTCTTCTGTTATTTCGCTTTCTCCCAAATCATCCGACAGGCTGTCTTCGCCGGATATCTCTGATGAAAAATCACTTTCTACGGATATGTCCGCGCCATAAACCGGTGCTGTTCCCGCCAGCATAGTCACTGACAGAAGGACTGCAAGCCATTTTCCCGTTCTTCTCA
>ENA-OQDM01000716-OQDM01000716.1-human-gut-metagenome-genome-assembly--contig:-NODE-716-length-17151-cov-1.346511_pt1 | contig 17151 bp, 29 predicted proteins | sample MGYA00242772_ERZ504605 | MGnify/ENA primary metagenome ERZ504605 (study PRJEB26092, sample SAMD00036348) | human gut metagenome | host: Homo sapiens | study: EMG produced TPA metagenomics assembly of... | reverse complement strand
CACATCGCTTTAGATGGAGCGAAGATCAATGAAGATGATTTGGTTTAAAAATAAATGGAGGGAAAATGATATGTTAAAAGAAAATCTTGCCAATGTCGAAAAAATATTGAACAGGCTTGTAAAAATGCCGGACGCAGCCGCGATGAAGTAACCCTGATTGCGGTAAGCAAAACGAAACCCGTTGAAATGTTACAGGAAATTTACGACGAAAACATCCGCGATTTCGGTGAAAATAAAGTACAGGAACTCTGCAGCAAGATGGGGCAGCTTCCATCAGATATCCGCTGGCATATGATCGGACATCTTCAGCGCAATAAAGTAAAGTATATTGTGGGAAAAGTTGAGTTGATCCATTCCGTGGATACATACCGCCTTGCAGAAGAGATTAACATTCAGGCAAAAAAACAGAATGTGATCGTTCCAATTCTTGTCGAAGTCAATATTGCACATGAAGAGTCTAAATTTGGTATTTCCGCAGAAGATGCAATCCTACTTGTGGAAGAGATTTCCAAACTTGAAAATATCCGTATCAAAGGACTTATGACGATTGCGCCTTATGTTGAAAATCCGGAAGATAATCGTCTGTATTTCCGAAAAATAAAGCAATTATCTGTTGACATAACTAATAAAAACATAGATAATGTATTTATGGAAATTCTGTCTATGGGAATGACAGGAGATTATATGGTTGCAATCGAAGAGGGCGCTACCATGGTGCGTGTAGGAACCGGAATTTTCGGTGAAAGAAATTATAAACAGGAGTGAGAACATGGGAGTTCTTGATAAATTTTTAAATGTTATGCGTCTGAATCCTGAGGATGACGACGATTTTTACAATGAAGATTACGATTACGATGATGATTATACAGAGGACGAGCCAAAGCAGACATTCCGTCGCGAGAAGAAACGTGAAACAGTAGAAAAAGATTATGATTCAGATCGTCCGAAGGAGACTCCGGTAAAATCCTCATCCAAGGTAACGCCGATCCGTCCATCGAAAAAACAGACTGGTCCCGGCGGTATGCAGGTATGTGTGATCAAACCTACTTCTGTTGAAGATGCGAGAGAAATTACAGAGACTTTACTGGAGAACCGTACTGTTGTCCTCAATGTTGAGGGCCTTGACGTTGAGATTGCGCAGCGTATCATTGATTTTACATCCGGTTCATGCTTTGCAATCAGTGGTAATCTGCAGAAGATTTCAAATTACATCTTCATTATCACACCGGCATCTGTGGATATTTCCGGAGATTTTTTAAGTTTAATGGATTCATTTGAGACAAGGGGTATTCAGACCGATTTTTAATTATGAATGAGCAGGAACTTTGTAAAAAACGTCTGTTGGATCTTTCCAGACAGGCTGACCGAAAGGGAATCGTTTTATTCAGCGATTTCCTTAATTTAAATGAACTGAATATTTACCACCAGTGTGAATCCGAATTTGCCACAAAGACGGAGAGTTTTGGCGGGGTTTCCTATGCAGAGCGTCAGATAATTGCTTTTATTCCTGATGCTCTTTATTATGAATGGACATACCCGATTGCGGCATTAAAGGTGGAACCCGCTTATCCGAAGTTTGCAGAAAAATTAGGTCACCGTGACCTGCTTGGATCTGTCATGACACTCGGTATAGACCGCTCAAAGATCGGTGATATTCTGATGGGAGACGGCTGTTATTATATCCTGTGTGAGGAAAATGTGGCTCCATACTTTATGGAACAGCTCACAAAAGTTCGTCATACACTGGTGCGCTTAAGTGTTGTAAGTACAGACGAAATCAGTTCGCATCAGGAGATGATCGATAAAGATGGCATCATTACCTCAAACAGACTTGATTCTGTCATTGCCTGTGTATACCGTTTATCCAGAAGCCAGTCTTTAGAACTGATCCGCGCAGACCGTGTATTTGTAAATGGAAAAAATATTCAGACACCAACCTATATCTGCAAGCCGGATGATATTATATCCGTGCGCGGTCATGGGCGTTTTCATTTTATTTCCATCTCAGGAGAAACCAATAAAGGACGTCTGAAAATCAAATACCAGCTATATAAAAGTTAACAGTACGCTCATATGCAAAAATGCAGAAACGGAGGAGTATTATGTCAAAAAGTATACCGGTTACAGATGGAACAAATGTGATCTATACGATTGAATTAAAAAAAGATTTTGGGATCTTTGTAAAGAACTGACCAGACTCAAAATCAGTCCTGACCAGAAACTTTGTATTGTCACAGATTCCAATGTAGCACCCTTATACGCAAAGGAAGTACAGGATCAGCTTTCTGCGGTATTTTCAAATGTATTTTTACATATTTTCCTGCAGGTGAAGCAAGCAAAAACACGGATACCTAGGTGCGTTATATCAGTTTCTGATAGAAAATCACTTCGACAGAAGAGACATCCTCTTAGCACTTGGTGGAGGTGTAGTCGGTGATCTGACCGGTTTTACGGCAGCAACTTACTTACGGGGCATTGATTTCATACAGATTCCAACTACACTGCTTTCACAGGTGGACAGCAGTATTGGCGGCAAAACGGGTATTGATTTTATGCAGTATAAAAATATGGTCGGTGCATTTTATCAGCCTAAATTAGTTTATATGAACCTGTCAGTGCTTCATTCTCTTCCAGGAAAACAGATTGTTTCCGGAATGGGAGAGATTATCAAGCATGGCTTGATCAAGGATGCTTCTTATTTTGAATGGCTCATCGCTCATGAAAAAGAGATCTGGGCATTAGATCCTGAAATTTTAGAAGAAATGATCTACATAAGCTGTAATATCAAGCGTGATGTGGTCGAACGTGATCCCAAAGAGCAGGGAGAGCGTGCACTCCTTAATTTTGGACACACGATTGGTCATGCCATTGAAAAGCTTTCTGATTTTTCGCTTTACCACGGAGAATGTGTAGGACTTGGTATTGTTGCGGCATCTTATCTGTCCATGCAGCTTGGCCATATTTCAAAAGAAGATTTTGAGAAAATACAAAATGCTTTATCGCTTTTTGAACTTCCAACACAGATGGATGGATTTAACGCAGAAAAAGTTCTTTCCGCAACAAAATCCGATAAAAAAATGGTTGGAAACCAGGTTAAGTTTATTCTGTTAAAAGAGATTGGAAATGCTTATATCTACCGCGAACTGACAGATGAACAGATTCTTGACGGTATCCGTTATGTCTGCCATTCCTAAAATGATTTCCAAAGAAATGAGGGCTCAATGAAACAACAATCTAAAACCATTCAAAAAAAAGCTTTTATCGGTATTTTATGCTCAGTCATTCTGATTTTTTTAGACCAGTTTACAAAATATCTTGCAGTACAGCATTTGAAAGATCAGATGCCTGTTGTTTTGTGGAAAAACGTTTTGGAACTCAGTTATTTAGAGAACCGTGGTGCAGCGTTTGGTATTTTTCAGGGAAAACAGTGGCCTCTTATTATTTTTACCGTGATTGTTCTGATCCTTATCATATATTTTTATCTGATGCGCATTCCTTCGGAAAAACATTTTGGCTTACTCAATGGAATCACCATTCTGTTTTTTGCAGGTGCGATTGGTAACTTTATTGACCGGGTTACGCAGAGATATGTGGTTGATTTCTTTTATTTCAGACTGATCAATTTCCCGGTGTTCAACGTCGCAGACATTTATGTGACCGTTGCTGCCGTACTTTTGATCTTATGTCTGCTGTTTTATAAGGAAGAAGACTTTGAACGTATTCTTCCCACAAAAAAGAAATCATGATTTTTGTATACCATTGAATATACATACCAGAATGGAGATTTTATGAAACAGGAAACTTTCGAAATAGAGGCAGAATATGAGGGAGAACGCTTAGATAAATATCTAAGCGTTATTTTTGAGCAGTCAAAAACCTCTTCAAATGCACCTTCACGTTCTTTTTTTCAGAAACTGATCAGGGACGGCCATGTAAAAGTAAATGATTCTATAGCAAAAGCAAATTACCGTCTGCGTATGGATGACCTTGTATGTGTGGAAATTCCAGACGCCGTGGAAACACCGATTCTCCCGGAAGATATCCCGCTTGATATTTTATATGAGGACGATGACCTTCTCGTTGTCAATAAACCGAAAGGAATGGTTGTACATCCATCAGCAGGGCATTATTCAGGCACCTTAGTTAATGCGATTATGTTTCACTGCAAAGACAGTCTTTCTGGCATTAATGGCGAAATACGGCCAGGAATCGTGCACCGGATCGATATGGACACAACCGGTTCGCTCATTGTATGTAAAAATGATGAGAGCCATATTAAAATTGCAGAGCAGATCAAAGAGCACAGTGTCAATCGCAGATACCGCGGTATTGTATATGGCGTTGTAAAAGACGATGAAGGAACGATCAATGCTCCGATCGGCAGACATCCGACCAACCGGAAAAAGATGGCGATCAACGAGAAAAATGGAAAGCCGGCGATCACACATTATAAAGTACTGGAACGTTTTTCGAATTATACCTATATGGAATTTAAATTAGAGACGGGCAGAACACATCAGATCCGCGTTCATATGGCAAGTATCGGTCACCCGTTACTTGGCGATACCGTATATTCCAGTGGAAAAAGTCCGTTTAAAACGCAGGGGCAGACACTTCATGCCATGACGATCGGTTTTATTCATCCGCATACTAATGAATATATGGAAATATCGGCACCACTCCCAGAATATTTTTTGAAAATACTAAAAAGTTTACATTAAATTCCGAAAAATTGTTTTAATTTTTGAAAAATGTAGATATAATTATACAAAAGAAACAGATATCATCATATGAAAACGAGGCGTTTTGCATGTATTGCACAAATATTTCGTAATATGTAAGATATTCTGCTGCAAAAGAAAGTGGGGGATTCCTATGTCAAATAAGATATATACCATTGGTCGTGAATTTGGAAGCGGAGGTAAAGCAGTTGGTGAGGCACTTGCCAACAGACTTGGCATCAAATTATACGACAAAGAATTATTACAGCAGGCAGCGAAAGACAGTGGCTTTTGCGAAGAGATTTTTGAAAATCACGATGAAAAACCAACCAGCAGCTTTTTATACTCACTGGTCATGGATACATACTCCGTTGGAAGCTACAATTCTTCACCGTTTCTTGATATGCCGTTGAACCATAAAGTATTCCTTGCACAATTTGAAACGATCAAAAAGATTGCAGATCGTGAATCCTGTGTCATTGTTGGCAGATGTGCAGATTACGCATTGGCAGATTATCCGGACTGCATCAATATTTTTATACATTCAGATATGGAAAACCGCGTCAAAGCTGTCAGCAAACGCCTGAATATCACAGAGAATAAGGCAAAAGACCTGATCCAGAAAAAGGATAAACAGCGCGCCAGCTATTATAATTATTATTCCAGCAAGCGCTGGGGTGATTCTACTAGCTATCATCTGACACTGGATGCCGGAAAGCTTGGTATTGACGGATGTGTCGACATGATCTTAAAATTCCGTGAAATTATGGATGCACAGAAATAAAATAGAAATATCCCGGAAAAAAGTCCCTGTTAAGGTGTATAGCCTTAATGGGGATTTTTTTGTAAAAATGTTAATTGCAAATTGATTAGTTTTGTTGCCGACACAGCGTATATTGAGTTAATAAGCTACAGATTATTTGCTTCCGAATGCAACTATTCGTTAAACTTGTGTTTTGCGAATAGAAGAAAAGACAATCAAACAACTCAAATACACTCTGCTACATATAAATTTATACAAACTTTATCATCAATGCATCCATACGAAAATCCCGTGTTAAGATAAATATCTGGTTAACACGGGATTTTTCTGAATGACAGCCTGCAAATAAATCTATATTATTTACATTTTACTTTTTTTACTACTGAATATGCGCCATATATTTTTTTACCTTTCACAGTTTTATATGCGCGTACCTTATAATAATACGTTTTTTAGAAGAAACTTTTTTATCAAGGAAAGTTGTTTTTTTCGCGTTTTTAACGGTAGAAACTTTTGTAAATTTTCCTTTATTTGAAACAGCAGTAAGCGCATTCCAGCTTAAGGTAACACTATCTACTTTTACAGAATTCACCTTTACATTTTTCGGTGCCGTTTTATCTACGGACTTTACTGTTACTGTCACCGTTGCCTTTGCTGAGTTATCTGCTTTCGCAGTAATAATGGCTGTTCCTGTTCCTTTGATTGTTAAATTGCCACTGGAAGCACCTATTGTCGCCACCGCATTATTAGAACTGCTCCAGTTTACATTTGCTTTTACTCCGGTCGGTGTAGTTGTTGCTGTCAGCTGATAACTCTTATTTTTATTTGTGTCATAATCATAAGTCAGATTTGCTCTTCCATCACAGATCTGAACACCTGTTATTTCTGATTCTAATGTCGGTAACAACAATAAGTACTGGTTATCTCCCGTACAAACTTCATCTTCTGTTGTAACTTTAACAATATAAAGTTTGTCTTTTCCCGGAGTAACATTCATTTTACTTCTGTCAAGTTCAAATGGAACAACAACAGAATCTGCATTCGTGACATCTTTGATCGTTCTCTGGAAAACAATATCTCCATCTAACGAATCTTCGTATACTTTCAGTTCCACATCTGCATTTCGTGCTGTCAGATTAGAAATCTGTGCATACACATCAATGATATTATCATGATAATATTCCGTTGTTTTTAGCGAAACATCTGCATATCCGAGTTTAATTTCCTGTTCATTATTTTTTGTATTGCGATCTTCATCTTGATTGATCACAAACCTGTATGTTTGCACTTCTTTCGATACGGATTTTGAAAATGTAATTTCAATCTCTTTTTCTTCTCCTGAAGCAATACTTTCATTACATCCACGGTATCGATCCAGTCATCATCCTCATATACATCAACAGTAAATCCTGATGCATCTTTCACCCCTTCATTTCCAACGGAAATTGTCGCTGTCTGCCTGCCGTTTGCATAATTTTGTTCGCTGGCGCTCACATTTTCCAATACAAGGTCATTTGCTTCAACAGTTTCCTGGTAAGCAAAGATAAACTCATCCGCATCATTGAGATCATAATACCCGAATACAATATGGTAAATTCCATCGGACGTTTTATAAATTGCTGGTTGGTAAATGTATTGTTGGTAGTGTCAAATACTGCAAATGCAAGTTCAATTCTTCCGGCAAGATCTTTAATCTGCTCTGTCGTGTTCAGATTAACAGATTTCTTGTGTCTGTCTTTTGATTCTTCCGTTTCAGTCTCTTCAATTTCAGTTTCTTCTATTTCGACTTCTTCGGTTTCAATCTCCTCAGTTTCAATTTCCCCGGTTTCGGTTTCTTCGGTTTCAGTTTCTGCTTCTTCCGTCTGAATCTCTTCTATTTCTTCCGTCTCGGTTTCAACTTTCTCAGTTACTGCTTCTTCCGTTTCGACTGTTTTCTCAGAAGCCATTTCATCCGTTTCCTGAGGTTCTTCTTTGCTGTTCCGCCAATGACTGGAACATCTCCCGGTACGGTATAACCAACTCCATTTCCAAATTTGAAATTTTCGCTGACTTTTGTATCAGTACCAATGAATCTGGATGCTTTCGACTTTATAAAAATGTTGGTCTTAACAGCCTCTGATTTTACATTGTTTCCACATACAACCTGTAAGTAAAAGAACTTTCCGGGCGGATCAGCCCGTTCCCCGCACTGACATTTATACCATATAAAAATTATACTAAAATAATTCCAATCAAAATAAACCGTATACCACCCAGCATAAATCCTGTTATGCCAAATAGCATACCAAAATCATTTTCCTCCTTTCTTTCAAATTTCCTTTCAAAAAAATCAACCATTCTTACGATTTTCATCGTATGAGTTCATCAGAATCAAGAATGATCGTAAAAGGTCCGTCATTCACAAGGGATATTTTCATATCTGCTCCGAAAACCCCCTGTTCTACAACTGCAATCTGATTTTTGCAGTTCTCAATAATATAGTGATAAAGTTCTTTTGCCATGTCCGGTTTACCGGCATCTGTAAAAGATGGCCTGTTTCCCTTCCGGCAATCTGCATATAAGGTAAACTGTGATATTAATAACAGACTTCCATTCACATCCTTCAATGATAAATTTGTCTTTCCTTCAGAATCTTCAAAAATACGAAGTCCGATCAGTTTTTTTATCATTTTATCCGCAATCTCTTTCGTATCAGAATCGGATATGCCAATCAGTACCATAAAACCTTTTTGAATACTGCCCGTTACCTCATCATCTACGCGACATGCGGCTGAACATACGCGTTGTACTATAAATTTCATGATCCATATCTACTCCTTTTTTCATAATTTCAAACCCATTTTTTATACCAAATTTCATAACCATAAATCCTACTATAAATTTAACATATTTTTAATAATTTGCATATACTTTCCCACATTAAACAAAAAAAGTAATAATTTTATCCTGCATCATCCGGATTAAAAATTAATATACCTTTGCCTTAAAATATTGTATAATAAAGAAAGTTCAGGAGGCCTGCATATGAAATTACAGCAATTATACAGCTACACGCGAAAAGCAATTGATCATTATCAGTTGATTGAGTCCGGCGATAAGATCGCCATTGGTATTTCCGGAGGCAAAGATTCTCTTACACTTTTATATGCACTGAGTGGTCTGCGCCGCTTTTATCCCCAAAAATTCGATCTGGTAGCTGTGACCGTAGATCTTGGCTATGAAAATTTTGATCTTACAGCTGTTTCAAAACTCTGTCATGATCTTGACGTCTCATACCATATCGTAAATACAGAAATAGCAAAGATTCTCTTTGAAGAACGAAATGAAAAACCCACCTGTTCCTTATGTGCAAAAATGCGCAAAGGGGCCTTGAATCAGGCGATAAAAGAACTCGGATGTAATAAAGTGGCATATGCACATCATATGGATGATGTGATTGAAACAGCATTTTTATCCATGATCTTTGAGGGACGCTTTTATGTATTTCCCCCAAAAACCTACATGGAAGATTCTGATCTTACCATAATCCGTCCTCTGATTTATGTATCTGAGGCAGAAGTAAAAGGATTCCGGAATAAGTATCAGCTTCCTGTTGTAAAAAATCCATGTCCGATGGACGGTAATACCAAACGCGAATATGTAAAGAAACTGATACAGCAGTTAAATATAGACAATCCGGGGGTTAAGACGAAACTTTTTCATGCAATCCAGAACGGAAATATACAAGGATGGCTGTCCGGTATCAATAATGCAATTTAAGTCTTATGTTACTTTTTTAAAATCCCCCCACAAACTGGAGATCACAATGAAAGAAAAAGCATATTATGAAACAATAAACGTAAAGAATGAAGTAAAGTTAAGAAAACTATTAGAAACACTGCCACCCTTTTGCAAACAGTTTTTTATTGGCATTGAAGCAACAAGCTCTTCCAGGACAAAAATTGCATACGCATATGATATCGGGTGTTTCTTTGATTACCTGCATGCTACCAATCCGGTCTGTGCTAAAATGGATATTACAGATTTTCCAATCTCTATTTTAAATGAAATTACACCAATGGATATTGAGGAATATCTTTCTTATTTAAAATACTACGAAAAAGACGGAACGGAACACACCAATGATGAGGTGGTTTGAAGCGTAAACTTTCTGCACTGCGCTCCTTTTATCATTATTATTACAAAAATGGTTTGATTGAAGATGATCCAACTGTTAAAGTAGACATGCCTAAAATACATGAAAAGAATATTATCCGTCTGGATGTCGATGAGGTGGCAAAGCTCCTTGACGAAGTGGAATCTGGCGAGAATCTTACTGCGAGACAGCAACAGTATCATGAAAAGACAAAAATCCGGGATCTGGCAATGATGACACTTCTTTTAGGAACCGGTATCCGTGTTTCTGAATGTGTCGGCCTCGATATGGAAGATGTTGACTTTAAAAATAACGGCATTAAAATCCACCGCAAAGGTGGCGCAGAAGTTGTCGTATATTTTGGAGAGGAAGTCCGCAGAGCTCTCATGGATTATATGGTGGAACGCCAGAAAATCACTGCAGCCGACGGAAGTATCAATGCGCTCTTCCTATCACTTCAAAACAAGCGCATAAGTGTCAGATCCGTAGAAAATATGGTAAAAAAATATTCCAAGCTTGTAACAACCTTAAAACATATTACACCGCATAAACTTCGGAGTACCTACGGTACATCCCTCTACCGCGAAACCGGCGATATCTATCTGGTTGCCGATGTTCTTGGACATAAAGATGTCAATACTACCCGTAAGCACTATGCTGCACTTGAAGATGAAAGACGCCGGAGTGCTGCGAAATATGTCAAATTACGTGAGATCTGATTTCTGTGTATTATTAAAAAAGTGCTATATGACATTTTATATCATATAACACTTTTTCTAATTCATAACAATAGAATGTTCATGGAAGATGCATTCTATTGTTTCATATATTATGTCTCCGGTAACAATATACTGTCAATTTTTTCCTGAATCCTGCGCTGTACCAGTTCTGCAATCTCATGTGTTTTCAATGAACCATATTCATCAAATAAAATAGGTTTCAGATAGTGTACCTGTGTTGTCACAGGTCCCAGATTAAAACTGTTAAAAACCTTATAGGAATCGATCAGGGCAACCGGTATAATCGGTGCCTTTGTCTTTAAAGCAATTTTAAAACTACCGGCCTTGAAATTGCATACGTTATTACGATTATTGAAATCGTACCCGCCTTCCGGAAAAGATATAACGTTTCCCCTTTTTAACGTCTTCTGAAACTTCATTAATGATTGTAAGCGCCTGCCTTACATCCTTCTTATCCAGACGTTTTCCCTGCAGCAGATCGATAAATTCCCGAACGAGGATCGTATTGGATTTTGCACGATCCATGACGATAGAGCACGGTTTTTTATGGGTATAAATAATACCAAGTGCGTCATACTTTCCCTGATGGTTTGGATACATCATATAGCCGCCCTCTGACGGGAGATTTTCCAGACCATATGCTTTCGTCTTAATTCCACCAGTCGTTTTCATAAGGCGAATCACATGGCGCGCAAGCTCATATCGCTCTTCTTCTGAATATTTTTCAGGATGATCCGCTTCCTTATGCATCTTTGGAATCATATATGGTGCTCTGAAAAGGTTCATAAGAATTACATAAATAAACTTTAACATATCTTCAACGCTATCCTCCGTACCTGGCATATACCCTGAATATCACCACTTCCATCGGGATATTTTTATGCCGAATATAATTATTATAGCTTATTTTGAAGAAAAATACAACATCCCCACAGACTACTGTTTTGTTCCTACTGTTTTGTTGCTGTTTTGTTGCTGTTTTGCGCTGCTATTTGGGCACCTATTTTTAAATATTCTGCTGAATAATATGGCACTGTCAGATATTCGCCCTCATGAATATCATCCGGAAAGATATGATTGATCATACATACCTCTTCTATATAAGCTGAGGTATCTTTATAATCATCGGTCATATAAATCCCTGCAATGTCATTTAACGTCTGTCCCGGGGTAATCTGTATGCTGGTATAATATTTATAGGCACTGGTTTCATCAGCCGCCTGTGCCCGGATCGTACCAAAACATGCGGAACACATTATTATAAATAGTACCATTGATAATGCGATCAAAAAAACTGATTTCTGCTTTTTCCCGCTTTTTCTTCTGCTTCTCATAAACACCCTCCATCACATGCGAACATTTGTTACGAACAGCTGTTTGTATATCTGTATCATAATGCACGAACATTTGTTTGTCAAGTGAAAAATCGAACAAATTTTCGGAATATACGTTTGCATTTTCATTTGTTTTATGATAAAATAAATACGGGGCAGAATCATCCCTTTACAAGATTGATAAAATACATTTTATCGTATAATAGGAGGCACTTTATGGCATATGGCAAAATCAGCAGTAAGCAGCGAGAAATTTTAGAATATATCAAACAGGAAATTTTAAACAAAGGTTATCCGCCTGCAGTTCGTGAGATCTGCGAAGCAGTTCATTTAAAGTCAACTTCTTCTGTTCATTCACACCTTGAGACTCTTGAAAAGAATGGTTATATCCGAAGAGATCCTACAAAACCACGTGCCATCGAGATCATTGATGACAATTTCAACTTAACAAGACGTGAAGTCGTAAATGTCCCTATCATTGGTCAGGTAGCTGCCGGTCAGCCGCTGCTTGCCGTTGAGAATATCGAAAATTACTTTCCGATTCCTACTGAGTTTATGCCAAATGCAGAAACGTTTATGTTAAAGGTAAAAGGGGACAGTATGATTAATGCCGGAATATTTAACGGTGATAAGATTCTTGTACAGAAACAATCAGATGCACAGAATGGAGATATTGTCGTTGCGCTTGTAGATGATTCCGCAACCGTAAAAACTTTTTACAAAGAAGACGGTCACTTTCGCCTGCAGCCGGAAAATGATACCATGGATCCGATCATTGTGAATGAATGTTCGATTCTTGGTAAAGTATTCGGTATTATGCGATTTTTAAATTAAGGAAAAGGCAGCTGATTTTCATGTTAACAATCAGCTGCCTTTTCCGTTTATGTTCATAAAACTATTTACAAAACATATCACTATTTTTTACAGTTCATCCACACTGATCTCTTTCCCATCTTTCCAGATACGCTCAAGATCATAAAAAAAGTCTGTCCTCTTTCGAGAAAATATGGATAATGATATCATTATAGTCCATCAGAATCCATGTAGAAGACTGATTGCCTTCCACCTGCCGTACTTTAAGATCTGCCTTATATAAAGCTTCATCTACCGCATCACGCATTGCCTGAATCTGATTCTGGTTCATTCCATCTGCAATGATAAAAAAATCTGCGATCGGTGAAATTTCACGGATATCAATTACTTTCACATCCTCTGCCTTCTTGTCTTCCAGTGCCTTCACTGCTATTTTACAATATTCTGCTGAAGTCATAAATCTACACTCTCCTATTATTTTTGTTTATTTTCCCGGCAATGGCTTCATACACCACACCAGAAAGGCATGTTTAAACTTGAAACATCAATCATGTTTTTTCCTGTATTGACGGTAAAAATCATAGGTCATCTTTGTTGTTGCATCGATACTTCCACCACGGCTGGATAGATAAGCCAGCGTATCATGCAGGATTTCCGCCATACAGACATCCAGATCTTCAAAAGCGATCTTCCTTATATAGGGAAGGTTTTCTGCCTTATCCCGCCCAGGCTCAATATAATCCGCAATATAAATGATTTTGTCTAAGAGGCTCATATCCGGTTCACCGGTCGTATGCACTTTGATTGCATGTAAAATCTGTGGATCCGATACTTCATATACCGTTTCCGCCAAAAATGCCCCTAATTTTGCATGCAGCAGATACGGACTTTTATATTCTACCGGATTGATCAGAATGTGATTTTTTTCACACATTTCTATTTTCTGATCATTTGGGATACACTTTGCACAGTCATGAAGTAATCCTGCAAGCATTGCCTTTTCCATGGAATACTCATGTGCCATGGCAAGACAGCCCGCAGTGTACATAACACCTTTCGTGTGCTCATAACGCCCCTTATCCAGTTCTTTTTTTAACTTTTTTCGAATTTCATTTAATTCCATGATAATCTCCATTTCAGACCAGCTTATTGCGAAGAGATGCTGCCGTCAGATTTGCGCAGACATAATTGCATGTCTTATCATCTAATCCTCCTCATACAAATGATGTTCCTGAATATATGCCAGTACTTTAGGCGGAATCAGCGAAATATCTGTTTTTCCGCGTCTTAAAGCCGCACGGATCTCACTGGATGAAATATCTGTTTTTCCACCCTCGATTGGATAGATTTCAGCAGGAAATAGCTGTTTTAAGGCAGAAATCTTTTTCTCAATCTCCGACAAATCCATATCATCACGTACTGCAGCCAAAATAACTGCCTTCTCACAGATAATTTCAGGATGATACCATTTTTCTAAATAATCAAGGGAGTCAGCCCCCATAATAAAGAAAAAATCAGTATCCGGACAAGCCTCTTTTAATTTTGTGAGTGTCAGATAAGTATAACTTGTCCCCTCTGCATCGATTTCCATTCGTGAAAGTTTAAAATATGGAATATCATAGATAGCCAGAGCTGTCATTTCCGCCCGGATATCTGCCGCTGTCATTTTTTTCTCGTCTTTATTCGGAGAATGTCCGGCGGGAATAAACCATACTTCATCCAATGCAAATTCTTCATACGCACTCTGCGCAATATTTAAATGTCCCTTATGAATCGGATCAAAAGAACCGCCTAAAATGCCTACCCTCTTTAAATGCTTTTGTCCGATCCTGCACTCTGCATCTTCCATATCAGCCCGGCAGTTCGTACTTGGTATTTTTCTTCGCCTGACGGAATAAAACGATCTTCTTTCCAATTACCTTCACAACCTCAGAACGTGTCCGCTCTGCAGTCACTGCAGCAATCTCTCTCGGATCATCAATACAGTTTTTTAATACAGCCACCTTGATCAGCTCTCTCTTTTCTAATGCTTCGTCTAACGCTGTAATGATCTCCGGTGTAAGGCTTGCTTTTCCAATATGAAAGATCGGATCCATCGTGCTTGCACATCCGCCAAGGTATGCACGCTGTTTACTTGTTAATGCCATAACATTCCTCATTTCCGCACCGTTTCCCAGTGCCATTAATATCACATCAGTTTCTTATTATTTATAATAATCAAATTCAAATCCATACATACGCACAGTATCGCCATCTTCGATTCCCTGGGCTTCTAATTCTTTTAAAATACCCTGTTCCTTCATAAACTTCTGGAAGAATAAAAATCCTTTTCAGAATCGATATTGGTATAACCAAGCATTTTTTCGATCTTTGGTCCCTCAATCTCAAATGCTCCATCTGCCGCCTGTGAAATCGTATAAGGCTCATCCTTAAAGAATCGCAGTGCCGGATCAAATTCAGGCTCATAGATCACCGGCTCGCTGTCGCAGTGATCGAGCAGCTCCTGAACATGATACAGCAACTCTTTTAATCCCTTTCCGCTGACTGCAGAAATCGGGAATACACGGATTCCGTCTTTTTCGAACTCCTGTCTTAAAGACTGGACGATCTCATTCTCATCACCGTACACCGCATCCATCTTGTTTGCTGCAATCACCTGCGGCTTTTCTAAAAGTTTCGGATCATATGCCTCTAATTCCTTCATGATAGCACGGATATCTGCGATTGGATCACGTCCTTCGGTTCCGGCTGCATCGACCACATGGATCATGACTTTTGTACGCTCAATATGACGCAAAAACTCAAGTCCGAGTCCGACACCTTCAGATGCCCCCTCAATGAGTCCCGGAATGTCTGCAATGACAAATCCCTTCGCACCATCTAAGTCTACGACACCAAGGTTTGGCTGTAAGGTTGTAAAATGGTAATTGGCGATCTTTGGCTGTGCATTGGTTACCCTTGACAATAACGTTGACTTTCCAACATTCGGAAAACCGACCAGACCGACGTCCGCGATCACCTTTAATTCCAATTTTACTTCCAGTTCAATGGCATCTCCACCCGGCTGTGCATATTTCGGCGCCTGCATGGTAGATGTTGCAAAATGCTGGTTTCCAAGACCGCCGCGGCCGCCTTTTAAGATCACCTGTCTGCGGTTGTCACCGGACATATCAGCAATTACTTTTCCGGACTCTGCATCTTTGATCACAGTTCCTGCCGGAACTTTTAAGATCAGATCCTCGCCGTTCTTTCCATGACAATTGCGTTTTCCGCCTTCTTCTCCCGGCTGTGCGGCAAACTTTCTTCTGTGACGATAGTCGGTAAGCGTATTTAAACCGTCATCGACCACGAATACGATATCACCGCCGCGGCCGCCGTCTCCGCCATCCGGACCGCCGTCCGGCACATATTTTTCCCTGCGGAAACTGACATGACCATCCCCGCCTTTTCCTGATTTTATAATAATTGTTGCTCTGTCTGCAAACATATTTTTCTACCTCAAATTTAACAAAAACACGTACATAAAGCAGGGTTCAACCTGACTTTGAATACATGTGAATTACCTGTCACATTCTTAATACAAATAGAACCCGGCTATCACATCCATCTGCGATGGATGTGCCATCTGTGATGGGTGTTCATAGTCGGGTCCACAGTACATCTTATTCAGCTACTGGATAAACGGAAGCCTGTTTCTTATCTCTTCCTTTTCTTTCGAATCTTAAGATACCATCTGTTAAAGCAAATAATGTATCATCTCCACCGATACCTACATTAACGCCCGGATGAATCTTTGTTCCACGCTGTCTGTATAAAATGTTTCCAGCTTTTACAAACTGTCCGTCTGCTCTTTTTGCTCCTAATCTTTTAGATTCGGAATCACGACCGTTCTTTGTAGAACCAACTCCCTTTTTATTGAGCAAAAAACTGAAGGTTCATATTCAACATGTCCTACACCTCCTTGAAATCAAGAATGATATACTCATTCCCATAATCATTTTGTATTCCTTGTAAGCCCAGAACCATGGACTTCATCAGAAGCTGTGTATCATGACCGGCTTTCTGATCAAGTCTGAAATCAATCAGCCCGGATGTCTCTTCTGTATCAATATGATAAGAATCCTCTGTGAAAGTCTCTATGGAATTGATCGTATTTATCACAAGTGCCGAAACACCTGCGCAGATAATATCACTTCCTGCTTCCGCATATCCGGAATGACCGATGCAGTGAAATCCCACTGCATCTTCATGATCCTGTAAAATCGTTATAGTAATCATATAACAATTCCTATCGATTATCCATTAATCTTTTCAATCTTAACCTGGGTGAACGACTGTCTGTGTCCGTTCTTCTTGTGATAACCGGTTTTTCTCTTGTACTTGTAAACGATTACTTTCTTTGCTCTGCCTTCTTTGATGACAGAAGCTTCAACAGTTGCTCCGGCTACTGTTGGGTTTCCAACCTTCATATCGTCTCCGGATACTGCTAATACCTGATCAAAAGTAACCTTCTCACCAGCATCAACTCCAAGCTTTTCAATGGTAATGATATCGCCTCGGATACTTTGTACTGTTTACCACCTGTTGCTATAATTGCGTACATATGGCACCTCCTATTTATCATTACTCGCCAGTTACGGTGTTG
>ENA-OQDM01000715-OQDM01000715.1-human-gut-metagenome-genome-assembly--contig:-NODE-715-length-17200-cov-3.417033_pt1 | contig 17200 bp, 14 predicted proteins | sample MGYA00242772_ERZ504605 | MGnify/ENA primary metagenome ERZ504605 (study PRJEB26092, sample SAMD00036348) | human gut metagenome | host: Homo sapiens | study: EMG produced TPA metagenomics assembly of... | reverse complement strand
CCACGCCCAGCGTGCGCTACCGCCTGGACCCTGACCGACGGCACTGGTGGAGATGATCGACAACCCCTCCAGCTACCCGGATCCCTCCAACATCGTCAAGCAGGAAGAGCCTTTTGTGGATGTGCACCTGTACACCCCCAACGACTATGTGGGCGGCCTGATGGATCTGTGCCAGAACAAGCGCGGTGCCCTCATCGACATGAAGTATCTGGACGATGTTCGCGTAGACCTGCACTATGCCATGCCGCTGGGCGAGATCGTGTACGACTTCTTTGATGCCATCAAGAGCCGCAGCCGCGGTTACGCCAGCTACGACTACGAGTTCAAGGAGTACCGCGAGAGCGACCTGGTCAAGCTGGACTTCCTGCTCAACGGCGACCCCGTGGATGCACTGTCCATGATCGTGTTCCGGGATAACGCTTACGCCAAGGGCCGCCGCATCTGCGAAAAGCTGCGGGACAACATCCCCCGCAACCTGTTCGAGATCCCGGTGCAGGCCGCCATCGGCGGCAAGATCATCGCCCGCGAAACGGTCAAGGCCATGCGCAAGGATGTGCTGGCCAAGTGCTACGGCGGCGATATCACCCGCAAGAAGAAGCTGCTGGAAAAGCAGAAGGAAGGCAAAAAGAAGATGCGCCAGCTGGGCAGCGTTTCCCTGCCCAGCGAGGCTTTTACCGCCGTGCTCAAGCTGGACAGCGACGACGATTGAGCCCCCGCTTTTCCCTTATAAAATACAGCGCCCCTGTGCACGGAACCCATCCGGTGCACAGGGGCGCTTTTGTTGTTTCGTCTTTTCAGCGGCGGTTGTTCCAGCTGGACAGGGCAATGACCCCCGCGCACAGCCGCACCTTCAGCAAGGCCAGTTTGATGCGGTCGTTGCGGCTGCGGGCGTCCTGCAGGGGCATGTCCCGCACAGCGGCTCGCACCGCCGGGATGCGCAACGCCTGCCGCAGCCATGCGGTGCGCTGCCGGAAGCTCAGCGGCCCCAGACAGACATTCTTGATGCCCAGCTGCAGGTCCAGCACCCGGCTGTGGTTTACGGCCCGGCGGCAGGCGGGGTCGTCGTTCAGGCCCCAGTCCCTTGCCACGGCTTCCACCGCGTCCGAGAGGTAAAAGTTATCCGTCAGGCGCTCCGGGTGGTAGCTCTGGGAGGCCGAGCCGTCATCCCGCAGACGATAGCGGTAGAGCCGGTCCGGGATGCCCACCACACAGCGGGGCCGCTGCCGGTAAAAGGACACGAAAAACAGCGCGTCCTCCGCGATCTTGTAATCGGTAAAGCGGCAGCTGCCCTCTTCGATGCAGCGGCGGCGGAACAGCTGCCGCGTGACCAGCGACATGGCCGACAGCTGCGGGAACAGCTGCGGGCAGGGGTCGCCGCGGTACACCCCTTCCAGCACCGGTGCGACCTCCGTGCTGCTCACCCGGGTGCCATCGGGCGCATAGCGGTCATCGTAACTGCCGAACAAAATCAGGTCGGCGTCCGTCTGCCGGGCCGTGCGGCACAGCACCTCCACCATCTGGGGCTCCAGTGCGTCATCACTGTCCAGAAACTGCACATAGGTGCCGCGGGCTGCAGCCAACCCGGCATTGCGGGCCGCGCCGACCCCGGCGTTCTTCTGGTGGATCACCCGGAAGCGGGCATCCTGCCGGGCGGCCGCATCACACAGCGCCCCGCAGCCGTCCGGGGAGCCGTCGTCCACCAGAATGGCCTCCCAGTCCGGGCAGGTCTGGGCCCGCAGAGAGTCCAGTGCCGCCGGGAGATATTGCTCTACATTATAAACCGGAACAATCATACTGATCTCAGGCATGTGCGGCCCCCCTTTTGGCGATCAGGCCGGTGTACAGCTGCTGCAGGCGCAGGGTCTCCTGCCGGATGTCGTACCCGGCAGCCCGCACCTGTGCCGCCGCCTGCGCACGGTCGGGCAGATCACGATCCGCATCCTTCAGCACTGCGGCCCATGCTTCGTCCGGCTGTTCCAGCGAAATGCGGCAGCTGTCCGGCCGCAGCAGGACTTCCTCGGTGACGCCGGTGGAGAACACGCAGGGCAGACCGGACGCCTGCGCTTCCATGCCCACCACGGGCAGGCCCTCAAACAGCGAGGGCATCACGAACACATCCATGGCCTGATACCAGACGGAGGTGTCGCTCTGCACGCCCAGGAACTTCACATCCTGCGCAATGCCCAGCCGGGCGCCTTGGCTTCCAGCTCGGCCCGCAGCTCGCCCTCGCCCACCAGCAGCAGGCAGCTGTCCGGCCGCACCTTTTTCAGGGCCGCAAAGATGTCCAGCAGGCGGGTGTGGTTCTTCTGCGCCATCAGGCGGGCCACACAGCCCACCACCAGCTTATCGTTCAGGCCATATTCTGCCCGCAGCTTTGCCCGCACCTCCGGCCGGTAGCCAAAGCGGTCCAGGTCGATGGCGTTGCGCAGGGTCACGCCCCGGGCATCCCACGCGCTCTGTCCAAAGTAGTAGATGCCGGCCTCCCGCCCGCAGGCCCAGTAATCGGTGGCCGCGCCGGGAATGAACTGTTTGCAGAACCATTTGATCGGCAGCTTGGCGTCCTTGGGCAGACGGGTGTTGTGGGCGTGGGCGATGCGCACCGGCAGGCCCGCCTTTTTAGCGCCTTCCAGCGCAAAAAGCTGCATGGCCTCGTTGTGGGCGTGCAGCACCTTGATCTCCGGGTGCTGGGCCAGCAGCTGCTGCATAGAGCGCAGGTAGGCCGGGTAGCTCTGCGGGGCTACGCCCGGGCTCTGGAAGATGCGCCCGCCCAGTGCGCGGATCTCGTTATCAAAAAAGCCGGGCTTTTTCTTGTTGACCAGAAAATCGAACTGGAACCGCGTGCGGTCCAGATGCCGGTAATAGTTCATCAGCATCGACTCGATGCCGCCCCGGTCCATGTTGCTGACCGACTGCAGGATGTGGATCATGAAGAACGTCCTTTCTCCCGGTACTGTGCCCGGATGCGCCGCTGCACCTCCTGCGCCGAGGGCGGCTGCCATGTCTGTTTTGGGACGGCAGGGTCCTTCGTCGGCTTTGCAAAGCAGCAGACCGCCAGCGGGATCATGCGCAGACCCATGGTACACCAGAAATAAAAGGCCGTGTTGTCGGTGAGGTAGGTCATGGACAGCGGGTTGAGGATGGCAAAATACAGGATGCCGGCCTCGGGCCCGTAGCGCTTGATCCAGAACCAGGGCAGGATCAGGTACAGGAACGCGCACCAGAAGCACAGCCCCGGAAAGCCCAGTTCCACGAACACCTTGAGGATATCGTTGTGCAGCGGGTAGGCCACATCAATGAGGCCGATCTCATAAAAGCGGGTGACCATGGCGTCCACCGCCTCGAACCCCAGCCCGATGAAGGTGGGCGAGAACTGATAATAGGGTTTGGCCAGGCTCCAGATGTAATCGCGGCCCATCATGTTGATGCCCACAGCGTTCAGGATGCGGGAGATGGCACCGGTGTGCACCAGATACAGGTACACCCAGAACAGGGTCACCCAGGCCGCACCGGTGAGCATGATCAGCTTTTCCTTGGCATGGCTGCGGCGCAGCACCCAGATGTAAAAGGCCGAGACCACCAGCGCCGGCAGCAGGATGCGCTTCATGCCCGCCAGTACAAAAAAGAAGGAGCAGCCCGCCAGCACCCAGTTGCGGGTGCGCTGCTGCTTGGTTTCTTTTGGCGAAAAGAACAGGTAGTACAGCACAAAGATGCCCTCCAGAAAGGTCACCTCGTGGATCTCCAGCCGCTCGGCATAGCCATAGGTGTTGTTGCCCAGCGACAGAATGCTGGTGAGCAGGGAGCTCACGCTCTCGCCCACACCATAGGCGGGCACCTCGCTGAACAGGATGAAGAGGTTTGCGCAGCAGATGCCGATGGTGAACAGGTCGATGCTGAACCGCCCGTACAGGTACACGCAGCAGATGGCCACCACCGTGGCGATGCTCTGATACAGGATCTTTTCCACGCCGCGGGTGATGGAGGCAAAGGCCGTAAAGTTGCGCACCCAGATGAACATGGACCAGGCGGCAAGCACCGCCAGATACAGGATGTACAGCCCGGACGGCCCGGCCAGTTTTTTCAACCGGTCAAAATCACCCCGGATGAAAAATTCCAGCCCGGCCAGCCCCACAAAGGCCAGCGTCACCGCCTTGGGCAGACCGCCCAGCACCACATTGATGCTTTTGCCTTCGCCCAGCCCGGACACGGTGAACAGCAGCACCGCCAGCAGTTCCATCCAGCGGGGCTGGCGGAACTCCCGGCTGCGGAACGGGTCTTTTTTGCCGTAATATTTCCGGGTCAGGATCTTGGAAACATCCTGCACGCGGTCCACCTCGCTTTCCGTGCCGGTGTAAACCGGTCAGTTGATCAGCTGGAACAGTCTGCCCTGCAGCTGCCATAGCCCATAGTCCGCCTGTTCCAGCGCCCGCTGCGCCAGCCGCACGGCATAGGGCAGCGTCCGGGGGTCCGGCAGCTTCGCTGCCACCGGCGGTACAGCAGGCAGCAGCAGGCAAAGGCCGTCTGCCGGTCCGCCTCCGGCAGACCGGCCACACACACATAGCAGTAATTGGCCAGCTGCAGGATCAGGTTGCAGGCAAACAGCGCATCCTGCGGCAGGCCCAGACGCACCGCACCGTCCAGCATTTCTTCAGCCACCCAGTAGGCCTGCAATGCTTTGGCCGTATTCTGGGAGGTCGCGGTGAGCCCCATTGTATTTTTGCGCCACAAATATACCGCAGGTTTTGTCGAAGCAATGCACTTCGCCCGCGGAAAGACCCAGAAATGGATCATGGCATCCTCAAAACAGGTGTACCCGGAGGGGAACCGTACCCGTTCAAACAGGGTCCGGCGGTACAGCTTGCCCCAGGGAGTGCCGGGCAGCTCCACCACATCCAGCCGCCGGGGGCCGGTGTAGCACGCTTCTGCGTACTGCTGCACCGCACCGCAGGTGTCGGCTTCGTCGCAATACTGCCAGCCGCCCTGCACGATATCCGCCCCGGTACGCGCCTGCGCCGCCAGCAGCGTCTCCACTGCGTCCGGCAGCAGGCAGTCATCGCAATCCACAAACAGGACCCAGCGGCCCACCGCCCGGGCCAGACCGGTGTTGCGGGCGCGGGCCGCGCTGCCGCCCTGCTCCGGGTGCAGCACGGTGACCCCTCCCTGCCGGGCGTACTCGGCCAGAATGGCCCCGCTGCCGTCGGTGGAGCCGTCCTCCACCGCCAGCACCTGCAGGCGGCGAGTGGTGTTCTGGTGCAGGATGCTGTCCAGACAGGCGCGCAAAAAGCGCTCCCCGTTGTGCACCGGCACGATCACCGACACATCCACCGCATCGTCCTGCGGCGGCAGCGGGCAGGGCTCCCCGGCATCGCACACCGGCTTCGGGCAGATGCCCGGCGCGCGGGCGGCAAAGGTCTCCAGCTGCTGGTCGGAAAAGCGCTGATGCTTCACGGCTCCCAGCACCCCGGCGACACAGCGGCCCGCCGTGCGGGCACCCCACGCCACGGCAAGTGCCAGCTGCTCACAGCCGGTTTTGGAACGGACGAGCTGGCAGGCCCGTTGATTCTGCAGCATGACTGCCGCCTCCTTATCTTTTTTTACACCGTCTCGTGTGCGGTCTCCGGCTGCGGCTTATTGGCATCCCGCAGCTTCTTGAATGCGCAGCGCAGCAGATCCCGGATGTTGAATTCCTTTTCGTCATCCGAGGTGGCACTTGCTGCCTTGTACTCGATGGCGTAATCCGGGTTCAGGCTGTTGTACTCCTGGATCTGCTCGTCCAGCACTTCCAGAATGGCCTCCGCCTTGACGGCGTTGCATTCCCGGAAGAAGCCCATGATCTGGCCCGCACCGTTGGAACCGATGAAACTCTCCTCGGTGCCAAGGGCCGCCACCAGCCCGGCAAAGTCCCGCAGGACATGGTTGCCCACCGAGTAACCATACTCCCGCGAGAGATGGTTCAGGCTGGTAAACTGGAAGCACATGCAGGTAAAGTGGCTGGGCAGCAGGCCCTGCTTTTCCAGCCGTGCCATCATGGCATCCACACGGTCGCGGTTGGGCAGACCGGTCTTTTTGTCCACATACATAAAGTATTCCACAAAGTCGCGGGAACGGCCCACCACAACGGCCAGTGCGCAGCCCACGAGGAAGAAGAATACAAAGCCGATGGCCAGATACAGCTTGGTGTTGATGCTGGGCCACACTCTGGTGGAGCTGGTGGTCTGCAGATAGTCCGCGCTCAGGGAGCGGTTGTGCTCCATGCTGGTCTGGTTCACGATCTGGTAGTAGTCCACCAGCGTCTGCTCGTACTTGTTGATCTCCGACTCGATCGCGGCATGGGAGGCCTCATCGCCGCCCACCCCGCCGGCTGCCTGGAAGGTGTCCAGCAGCTGCTGGGTGTAGGCCCGGCGGATGGCGCTGCTGCGCAGGGTCTTGTCGATCTCCACATACTCCAAAATCAGCGAATCGTAGGTGATCTGCTTGCTCTGGTTGTCATCGTAGGCCTCTACGTTCTTCAGAATGTAGTCGGTGCCGCTGTCGTTGGCGTCGTTGTGGTAATGGTAGTTGATCAGGTCGCGGTTCTTCTCCGAGTAGTTCTGGATCAGGCCGCTGAGGTAGACTTCCCGCTCCTGATACACCTGCTCGTTCTGCACGCTGCTCTCGATGCTCTGGGTCAGGTTGCGGCACAGCTTGTCGGCGTTGCGCACCTGCGGCCCGGTCATCACATTCGCGTACAGCGACGGGATCTCGTAGTCGTACAGCATCTTATAGATGTCGTACAGGTCCTCGTAGGTATAACCCGTGACCGAAGAGCGGAAGTTGGGATAGTTTGTCTTTTTATCCTCCAGATAGTTCAGCACTTCGGTGGTGTCGGCCGACAGCACGTCCACGCACTCGTAATAGTCGTAGCCGCTGTTCAGTAGGCCGCTGGAGGGGTTCATGGTCAGGGGCAGCTCCACATATTCCTCCGTGTAGATGGTGGAATAGCTGCTGACGATGGCATCCAGCACCCGGCGGGCGTAGCTCGCACCCAGGCTGCCGTCCACCACCAGCGTCACCTTGTATTCGTCCGGGAAGTAGGTAGACTCTTCCCCCTTGTCGATGAGAGCTTCCTGCAGGGCCTTCTGGTCGTCCGGGATCAGCTCTTCCACCGTGCAGTGGGAGCGCACAAGGTTGATGCCGCTTTGCAGCCCAAGGCTCTCCATGGCCTGCGAGATGACCTTGGAAGAATAGATCTCGTCCACGTTCATGGCGGTGCCGTCCGGGGCAAAGCCGTCCTTGATGCCGTCGTGCAGGTACTTGATGTTCACACTGGCGGTGTAGGTCTGGTTGTTCTTGCAGTACCAGTACACCACCACTGTGCCCGCCATGGTCACGGCCAGCACCAGTGCAAAGAACCGCCGGAGGTAGCGCAGGATATCAAACTTTTTCAACGCTGTTCCTCCTTCCGGATCTGCCGGGCGGTGCGCACCATGCACAGGCCGAAGCACAGCACCACAAAGGCTGCCATTTCCACGATCACCCGCTTGAGGCCGATCTGCTGCACAAAGGAGCCGGCCGCATCGTTGAACACCAGGTAGTTCTGGGTCTTATAGATGATATAGGAGGCATCCGTCACCCGCAGTGCCTGCTGGATCTGATCCATGGTGGTTTCCAGTTCCTGCAGCATGGCGTTCACCGTGGTCAGGCCCGCCGGGTCGCTCATGGTCTGCATTTGCTGCACCACATACTGGGTGGTGGTGATCACATCCTGATGGGAGGTCGCCTCCGCCAGGGCACCGTCGGCGTCGCTGGCCATGGTGTCCAGCGCCGTTTTGGTGCGGGACATATAGAACTCGCGGTTCTCGTCCAGCGTGGGGATCATGACGATGGCGCTCATGCTCTCATCGTACAGGCCAATGCCCAGATTGTCGGAGTTGTAGTAGGCCATCTGCTGCTGATAGTCCAGCTGCTCGATCTGCAGCTTGTATTGCAGCATGGCCGTCAGGGAAGAAACGTCCGCCGACAGGCCGCCCCGCAGGATATAGGCCTGGATGCGCGGGATCTCGTAGTTGATCACGTTCTGGATCTGCTTGGACAGGCTCAGGAAGGTGTTGCCGGTGGTGGCGTCCTGATAGCTCTTGTTCTCGCTGACACGGGCCGTGAGGTAGCGGTCCAGCTGGTTGGCCCGCAGCGTCAGGCTCTTGAGGCGCAGATACGGCTCGGTGTCAAAGTAATCCGGCATGGTGCAGGAGAACACGCTCTGGTTCTCGCCGTAGTGCTCCATGAAATAATCCTTGTAGCTGCCGCAGAAGATCCGGAGCAGCGTGGCTGCGGTCAGGTGCTGGCAGGGTTCTTCCAGCTGCAGGCTGATGCTGCAGCTGGTGGTGATGTAGTTTTCCGAGCTGCTCACGTTGGTCACATCGGTGGGTTCCACCGTAATGGCCTTGCGCAGCTGTTCCACCGTCATCTGACCTTCCAGTCCGGCGTTGTACAGGGTGCTCTGCAGCACCTCGTCGGAGGTCAGGTCGGTAGTCGTAAACCGGGTGCGGTTGGGGTTGAGCCCCTGCGATGCCTCGGAGTAGTTCAGGGTCATCTGGGCCGAGGCACCCGGCTGCTGTCCTGATATTGTGCGGTGCACAGCAGTGCCGCGAGCAGGATGCACACCACGATCAACGGCACCCGCAGGCTCCAGAAGCGCAGCACAGCCTGTTTGAAGATCTGCTTGATCTTTGTCACCACGTCTCCGGGCCTCCTTTCAAGTTCGTTCATCTCAGTACCAGTTCACATCCACCAGAACCAGCTCCGGCGGATTGTATACGCGGGGGATCTGGTTGGAGTCGCCCAGGCCGCAGCCCACGATGAGGGGTGCCCCGCTGTCCAGCTGGTACATGCCGCCCGCATACTCCGGGAACAGCCCCTCCTCTGCGGTGTACAGCCGCCCCAGCACCGGCAAGCGGATCAGGCCGCCGTGGGTGTGCCCGGCCAGCGCCAGGTCAAAGGGCGCATCCTGCATGTAGTCCACAAAGGCCATGGGCACATGGTTGATGCAGATGCGGAAGGTGTCGTACTGGCGGCTCAGGCTCTCCACACAGTCGCTGGCACCGTATTTGTAAAAGTCCTTCAGGGCACCTTCCAGCCCGATCAGCTCCACGTTGTTTTCCCCGATCTGGATGGTGCGGGTCTCATTGCGCAGCAGCTGCACCCCGGCCTCCAAAAATTTTTCGGCCAGCTGGTCATCCACCCCGCCGTAGATCATCTCGCTTTCGTGGTTGCCCAGCACCCCGTACAGCGGGGCCACATCGGCAAGGCTGCGGCACAGCGAAAGCATATTCTCATACTCCGGGTTCGGGAAGGTGACAAGGTCACCGCCCAGCAGGATCAGGTCCGGGTCCAGCTCCTGCACGGTCTGGATCAGCTCCTCGTTGTGCTCGCCGTATTCCCGCAGGTGCAGGTCCGACAAAAACAGGACCCGCAGCTTTTCCGACACATGGCTGGAGGTCACCCGGTAAAAGGTCACCTGAAAATGACTATTCGTATAATCCGTGTACAGTTTCAGTCCGGCAGCTGCCACGCCGCACAGCAGCACAAAAGCCGCCAGCAGCTGCAGCAGCCGGTTCTGCCACCATCGGCGGCGTGCGCCGTCCGGCGGGGGCGTTCGTTTTATTCTTGCATGTTGCGCCATGCTCTTCTGCCTTTCCTCGTCAATGGGTCAATGATTCATCACCCGCCGGAACAGCTCCGGCGAGAGGGCAAACAGCGCTGCCTTGGCCCGGCGGCGGGGCGTGCAGGCAAACTGCAGCATCCGCAGCCGCTGCGGGCGGTAGCCCGGCAGGGTCCTGCAATCGAACCGCGCCGCGCAGTCCAGATACTTCCAGCACAGGTCATCCTGCAGGCGGCGGCGCAGCGCCCGCGGGGTCACCGTACGGTAGATCTCCGCCAGACTGTCGTAGATGCGCAGCCGGTCCTGAACACGGCGGGTGCTCAACCCTTCCGCGTGCGTGATGGAACCGGCGCGGCAGTTATCGTAATAGTAGATCTCCTGCCCGGTCAGCACCACCCGCTGCGCCTGCAGCAGCACCCGGGGCGTGAACTCTTCGTCCTCGTGCAGGATGCCCTTGCAGAACTGCAGGTCGTTCGCCCGCAAAAAGCCGGTGCGGTACAGGTGCCGCCCCACTTCCACCCGCAGGCCGCCGGTCTGCAGGCATTTCAAAAGATACTCCTTACCGGTGTAAACTGTGTGAAAGGTGAAGTTTTTTTCCACCGCTTCTTCCCAGCGGGTCATCACCGGTTCCTCGCGCAGAAAATGCACCTTGCCGATGACCACATCGGCCCGGTCCTGCAGCGCCATCTGCAGCAGGCCGGGGCAAACGTTCTCTGTCAGCCAGTCGTCACCGTCCATGAACAGGATATACTCGCCCTGTGCATGGCACAGCCCGTAATTGCGGGCGTCCGACAGGCCGCCGTTGGGCTTGTGGATCACTGTGACCCGGCTGTCCTCCGCCGCCAGTGCGTCACACACCGCGCCGCTGTCATCGGTGCTGCCGTCATCCACGATGAGCACTTCCAGCGGCACATCCGGCTGCGCCAGCACCGAGCGGACACAGCGCTCCACATAGTCCCGGATGTTGTACACCGGGATCACGACCGAGAGCAGGCCCTCGCACATCGTTTCTTCATTCCGCATCGTGTTTTTCCTCCGTCGCTCCTTTTTTGATCGTAAGCGTGTGCAGCAGCCCGCGCAGGGTGTCCACATTGCGCCAGTCCAGCACCGCGTTCACCACAAGGAACAGCGGCAGCACCCACAGCCCGAACAACGCACCCTTCAGGCACACCATCAGGTAGCCGCCGCCATAGCAGCGGTCAAATCCCAGCAGGTACAGCAGCACAAAGCAGAGCAGCCCGTTGACGCCCAGCCGCACAAAATCGCCCACCGGCGACTCTCCCAGCACTTTGGTCCGGGTAAAAAGGATCAACGCCGTATAGCGGTACAGGTGCGCCGCCAGTGTGCCGAACAGGCAGCCCGCGATGCCGAACCGCAGCACCGACATCACCGACACCAGCAGGTTGATGCCCATCTCGATCAGGGCCTGCTGCCGGGTCTCTTCAAAGCGGCCGCTGATGTTCAGCAGCATCCCCGACGGCTGCTTGGCGCTGAACAGCAGCTCCACCGCCGTAAACAGCACCAGCAGGCGGGTGTCAAGGTACTCGGCATCGGTCACACCGGACGTATACAGCGCGATGATGGGCATCAGGAACACAGCCACGGTCGTGAACAGTGCAAAGGCCGCGGAAAGGTAAAGGGCATCGTACAGCCGGTACAGCCGTTTGAACTTTTCCGGCTCCACATAGAACAGCTGCCCCAGCCGAAAGCTGATGCTGTTGACGATCGAGTAGAACAGCTTTTCGATGTTGGAGAAAAACAGCATATAAATGGTGTACACACTGGCCGACGCCAGACCGCACAGGCTGGAGATCAGGATCGTGTCGGTGTTGTTGAACACGATGCTCGTGAGCTGATGCACCAGCACCGAGCCGCGCTGGGCCAGCGCCTCCAGATTGGGGGTATCGTGCGCGTTGAGCCACGGATAGTTTTTGCGCATATAGGCCGTAAGCACCAGCACCTGGAACACCGAAGGCACGCAGTAGGTCACCTGCACCAACAGGATGCTGCGGGTAAACAGCAGCGCCAGCATGCGCAGCAGGTTGCCCGCCGCCATGGTGGCCGTGGTGATGTAGGTGATCACATAGTTTTTGCCTTCCACTTCCATAAAGGAGCGGTATTTGCCCTGCACCAGATAGCTCATGATGCCCGGGATGCCGTAGAACACCACGATCAGGCTCACGGTGCCGTAGGACAGCACTGTGTTGATGCACAGGGGGTACAGCAGCGCAAACACCACCGTGACCAGCAGATACACGATACCGGTGCGGCGGTAATAGTGATGCGTGGCCGAAAAAATGCCGTTGATGGCTTTCCCGTCGCCCACGGCCACCGGAAGGTAATAGGCCTGCTGCGAGGCCAGGCCCACGCCCGCTTCCAGCAGAGTCAGACAGGAAAAGATCTGCTTGATGGTGCTGTCCAGACCGTTGAGCTCCGAACCGAAGCTGGTGAGGTACAGCCGCGGCAGCAGCAGGCCGAACAGGATCACCGACAGGTTGTACAACAGCGACGAGCACATGTTGTGCAGCACCCGGCGGCGGCTTTCGGCCGCGGTCAGCACCGGCCCGACCGGGTTCTGTTCTTCCTTTATCATGCTGCGCCTCCCTGGGCGGCTGCGGCCTTGCTGTGTGCCTTGGCCTGCGAAGGTATCTCCTTGAGCGGGTCACCGATCACATGGTGATACACTTCCTCGTACCGATCCAGCATGACATCATAATCAAAGTTGGTGCGCACATAGTCCACCTGTGCCTCGCGCTGTTCCGGCGTGAGGGGCTGGGCGGTGTCCCGCTCCAGTGCCCGGGCCAGACTGTCGGTGTCCTCGGTGCGGAACGCGGTGCCGTAGTCGGCGGTCACCGTGGTGTTCTCCGGGATGTCGCTCACGAGACACTTCACCCCCAGCGACAGTGCCTCCAGCAGCGACAGCGAAAGGCCCTCGGTGTGGCTGGGCAGCACAAACAGGGCGCAGTTGCTGTACAGCTCCAGCAGCGCGTCGCCCACCACATAGCCCGTCGTGATGATGTTGGGGTTGCCCGCGATCTTCTCCCGCACCGTGGTGCAGTACTCGGTCTCCGCAAAGGGGCCGGCCAGCACCAGTTTTTTGTCCGTGTGGGCTTTCAGATAGCCCTCCACCAGGTCCAGCGGGCCCTTTTCCGGCGAGATGCGGCCCACATACAGAATGTAGCTCCCGGCTTCCAACCCGTATTTTTCGCGAATCAGGTTGCAGGGCAGCGGCTGGCGCATCTGCACCGCATTGGGGATGAGAATGGCGGTACGATCATACTTCTCCTGAAAATAGTTCCACTCGCTCTCCGACAGCACCACCAGATCATCCGCATACTTTGCGGCCACCCGCTCACCCAGCTTCAGGTAGGCGCTGGCAAAGCCGCCCCACTTGTCCACCTTCCAGTTCAGCCCGTGCACGGTGCACACCGTGTGCTTGCCGAACAGCTTGGCGATCACCAGCGGCACCGATGGGCCGATGGCGTGGTAGTGGATCACATCGTAGTCCCGCGTCAGGGCGTCAAAGGTGGCCAGGAACGAATAGACCATGGCATTCAGCGACGCCTTCTGAAGGGTAAAGATGCGGCGGGCCTGCACGCCCTCGGTCGTGTAAACATTGTGCCCCTTCTGCAGGCCGCGGTTGTACACCGTGACCTCATAACCGCGCCGGACCATGCTGACTGCCAGCCCGCCGACCATGACTTCCACACCACCCGAACGGGACGGGAAGTCCTTGTGCCCGATCATTGCCACCTTCATACCAAAATCTCCCTTTCCGTGACAGCGTTTGCTGCCGTTCTGCCGGTCGTGGCTGGCCGGCTTCTGTGTGCAACTCAATTGTAACATACCCGCAACACCTGCGCAACATTTCCGTGCATTGTTTTTGTCAAAAATCCCCGCAGAGCCTGCATTTTTCTCCATTGACCGGGCCGTACCTGCGCCAAATGTTTAACAAAGTTTAAGGCGTTCCGTGCCCCCAAATTGATTGACATACTTTTCACAGGTATGCTAAACTGTTTTTGTTGGTTCTGTGCAGATTTTTCCACAGAGCAGGGCCAAAAATCACGAAAAGACACAAGAAGAGAAAGAGAAGGAAACCACTATGAACAAGATCTCCCGCAAAGGCTTTCTGAAGATCGCCGCTGCCGCCGCCATGAGCGGTGTCACCGCCGGTGCTCTGGCTGCCTGCAATGCAGCCTCCGGCTCCACCTCTACCGCTGCTTCCGGCAGCGCTGCCGCTTCCGGTGCAACCGGCACCTACATCCCCGGCACCTATGAGGCACTGCCGAGGGCATTTCCTCCACCGTCAAGGTCACCATGACCTTCTCCGACAGCGCCGTGACCGACGTGGTCGTGGACACCTCCGGCGAGACCGCTTCCATCGGTGCTGCTGCTGCCGACGAGCTGCGCGATCAGCTGCTGGCTGCCGGTTCTGCCGAGATCGACGGCGTGTCCGGCTCCACCATCACCTCCGAGGCCGTCATGAAGGCTGCCAAGAGCTGCTATGCACAGGCCAAGGGCGAGGCCGTTGTGTCCTCCGTTCAGCTGCCCACCGGCGACGAGAACGACTGGCTGGGCACCGAGCCCGACATCGACGAGGCTGCCATCACCGAGACGGTGGACACCGACATCCTCATCGTGGGCGCCGGCAACGGCGGCATGTTTGCCGCTGCCTATGCAGCCGCCAACGGCCTGAACTTCCGCATCATCGAGCAGAACGGCAACGTGCAGGACACCCGCCACTGGTACGGCGCCATCGACTCCGCCGCAGCCAAGGCTGCCGGTGAGGAGCCCTTCGACCGCGCCAAGCTGCTGAGCGAGATCTCCCGCTACGCTTCCGGCAAGTGCGACCAGCGCGTGGTCAAGACCTGGATCAACGAGTCTGCCGCCATGCACGACTTTATGCGCAGCATCCTGGAAGACAAGTACGGCTGGGTCTGCGATTTCACCTCCGGCAGCGAGGCTGCATGGCCCGCAGAGAACGCTGAGCACAACACCGACTACCTCTTCCCCGTGGAAGAGCACAACTACATGGCCAGCGAGCGGGAATCCGGTCTGGCCCGCAACGAGCTGCTGCTGCAGTACATCCAGGAGCTGGGCTATGACGTGGACTTCAAGGTCAGCCTGGCCAAGCTGGAAAAAGACGACTCCGGCCGCATCACCGGCATCATCGCCCAGAACATGGATGACGACCACTTCATCCGCTACAACGCAGCCAAGGGCGTTCTGCTGGCCTGCGGCGGCTACGCCGGCAACCCGTACATGATGCAGCAGCTGGATCCGCTGGGCACCAGCGTCACCACCGCCTGCTCCTACTCCCCTGCCGACAAGGGCTACGGCATCCGTGCCGCTGTGTGGGCTGGTGCTAACCTGGACAAGGAAGCTGCTCCCATGCTGTTTGACCGCGGCATCGTGGCCCCCGGTGTGGATGCCGGCTATGTGGACAGCGACTCCGCCTTTGGCGGCAAGGCCTTCCCCGGCGAGATCCGCCAGTTCAACCCCGGCACCCAGCCCTTCCTGAAGGTGAACCGCAACGGCGAGCGTTTTGCCAACGAGAGCTGCCCCTACAACGACATCGTTTATGCCGCTGCCCACCAGCCGGGCCGTGTCTACGCTCAGATCAGTGATGCCAATATGCTGGAGGACGCAAAGCGTTTCCACACCATCGGCTGCTCTGCCGGTACCCGCAAAAACACTATGGAGGGTCTGGAAAAGACCTTTGCAAGTGCTGAGGAAAAGGGCTGCTTCTTCCGTGCTGATACCATTGAGGAGCTGGCCGACAAGATGGGCTTTACCGGCGATGCCAAGGACACCTTCCTGGCTACCGTGGAGCGCTATAACGAGCTGTACGACAAGCAGAACGACGAGGACTTCGGCAAGCCTGCTTACCGCCTGAGCGCCATCCGTACCGCTCCCTTCTACGGCTATTGGCTGGGTGCCTCTCTGCTGACCACCGAGCAGGGCATTGCCATCAACGAAAAGGGCCAGGCTCTGGACACCAACAACCAGCCCATGGCAGGCCTCTACATCACTGGTGATATGTCCGGCAGCTTCTTCGCCAACAACTATCCCTGCCTGATGGCCGGTGTTGCCATGGGCCGCACCCTGACCTCGCCATGAAGGCCATCAAGCAGATGGCCGGTCTGGAATAATCGGAATTTTCTTCGGTTTCTTCTCCATTATTATATCGCAAAGCGGCCCCGTCACGTTGCATCCACAACGCGGCGGGGCCGCTTTTGGCGTATTATTCCGAGATCCGGTAATGGCCCACGATGTCGGTGCGTTTCTCCAGAATGTCCTGTTCGTAAGCCGCCTGCCAAGGGTCATTGTGGTGAATGATGTAGGGCACTCCGTTTTTATTTCTCCGGTCAGACACGATGCCGATATGGTTTTCAAAAATCACCAGATCCCCGCCCTGCCATTCCTCGGTCCTGGACACATCCGTGGTCAGTACAACCGCATGATGCGCAAAAAACACCTTCAGATTTCTCACCCGGCGAAAATCAATGTTGGCATCCGGCTGCCGGATATCGTACCACTGCGGATGCTCCCGGATATCGGCGTCCACCAGCGCCTGCAGATCATATCCGGCATTTTTCAGCGCAAAAGCCACCACATCGGTACACACGCCATAGCCATCGTCCGGATATCCGGTCTGATAATAACGGCTCTTGTATTTTGGACGGGTTTCCACATAGGCCAGCGCATTGTCGAGCACATCTGTCTGGTCATCCACACCATCGCCGTCTGCATCCACCGTGCTGTAAAAATCCGGAATCTGCCCCACATATTGGTCTTGTGGGCGGACTGTAGAAGTGTGCTGATAACGCATCAGCAGAACGAGCAGCACGCCACACAGAAGTATCGCGCCCGCCGCAAGCGAGACACAAAGCATCCGTTTCCCTTCCAATTTATTCATATGCCACCCATCCTGCCTTTCCCGTCTATCACACTCTCAATGTATGCCGATGTGATCGTTCTGTCAAGCATCCCGCCCGCAGCACTTTCCACAAAGAATTTCTCCGTTATTCTACAGACACAACAAAAAAGCCCTGAGAGGAATCTCTCAGAGCTTTCTGTTCAAGTCGGCGACTACCTATTTTCACAAGCCGTTTCCAGCTAACTATCTTCGGCACAAGTGAGCTTAACTTCTGTGTTCGGAATGGGAACAGGTGGGACCTCACCGTCATCGACACCGACCAATCTGACTGAATCAGTATAACACATTTCTGTGTTCCTGTCCAGTATTTCTTAGAAGGACGTACCTTCAAAACTGAATAATCACTGCTACTTCATTTTTTCGTTGACTTAAAAAGTCTCAAGCGAATTGTGGTCAAGCCCTCGATCTATTAGTACACGCTTGCTGAATGAATCACTCCACTTACACATTGTGCCTATCAACCTTGTAGTCTTCAAGGGATCTTACCTGATCAAATCAGTGGGATATCTTATCTTTGGGTCGGCTTCACGCTTAGATGCTTTCAGCGTTTATCCGATCCGTACATAGTTGCCCAGCTATGCTCTTGGCAGAACAACTGGTGCGCCAGAGGTACGTCCGCTCCGGTC
>ENA-OQDM01000714-OQDM01000714.1-human-gut-metagenome-genome-assembly--contig:-NODE-714-length-17231-cov-1.956969_pt1 | contig 17231 bp, 16 predicted proteins | sample MGYA00242772_ERZ504605 | MGnify/ENA primary metagenome ERZ504605 (study PRJEB26092, sample SAMD00036348) | human gut metagenome | host: Homo sapiens | study: EMG produced TPA metagenomics assembly of... | reverse complement strand
TTTTAAAATTTAGTATTGACATTTTCTATTTTATCTGTTATAGTTTAACCATCAAATAAAACAAACGGAAAACAAAAAATTAAATCAAAAAGGAGCGTGAACCCACCGAAAACATAACTTACTTCCCATAATCTAAGAAAGAGAGGTACAGTCCACCAGAAGATTTAAAGATTTTCCATCATAATTAAAACAAGGAGGTACGGACCACCGAGAACGTAAATTTTAATTCCGTATAAGTTTTAAATCTAAGAAATGAGAGGTATATTCCATTGGATAATGAAAATTAAAAGAGTCATCGGCAGAAGAAATCAATCGCTGATGGCTCTTATTTTTTACTTATTTTTATCCCTTTCTTACAAACATAGCCTCATGATCTTCTGCTTTCATATCTTCTTCTTTGTGTTCATAAACATATTAATAACTCCATTTTCTCTGAGGTTCCCATGAAACAAAAACACATCTACCGTCTTATTTTTTTCTTTGTCATGGCTTTTGCTCTTGGCAGTCTTGTAGGAAAGATCTATTCTCATTTTACTTCCGACCCACGATCCGATCCGAATTCTGCCGAAAACAGACAGACCTCTTCTGCTTCTATGACATTCCAAAATGAAAACTGGGGGCTCGGTTTTCAGGAAGAAGGCAAACGGCCCACAGGAAAATGCTTCTATGGAAGAATTAAAAAAATACAATGCCTGGTATGCAGCCGATAGCGATGAGAAAAAAATCTATCTTACCTTTGACGCAGGCTATGACAATGGAAATATGCCTGCCATTCTGAATGCCTTACATAAGCATCAGGTACATGCCACATTTTTTGTTGTGGGGACTCTGATCCGTGAAAAACCGGAACTGATCCGTGAGATCGTAGATGCAGGCCATACCATAGGCAACCACACCATGACACACCCGGATATGTCCGGCATCTCCACAAAGGAAGCCTTTCAGAAGCAGCTTGAGGATGTGGAGGTTCTTTATAAGGAAGCCACCGGAAAAGAAATGACAAAATTTTATCGCCCGCCCCAGGGCATTTACAGCGTGGAAAATTTAGAGATGGCAAAAGAGATGGGATACCACACCTTTTTCTGGAGTCTGGCTTATGTGGACTGGTATCAGGATAAGCAGCCTTCGAAAGAAGAAGCTTTTGAAAAGCTTCTGGGACGGATCCATCCGGGTGCCATCGTGCTGTTGCATAGCACCTCTTCCACCAATGCTTCCATTCTGGATGAGCTGCTGACAAAATGGGAAGAGATGGGATATACCTTCGGAACATTAGAAGAACTTGTGGCATCAGGATCCGCCTGAAAAAAATCGCACATGATCCATGCATCCTCAGTGCCATCAACACGGTTCTTCCCGCTTTTTGGATTCTCCAGATAAGCACACAAAAAATCTGCCCCGGGACTATGTTCTCATATGTTCCGGGGCAGATTTTTCTGTGCTATTGATTTCAGAAAGTGTTCTTCTTATTTAATTGTCTTATTTACTGGACAGCCTTGAATGCCTCATCAAGATCCTGGATGATATCATCGATATTCTCAGTTCCAATGGAAAGACGGATCGTATTTGGCTTGATTCCCTGATCAAGAAGCTCTTCCTCTGTGCACTGGCTGTGTGTTGTAGTAGCCGGATGGATAACAAGGGATTTCACATCTGCAACGTTTGCAAGAAGTGAGAACAGCTCAAGGTTATCAATGAAATCCTTTGCCTTCTGTGCGTCTCCCTTGATCTCAAATGTAAAGATGGAACCGCCGCCGTTAGGGAAATATTTCTTATAAAGCTCCTGCTGGCTTGGATCTGTGGATACAGACGGATGATGAACCTTCTCTACCTGCGGATGATCATTCAGATACTGTACAACCTTCAGTGCGTTCTCAACATGACGCTCTACACGGAGAGACAGTGTCTCAAGTCCCTGAAGGAAGATAAAGGAGCTCACCGGAGAAATTGTTGCTCCTGTGTCACGAAGAAGGATCGCACGGATCTTTGTAACAAATGCTGCCGGTCCGCATGCTTTTGTGAAGCTTACGCCATGATAGCTTGGGTTTGGCTCTGTAAGAGATGCAAATTTGCCGGATGCCTCCCAGTCAAACTTACCACTCTCTACGATCACACCACCGATAGTAGTTCCGTGGCCACCGATGAATTTTGTTGCGGAATGAACAACGATATCTGCGCCGTACTCAATTGGTCTTACGAGGTATGGTGTTGCAAATGTATTATCTACAACAAGCGGAATTTTATGTTTGTGAGCAATTTTTGCAAGAGCCTCAATATCTACAACATCAGAATTTGGGTTTCCAAGAGTCTCAATATAAACAGCTTTTGTGTTCTCCTGGATCGCATTCTCCACTTCCTCGAGATTAAATACATCAACAAATGTTGTTGTGATTCCGTATGCCGGAAGCGTATGCTCCAGAAGGTTTGTTGTACCGCCGTAAATATTTTTGGCTGCTACAATGTGATCTCCCTGCTGTGCAAGATTCTCGATCGTGTATGTGATAGCTGCTGCACCGGATGCTACTGCAAGTGCTGCGGAACCACCCTCAAGTGCTGCGATCCTCTTCTCAAATACGTCCTCTGTCGGGTTTGTAAGACGTCCGTAAATGTTACCGGCATCTGCAAGTCCGAAACGTGCTGCTGCATGATCGCAGTTGCGGAATACATAGGAAGATGTCTGGTAGATTGGTACTGCTCTTGCATCTGTAACCGGATCCGGCTGTTCCTGTCCTACGTGAAGCTGTAATGTCTCAAATTTGAATTTTCTCTGATCTCTTGTAATTTTGCTCATGTGTTTGTCCTCTTTTCTTTTATTTTTATATTCGGTAAAATAGTAATTGCTTATCTTATGATCATCTGCTTATCAGCGACAACAACACATTCGCTTTTCTTCGATAAACACCCTTGTTGACTTCTGTAAAACCTTCATGATTTCCTCCTGATCATCACGTTGCTCACCTTGTTTTGTGTGCTCCGTTTTTTGATGATGCAATCATATCACCCTTTTCCTAGTATGTCAATGGGGTTTATCTATTTAGGTTCTCACCTTTATTTATGACTGGCTATAGATTTTTTTTATAACGCCACCACCTACAACCTCATCTCCGTCATACATCACTACAGCCTGGCCTTTTGTGATGGCTCTCTGCGGTTCATCAAATTTCACATGAAGGATGCCATCCGGTGTCTGCCATGCAGTGGCAGGCTGCTCTTTGTGACGGTAACGGATCTTGCAGTCACTCTTTTCGGCTCAGTTAAGCTGTCCACAGAGATCAGATTTACATTGTCTGCCTCCAGTTCACTGCTGAAAAGATCTTCGTTGTCCCCGAGAACTACCGTATTGGTCTTCGGAGAGATCTCACAGACATAAAGACGACTGGCTGCCGGAATGCCAAGACCGCGACGCTGGCCGATCGTGTAATGGATGATTCCCTTATGGCGTCCGATATAGTTTCCCTCTTTATCTACAAAATCACCCTCCGGTGTTTTTTTGCCTGTGTACTTCTCAATAAATTTCGCATAGTCGCCGTCCGGTACAAAGCAGATATCCTGACTGTCATGCTTTCTGGCATTGATAAAGCCATGTTTTTCGGCAATGACACGAACCTGGTCCTTCCGGAGACCTCCAAGCGGAAGCTTTACATGTGCCAGCTGTTCCTGGGTCAGCATATAGAGAACGTATGACTGATCCTTTGTATCGTCCACTGCTTTTTTCAGAAGGTAGCGGTCCCGTTTCTCATCGTACTCCACTCTTGCATAATGTCCGGTTACAATATAATCGTAGCCAATCTCCTGCATGCGGTGAAACATTTTATCAAATTTCAGATATCGGTTACAGTCGATACATGGATTAGGGGTGCAGCCGTTTTCGTAGGCATCTACAAACCTGTCCATAACCTCTGTATGGAAATCTGCGGTAAAATTAAACACGTAGTAAGGCATATCCATCTGATAGGCTACGCTTCTGGCATCCTCGACATCGTCCAGGGAACAGCAGGTCTTTTCCCTGTGGACACCGATATCTTCGTTGTTGTAAAGTTTCATGGTAGCGCCGATGCACTCGTCACCGGATTCCTTTGTCAAAAGAGCTGCCACGGAGCTGTCTACACCGCCGCTCATTGCTATGATTGCTTTTTTCATTTATATCTTATCTTAACCTTTCCTGATGATTGATGATTTCTCAGCTTTGCAGCCTGTATTCTCTTACGGTTACTGCAATTTCGCATTTATTATAATATGGCAGTTATTCTTTGTCCACGATTTTTCACCCGGAACCTTTGCTTTGCTTCTTTCCTGCAGGCTCTCTTTGGTATATAATAGAAAATATTTTTCAGAAAAGGATGTGACTATATGAAGCTTTCCCTGTTTTCCACGCTGCGAGGATATCGGAAGGAATACCTTCCCAAAGATATTTTCTCCGGCATCATCATGGCAGCTGTTTCCATCCCTATCTCCATGGGATATGCCCAGATTTCCGGGATCCCGGCGGTATACGGACTGTACGGTTCTGTTCTGCCAATCCTTTTGTTTGCTCTATTTTCCACTTCAAGACAGTTTATCTTCGGAGTTGATGCGGCACCTGCTGCCATTGTAGGTGGTGCACTGTCTACTCTTGGCATTGCTGCAGAGTCAGAAGCTGCCATGGATTATGTTCCTGCCATCGCACTTTTTGCAGGTCTGTGGCTGTTTATCTTCTTTCTGCTTCACGCAGATAAGATCGTGGACTTTATCTCCACACCTGTTATGGGCGGTTTTATCAGCGGTATCGCAGTTACCATCATCCTGATGCAGATCCCGAAACTTATGGGAAGTCCTGCAGGATCCGGAGAGCTCCTGGAACTGGCAGAGCATATCTTCGCTGCCGCCAAAAATATCAGCTGGCTTTCCCTCTTCATGGGGCTTGGTGCTCTGGTGCTGATCCGCACATTTAAAAAGCTGGCGCCGAAATTCCCCATGGCTATCGTTATTATGGCTCTGGGTGTTCTTTCCACCGTTGTTTTTCATGTGGACGAAAAAGGCGTAGTCCTCCTGCAGTCTGTAGAACGTGGACTTCCCTCCCTGGTGATCCCGGATTTCGGAAATGTTGATCTGACCCAGGCGGCAGGCCGCGGTCTTATGGTTGCTGTTGTCATTATGGCAGAAACTCTTCTTGCAGAGAATACCTTTGCGTTCCGCAATGATTATAAGCTGAACGACCGTCAGGAAATCCTGGCCTGTGCCGCCGGAAATATTGCTGCCGCCGCAGTAGGCTGCTGCCCGGTAAACGGCAGTATCTCCCGCACCTCCCTCAATGAACAGTACGGTGGAAAATCTCAGGCGGTTTCCATCACTGCCGGGATCACCATGGCTCTGATCCTTCTTTTCGGCACCGGTTTTATCGGATATCTTCCGGTTCCTGTACTGACAGCCATTGTGATCTCTGCTCTGATGGATGTGGTGGAAACCCATCTGGCTGTACGTCTTTTCAAAGTAAGCCGTACAGAATTCTACATCTTCATGGCTGCCGGTTTCAGTGTGCTCTGTCTTGGAACCATTTATGGGGTTATCATTGGTATCCTGCTCTCTTTCGTAGCTGTGATCCTGAAGGCCACCAATCCGCCGCGCTCCTTCCGTGGTATGATCCCTGGAAGAGATGCTTATTTTGATCTGTCCAAAAACCGTTTCGCCTACCCTATTAAGGGCGTTGTGATCTACCGTTTCAGCGAAAACCTGTTTTTTGCAAATATAAAGATTTTTCAGGAAGATATTGAGAACAGCATCCGAAAAGACACCAGGGTAGTGATCGTAGATGCCAGTGCTATCAACAGCATTGATGTCACAGCAGCAGACCGTCTGGATGCCATCTCCGCAAGCCTGAAAAAACGTGGGATCCGTTTTTACCTCACAGAACATTCCACCCAGATCAATGACCAGCTGCGTCAGTTCGGCATCGGTCATATGATCAAGGACGGTATGGTCCGCCGTACCATTCTTGCTGCTCTGCATGACGCAGGGATCGAAGCCCCTTATGAACTGGATGTTCCAAAGGAAGACGAGACAAAGCTTCTGCGCCGCAGTATCGCTTTTCTTCCGGCAGAGGAAGAAAATACCCTGGAAGAGTTCGCCTGGGCTTTTGGTGATGATGCAGTAAAAGAGATCGAAGAATCTGTCCATCACATTATTGAACAGCTGCATCAGATCCCGGATATCCAACGTCTCTCCGAAGAAGGTCTGGAAGAGCTTCTGGATAACTGGCATGGGCTGGGTGTTCTGGATGAGGATGAACTGCTTCGAAGATTGAATTACATATGGATGAGCTGCCTGAGGAATTAACTTCCGACCGGAAACTGATCCTTCATCTTCTGGAAAAGCGCCGTGGCAAGCTGAAAGAAAAAATCCTTGCCGAGCTTGCCGAGCATCCGGAAGTCCTAGAACGGCTGGAACAGCGCCGGAAAAAGCTGGAAGAACGGCTGGAAAAGCAGAATCCGGAAGCTGTTCAGAAATGGAAGCACTGGAAGGAAGAGCATCTCAAAGACTGATTTCTGCATACATCCCCTTTCCAGGTCCATGATCAGATTGCAGGGTTTCCTGCATATTTCTCACAGATATTGATAAAATCCTGCATCACGGCAGAAGGCCTGCGATCCTTTTTCCAGGCAAGAAGGATCCTGGTCTTCAGCTTCTCTTCTTCAATGATGCGGATCGGAAGATCTGTACAGAGATCTTCCATGGATCTTGGAAAAACGGCGGTTGCAAGACCTTCCTGCACCCAGAGCATGGCGTCTCTGGGATCATCGCAGACACAGAAAATATCCGGCTGGAGATTTTTTTCTCCAAAGGCTTTCATCAGAAATTCTTCGTACCGCCGGTAAATAATGAGAGGGCATCCGGTCAGCTCTTTAAGGCTGACGCCCTCTTTTTTTGTCTCATTTTCCGGGATCTCCGGAGGAAGGACCGCGATCATGGGTTCCTCATCCAGTTCCAGATAATTTAAACCTTCCAGCTTGATAGGTGTACGCACTACCGAAACATCAATGATCCCATCCATCAGATAATTCAGAAGTGTAAAGGTGATCGCATCCCTTACCTCAAAGTTTACATCACAATTTTCCCTGGAAAATCTGGAAATATAAGGCATAATGGTGGTCACTGTGGTTGGCGTGATCCCGATACGTAAAACCTGTTTTTTCCCTGCTTTGGATACTTCCAGTTCTGTGGAACGAACGTAGCTCAAAATGTTCTCTGTCCTGTCATAAAGAAGCTTTCCGGCTTCTGTTAGTGTCACGCCTGCCCTGGTCCGCTCAAAAAGCTTCACCTTCAGCTCTGCTTCCAGCTGCTTGATCTGATAGCTCAGCGGCGGCTGGGACATGTTCAGTCTCCTTGCGGCTTCATTGATGCTTCCTGTTGCTGCGATCTCATGAAAATATTCCAGCTGTCTGATTTCCATATATAAATCCTTCTTTCTTTATCTGATATATAACACAGGCAAAACCCATCTACTGCTTATTGCTTTTCGCTGTCCCACTGAGTACTTTCTTAATTCGGTTAAGAAATACTATATCTGCAATACTTTGTAAATACTATGAATATCTTTCCCACACAATTATACGAAAAACCATACTTCTATCATCCACAGACTTCCGTTCCAGGCAATAGCAAAATTATATTATCATACATTAAAAACAATATTATACGTATTATCTCCATAGGAGTATAATAACAGAGGTTTATTATAGAAAAATAAGGAAACGGAGGAAGAAAAAGAAATGCGAACACTTGCAAAATATCTTCAAAACTACAAAAAAGAAAGCGTTCTGGCTCCTTTTTTCAAGTTTCTGGAAGTTGTATTTGATCTGCTGGTACCTGTCGTCATCGCCCAGATCATCGATGTGGGAATTGCAAATAATGACCACGGCTATATCGTTCAGAAGTTTTTTTATTCTGATACTGATGGCTGCTGCAGGACTTGCAGTCAGCATTACTGCACAGTTTTTTGCTGCAAAAGCCAGCGTAGGCTTTGCCACAGAAGTGCGTCAGGCTGTATTTGACCATATCCAGAAGCTTTCCTATACGGAGCTGGACACCCTTGGCACTGACACGCTGATCACCCGTCTTACAGACGATGTCAATCAGGTACAGAACGGAGTAAACATGGGACTCCGTCTTCTTCTTCGAAGCCCGTTTATTGTTCTAGGCTCTATGGTAATGGCTTTTACCATCAATGTGCGCTGTGCACTGATCTTTGCAGTTGCCATTCCGGTACTGTTCCTGGTTGTCTTTGTGATCATGTTTTTAAGTATCCCGCTTTTCAAAAAAGTACAGGGACGTCTGGATTCCGTCACCCGTCTTACCAGAGAAAACCTGACCGGTGTCCGTGTGATCCGTGCATTTTGCCGTGAAGCTGATGCCGTTGCGGAGTTTGATGAAAGCAATCTTGCACTTACCAGACTGAACGAATTTGTCGGAAAAATCTCTGCACTTTTAAATCCTGCAACTTATGTACTGATCAATATCGCAACAGTAATCCTGATCCGGACTGCAGGTGTACAGGTAAACCTCGGAAACATGCAGCAGGGTGAAATCGTTGCTCTTTACAACTATATGGCACAGATGATCGTAGAACTGATCAAGCTTGCGTCCCTGATCATCACCCTGAACAAATCCATGGCCTGTGCGGATCGCGTTGCCGGAATCCTGAAGGTCGATTCCACCATGACTTACCCGGACAAAGCTTCCTTACCGACTGTGGAAAGCCGTGACTATGCAGTTGCCTTTGACCATGTGAGTTTCTCCTATGCAGGAACCGGCGCACCTAGCCTTTCTGATATCACTTTTTCCGCAAAAAAAGGCTCTACGATCGGAATCATCGGCGGTACCGGAAGCGGTAAATCCACTCTTGTGGATCTGATCGCCCGTTTCTACGACGCAACCTCCGGAGTCATTACCCTCGACGGTCAGAATGTACAGACCTATTCCAGGCAGGAACTCAGGGAAAAAATCGGCGTAGTTCCTCAAAAAGCAGCACTTTTCCAGGGAACCATCCGCGATAACTTAAGCTGGGGACGGGAAGATGCCACGGACGAAGAAATGTGGGAAGCACTTACCACCGCTCAGGCTCGTGAAATCGTAGAGAAAAAGGACGGTCAGCTGGATTTCCGTCTGGAACAGAACGGCCGGAATCTTTCCGGTGGCCAGCGTCAGAGACTTACCATTGCCCGCGCTCTTGTGAAAAAACCAGAGATCCTGATCCTGGATGACAGTGCCAGTGCTCTTGACTTTGCCACAGATGCGGCACTTCGGAAATCCCTTCACCAGCTTGGTGGAAAAACAACCACCTTCCTGGTATCCCAGAGAGCAGCCAGCATCCGCCAGGCCGATCTGATCCTGGTACTGGACGATGGTCAGCTTGCCGGAAAAGGAACCCATCAGGAACTGATCTCTACCTGTGAAACCTACCGTGAGATCTTTTTCTCACAGTTCCCAGAAGAGCGTACCAAATATGAAAAAGCGACTGGAAAGGAGGTCCTGGCATGAGTAAAACAGATAAAACCGAAAAAAACAAAAACAGCATGGCAACCTTCTTCAAGGTACTACGTTTTATTGGAAAATACCGTTTTCTTCTCGTATTAAGTGTGATCCTGGCTGCAGTCACTGTAATTTTGCAGCTGTATGTTCCCGTACTTTTTGGTTATGCCATTGATGAGGTCGTTGCTGCCCACGAAGTTGATTTTACAAGAATGGGATTCTATCTTTCCCGTATTCTTGTCATGATCGTATTTTCCGGCATTGCCACCTGGATCATGAGTGTCATCAACAACCGTATGACCTACCGCACAGTACAGGATATCCGTGCAAGATCCATCCGCCATATCCAGAAGCTTCCTCTGTCCTACCTGGACGGACACAGCACCGGTGATATCATCAGCCGTGTCATCGCAGATACGGATATTCTTTCCGATGGTATGCTCCTTGGATTTACACAGCTGTTTTCCGGTGTCATCACCATCATCGGAACCCTGCTCTTCATGTTCTCCAAAAATGTGTGGATCACTCTGATGATCATTGTTCTGACACCTGTAAGCTTTTTTGTGGCGAAATTCATCTCCTCCCATTCCTTCCAGATGTTCCGTGCGCAGAGTGATGCCCGTGGACGTCAGACTGCACTGATCGAGGAAATGATCGGAAATCAAAAAGTGGTTCAGGCCTTTGGTTACGAAAATCGTTCTTCCGAACGTTTTGCTGCGATCAATGAAGAACTCCGTGATGCCAGCCAGAAGGCTGTTTTTTACAGCAGCCTCACCAACCCGTCCACACGATGTGTCAACAACATCATTTACGCAGGTGTAGCTCTTGCAGGTGCCTTTCTGATCCCGGGCGGTCATCTGACTGTCGGTGGACTTTCCGTACTGCTGGCTTATGCAAACCAGTATATGAAGCCCTTCAACGATATCAGCTCCGTGATCACAGAGCTTCAGAACGCTCTGGCCTGCGCTACCAGGATCTTTGATCTTCTGGAGGAAGAGCCGGAAAGCCCGGATCCGTCCGGAACTCTTGTCGATGTAAAAGGTGCAGTGGATATCCGGAATGTTTCCTTCCGCTACGAAGCGGACAAACCTCTCATTAAAAACTTTAATCTTCATACAGAACCAGGCAGACGTATTGCCATCGTAGGTCCTACCGGTTGTGGCAAGACAACTTTTATCAACCTGCTGATGCGGTTCTATGACGTGACCGGTGGAAGTATTTCCGTGGACGGAACCCCCATCACCGATGTTTCCAGACATGCCCTCCGCGGAAGCTATGGCATGGTTCTCCAGGATACCTGGATCAAGCATGGAACTGTCCGTGACAACATCTGTATCGGAAAGCCGGATTCTTCTGATGAGGACGTGATCCAGGCAGCTAAAATGTCCCACAGCTGGGAATTTATCCGCCGTCTTCCAAATGGCCTGGATACCATTCTTTATGAAGACAGCTTAAGCCAGGGACAAAAGCAGCTTCTCTGCATCACCCGTGTCATGCTGTGTCTGCCGCCAATGCTGATCCTTGACGAGGCAACCTCCAGTATTGATACCCGAACAGAAATGCTGATCCAGGAGGCATTTGACCGGATGATGCAGGGGCGAACAAGCTTTATCGTTGCACACCGTCTTTCTACCATCCGCAATGCAGATGAGATTCTTGTCATGAAAGACGGAAGCATCATCGAGCAGGGAAACCATGAAGAGCTTATGGCAAAAGGCGGATTCTATCAGAAGCTTTATAACAGCCAGTTTGTGAAGGTTTCTGAGTAATATAAGCTGATTTTAACCGAATCAGGCAACTGGCTAAATGCGGATCGCAAATATCCGCCTGACTTAAAATTCTCCGGAACACAGATTTTCTGTACCGGAGAATTTTTTTATACTGTATCAATGATATAAAAAAAATAAACATCTCCATATGATATCTATTTTGATATCCAGGATGATGTCTATTTTTATAAAACTATATTCAGCTCTTTTTATATTTTGTCCGAAGAAGCCATTTCTGATCGATCACTTTCAGCTCTTCTCCAAAACGGATGTGAAGCCTTACAGAACCCGGAAGCTGCTCTACATGCTCAATATTTCCGGTTCCGAATTTCGGATGACTGACATCCTCTCCGATCTCATAGCGTACAATACTGTTCTGAGTATTCCTGTGCTGCTGCTCTCTTCTGTAAGTATCCCGCACCGTTACAGTACGGTCATGGATCGGGCTTCGGAGTTTTTTCTCATAGTTGTGTTTCATCAGAGCTTCCCCTGCCTTATAATATGGCGTTGGTGCCGCACCAGTCAGGGAACAGCAGTATTTCCAGGCGCTTCCGTGGGTTCCGTGCTGCCACTGATACTCTGAGGGAATGTGAAAATTATATTGCATATAGTGGGCATATTCATGTTTGTAAAGATCCAGTCGGTCTTCTTTTTTCAGAGGATTTTTTACCGCATAGCCGATAAACAGCAGAGAAAAATGGAAATGCTCTTTTTCGTGGCAGCTGCCTCTTGTATAAGATCCCAGCAGATCCGGCTCCATGCCAAAAGTTATAGGGATCTTTGCTCCGTTAAGATGAAATTTTTTATCGAATTCTGCATAGAGACTTCGGATCTGAGCTGTAAGTATTGGGATTTCTTTCTGCAGGGCCTGTGAAAGTGTCTGATCGATCATTGTATCTGCAACTCCTTATCGTCACCTTTTGCAAATTTATAAAATGAACAATCGCTACTATATCATTTTTCGGAAAAAATGTAAACACCTGAAAAAAATTACTGTTCCAGTTCTTTCCTCACATCCGGGAACATTTCCACACAACGTTTCAGGATTCCCTGCATGTAGGCAATGGCAATTCCGTAATTGGTGATAGGAATCTCCTGATCCAATGCACATTTCTGACGGTAACGCATTTCTCTCTCATTAAGCATACATCCGCCACAATGCACGATCAGACTGTACTTCGTCACATCCTCCGGGAAATCTCTTCCGGAGGAATACTCAAATTCCAGCTTTTTCCCCGTATAATTACGGATCCAGCGTGGAAGCTTGACTGTTCCGATATCATCACACTGCCTGTGGTGGGTACATCCCTCTGAGATCAGGATCTTGTCACCGTCTTTCAGCCGGTCCAGTGCTGCTGCCCCAGCTGCCGCTGTCTTTAGATTTCCTTTAAATCTGGCAAACAGAATAGAGAATGAAGTAAGCCAGATGTCTTCTGGAGTTTCTTCACTGACTCTGGCAAAGACCTGGCTGTCTGTGATCACAAGCTTTGGTTTTTTCCCCAGAGTTTCCAGTGTATTGGAAAGCTCATCCTCTTTGATCACGATGGCTGCTGCTCCGGCTTCCAGCACATCACGGATCGTCTGCTGCTGCGGAAGGATCAGACGCCCTTTTGGTGCAGCTTTATCTATGGGAACTACAAGAATCGCAAAATCTGATGGTTCAAGGAGATCCCCTACCAGACGCAATTTCAGTTCATCCGTTACTGCCAGCGAAGCGATCTTTTCTTTCAATTCGTAGATATTCTGACCGGTGGCGGCGCTGGCATAAATAGATTGCTCTGTGTTCTGGTTTTCATGATCCTGTTTCTGGCTGACACTACTCTCTTTGACCGCACCCGCATGGGTATTCCGGTTTAAGTTATTATCTGAAGAAAGCCGGTTCCCATCTTTTGTTTTCAGCAGATCTGCCTTGTTATAAACAACCAGATATGGAATCTCCTTCTCTTTAAAAATATGGATCAATTCTTCATCCACACTGGTTTTTCCCACAGTGGCATCTACTACAAGAACTGCTACATCCACTCTGTTCAACACCTGTTTCGCCTTGCGGACGCGAAGTTCTCCAAGATGTCCTTCATCATCAATACCTGGTGTATCTATGATCACCACCGGGCCCATAGGAAGTAGTTCCATGGCCTTACTTACCGGATCTGTAGTAGTTCCCTTTACATCGGATACCACAGCCAGCTCCTGGCCTGTCACCTTATTTACGATACTGGATTTTCCTGCATTTCTTCTGCCAAAAAAACCGATATGTACACGGTCTGCTGACGGTGTTTCATTCATTCCCATAATTTATCCTCTTTTCTTTCAGCATCAGACAGGTCCTCATCCATTCCTGTTCCTATCAACCTGCTTCTTTTTGATTTTTCAAAAGCCGGACATTCCTTCCACTCTTATATCATAGTGTAGTATCTCTTTCAGCATTTCTTTTCTTTTATCCAACTGTGTGGGACGTGTCATATTGAAATCATAAAGTCGATCCAGCTTTTTGATCTGATCCTGGATGATCTCATCATCATTAGGAAGATATAGCTCTCCTGTATGCATTTTTTCTCATTGAGCGCATGTCAACACCTCCTTTTTTGCGTTTTTACAAAAATGATATTTTTTATGTTATCATATCCTATATTCACCTACAAGCATGAATTTTCTGAATAATCCGAGGCTTTTTCGTGAATCTGTTATATTTATATATAATCTGCAGATTTATCTTCTGTCAACAGATTTCTGTATTTTTGCTATTCACAAAATCTTCCACTCTGTCAGATCACTTTATTTTTCTGCTCCGTTTCCAATTCTTCATCGGTAAAGATCAACTGGTACTCACTGACATCATTATATTTTATGAGATTTTTTTGCCAAACTTGGTATGGTCCGCCAGAAGATAGCCTTCCTCTGCATTGGCATACACGCAGCGTTTCACAGCTGCTTCGATCTCTCTAGTGGCCGATGCTCCAAAAGAGGCATCTACTGCACTGGCTCCAAAAAAGCTTTGTCATAATGAAATCTGGATACATATTCTGCAGTTGAATGATCCAGTGGTCCGACGTACTCTTCCTAGTAGATCCCAGACGCCATATGAAGCTGTATTTTAGGATTTTTGTAAAGTTCTTCCATCACCGGAAATGAATTGGTCACAACCGTAAGATTCATATCGGGCAAAAAACGTAGCATGAGAAGAAGTGTTGTGATGGTATCCAAAAAGAGAACTTCACCTTCTTTAATATAAGACGCAACTTTTCTTGCAATGTCCAGTTTATTCTGGTAAAGTTTCTCCTGACGTAAGGAAAAACTTAAGCCCATCGGATACATTTTTTTTAGGCTTGCACCACCATATTCTCTTTATTATATCATGAACAAAACATAAACAAACATTTTTATTTTGTTATTTATGTGCTATTTTTATATGCAGAAACACCGATACTCATCTTTTGCAGAAAGGATCTCGAATATGAAACCATTATCTTCATTTAAGCCACAGGCTGTTTTCAGCGATATTGACGGCACTTTACTAACCTCAGAACATGTGGTATCTCCGCTGACTAGTTCCGCCATTCATACTTTGACAGATCAGGGCGTTCTGTTTACTATTTCTTCAGCACGAAGCCCTTCCGGCATCCGTCCTATTATTAAAAAAAATGATTTCCATTGTTGTACCATTGCATTCAGTGGTGCACTAATCCTGGATGAAGATCAAAATATCCTTTACGAAAAAGGAATAAGCATTTCCGACGCTTCCAAAATCATTGATGTGATCGAAAAAAATGTCCTCACGTGACCTGGAATGTTTTACCTCAGAAGACTGGATCGTAAAAGACCGGACAGACCCTCATGTGATCCATGAAGAAACGGTTGTGGAAACTACCTCTATAGAGGGATCCCTTCAGTCTCTCTCAGATACGCTTATGGTAGATAAAATCCTGTGTATGTGCGATTCTGAATATATGTCACCGTCAGAAACACTTCTTCGCAAATATTTTCCGGAATTATCTATTGCAAGATCTTCCGATTCTCTTCTGGAGATCATGGCTGGCGGCATAAACAAAGCGGAAGCTGTAAAATATCTTTGTGATCTTCGAAAAATCCCTCTTACCAGTACTATTGCATTCGGAGATAATTATAATGATCTGGAAATGCTGGAGGCAGTAGGATGTGGAGTTTTGATGGGAAATGCACCTTCTGAGCTGCAAAAACATTTCTCTTTTGTAACAAAGAGTAATGATCAGGACGGGATTTTTCAGGCCTTTAAAGAATTGGGAGTTCTGAATTAAAGAATATTTATAACAAATAGAAAGTCTCTTCCAGAAGATAATTTTTTATCTGTACCTGTGAAAGAGACTTTCTGTATTTCAGTAGATATTATTTATTTCAGTGCCGTTCCGGCTTTAAAAGCATCGCCGACTTTTTCGCCAAGACGGATATATGCATTGTTGAACGGATCAAAAGTGATCGGTGCTGCTTTTGCAACATCTACGTTTCCATTTTCATCCAGAACGCTCTCATCCACGCTGACATTTACGATCTCACCGATCAGCCGGCAGGTGTCTTTATCATAGCTTTTCAGCTTACATTCTATACAGATTGGAAGCTCTTTGATAATAGGTGCATCTACTTTTTCAGATTTTTCTGCTGTAAATCCGGCTTTTACAAATTTATCCGGCTCTTTGTTTCCGGAAACAATTCCTACATAGTCGCAGGCTGTCATATGCTCCACATCTGCCATACTTATTGTAAAAGCGCCTTTTTTCAGGATGTTTTCAGTTGTTTTATGATTTTCACTGACACAGATGGAAATTTCCTTATCATCGCTGATTCCTCCCCAGGCTGCATTCATAACATCCGGTTTTCCATCCTCACCATATGTAGCGATCATTAATACCGGCTGTGGATAAGTGTAAGGCTTTGCTCCGAAATCTTTTCTCATGATCTTTCACTCCTTTATTGTATTGCCGTTACTTTTTATAAATTGACGTACAAGCTGCAGACCTCCCAGCGGAACACAGAATTTATCTCTGTGCTGACTGCATTGCTGATACGTTTCTTCCAGATCAAACCACTGTACCTCTTCTACTTCTTCCTTTTGAAGTGTAAGATGATCGATCTCTACCGGGTGATCGTAAATATAAACAAAAGCGATTTCTTCATCCCGGAATATTTTTCCATGAAATTCTCTGGCAAAAGATATGGGGAATTTTCCTGCAAACTGCAGATCAGCTGATTCTGCATGGATTCCCAGTTCTTCTTCCAGTTCCCGTAATGCCGATTCCATTGGTTCATCTCCCGCCTGTATGTGACCTGCAGATGAAGTATCAAATTTTCCAGGAAAGGAGTCCTTGTTTCTGGATCTTTTCTGAAGAAGGATCTCTGTTTTTTCATTCCTCCGACGGATGATCCAGATATGAGCAGTACGATGAGGGATTCCTTCTGCGTGAGCAATACTCCGTTCTACGATCTTTCCAGTGGGATTTCCGTTTTCATCTATGATATCAAATAATTCCATTTTTCTGCTTCTTTCTCATAAATTATTCTTTCTTAACCAAACCAATTTCATTCTAGCATGATTTCGAAATAGTTTCCAGTCTGTTATCAGAAAACATTCTATAGGGAATTACTTGGTTCGGTCAAATATTACGATATATATAACGGATATTTATACAAACATATAAAAAGTGCCTGTAAACAATTCCTTGTTTACAGGCATAAAAAAACTCCCCCTGTTGGACTCGAACCAACGACACTGCGGTTAACAGCCGCATGCTCTACCGACTGAGCTAAGGAGGATTACTTAAATATTTAATTAAGGTTTGTACCTTAAAAACTACATACATGTTTGTTGATCGTTAATCAAACTCTTGAATCAATTCTTAACCTGCGTTTCTTGGTCAAGCCCTCACCCGATTAGTAACAGTCAGCTCCATGTGTTACCACACTTCCACCTCTGCCCTATCTACCTCGTCG
>ENA-OQDM01000713-OQDM01000713.1-human-gut-metagenome-genome-assembly--contig:-NODE-713-length-17255-cov-5.362798_pt1 | contig 17255 bp, 18 predicted proteins | sample MGYA00242772_ERZ504605 | MGnify/ENA primary metagenome ERZ504605 (study PRJEB26092, sample SAMD00036348) | human gut metagenome | host: Homo sapiens | study: EMG produced TPA metagenomics assembly of... | reverse complement strand
TATGAATTCTGGTGATTTTATTTTCAGGGTGTGCAGCCTTTTCGTAAGCCTTGATAATTTCCTGCACAAGACGGTGGCGCACAACATCTTTCTCAGTAAAATAGCACTGTGCAATCCCATTTACATTTTTAAGCACGTGCAGTGCATCCACAAGACCGCTGCGGGTGCGTTCCGGCAGATCGATCTGGGTCACATCACCGGTAACCACCACCTTGGAGCCGACACCCATACGTGTGAGGAACATTTTCATCTGCTCCGGTGTGGTGTTCTGTGCCTCGTCCAGAATGATAAAGGAATCATCCAGCGTGCGTCCGCGCATATAGGCAAGCGGTGCAACCTCAATGATCTGCTTTTCCACAAGGCGCTCGTAAGTTTCGGCACCAAGCATATCAAACAGGCCGTCATACAGCGGGCGCAGATAAGGGTCTACCTTCTGCTGCAGATCACCGGGCAGAAAGCCCAGCTTTTCACCTGCTTCCACTGCCGGGCGGGTGAGCACGATGCGGGAAACATCCTTGGCTTTAAAAGCCTTTACCGCCATGGCAACGGCCAGATAGGTCTTGCCGGTACCCGCCGGGCCAACGCCAAAGGTGATGGCATTGGTGCGGATGGCATTGAGATATTCCTTCTGGCCCAGTGTTTTGGGCCGGATCGGCCGCCCCTTGACCGTTACGGTAACAAAATCTTCGGTCAGTTCCTTGACCCGCTTTTCTGCTCCGTCGTGCGCCAGACTGATGCAGTAGCGCACGGTCTGGTCTTCCAGCGGTGTATGATTCTCGATCAGAAGCAGCATTCCCTCCACAGCGCGGCTGGCCGCGGCAACATTGGCCGGTTCGCCTGAAAGCCGCAGCTGCGTGCCCCGGCAGACCGCCGTAACAGAAAATTCGTTCTCCAGCAGACGGATGTTCCGGTCGCAGTTGCCAAAAACAGCTGCGGCGACCTCTACACTATCCAGTTCAATATTCTTTTCTGCCATGTGCTCCTCCTGAAAGGATATATTTTAATGCTTCTATTGTACCACCAAAATCTCGAGAAGAAAACTGTGAAAAGTACACAAAATATTTTCATCCGTTCCATCGGTTTTTTCATACGCCAAGGCAGCTGCCCATGCAAAGCGTCAGCGGCAAAAAAGAAAATGCAGAAACAGGAATGCATCCTGTACGAATGATCTTGTCAAGACCTTTTGTGCCACAACCACAGAGAAAAACAAAACATATCTTTGGCCAAAAAGGCAATAGCAAACTTTTCCCCTGCGTGCTACAATAGCAAGCGTTGTGCGGCTTGCACCCGGCCGGCCGCTCCGGAATGCTGAAATCAAAGGAGAAGGAACCATGGAACAACTTTTTCTGATGCCCGGTGAAGAACGCTGCGAACGCTTCAAGGATGGCAACGGTATTCCGAGAGTTCACTACTCCTATCGCTCGATGCACGGTGCATTCTTCGACTGCGAGAGCCGCAGTTTGGAGGAAGCACAGCGCCTGTGTGAGGACTGGCTGGTAGGTCAGGACCGCTGCTACCGCAACTGAAATAGAAACCTCCGCTTCCCTGTCGGTACTGCCGCCGGGAAGCGGAGGTTTTTGCTTTATACAGTTTTATTTCCACAGTTGAGCGCAGACAAGTTCCAGCACACTGCCCGCGATGCAGCGGGCCTTATCCGAAATGAGAAAACAGTTGGAAAGTTCCTCTTTGCGGGGGTCTATATCGGCCACCTTAAAACCGGGCGTTACCGGATAACTGCTGCGCAGAAGTCCGCGCAGAATGCCCGTGATCTGTGTGGTCACAGAGATCATGGCACCATCTGCCGTGCGGATTTGCGCAATGGTCTCACCCGCTTCCACAATATCTCCAATTTTGCGGAGATCCATAAATATACCGGCCGTGTCGGCATGGATCACGCGCTCTTTTCCGTAGCCTCCAACGATTCCGGGAATGCCGGTATCAGGGATGGCACTGCCTTCCCGAATGATGCGTCCCAGCCGGTGGCCGCGATTGGTTTCCACCACCACATCCACATCCTGCCCGGCCGTGAAACCGGGGCCGAGTGCAATGGTCAGGGGTGCCATATCCCGCGTTGTGCCAAGATTCTTTTTGGCAAGGATCGCATCCACAAGGACATCCGGCTTTGCGGGCGCAATGCTTTTTCCTTGCGGGTCTACCAGAACAGGAACGGCATTCTGTTTCCAGACTTCTTCTGCCTGCGCCAGAGTTTCGATCCGTACCGCACACAGACCTTCAACGGCGGTCTCACCTTCATAAACGGCTTCGCACAGAGAAACCTGCCGCCGGATCGCCGCCGGATGCTCCGCTTCCAGCACCAGCACACGCAGGCCTGCGCTCCACAGCCGGTGAATGGTGCCGGTAGCAAGGTCGCCGCCGCCGCGCACAAGGATCAGTGCATCCTTCTTCATTTGATCTCCTCTCCGGGCTGGAGTCGAGTCAATACGATCTCCATAGACCCACCGCAGGCAGCAATTGCTGCATCATCATTTTTGCCGTCTGCCGAAAAATGCAGCCGTTGATACGCCGGAGCCGCTCCCGTCAGCATTTCCTGTGCAGCCAGAATGGTGCGGTGCTCCATAATACCGCCGCCCACGCTGCCCACAATAGAGCCGTCTGTGCGAACCAGCATTTTTGCGCCGATTTCCCGCGGCGTAGAGCCGTGCCGCGCCGCAATCACGGCAAGCACCGCCTGCTGCCCGGCGGCATCTGTCTGAGCCATGGCTTCCAGAAGGGCAGATGAAAAGCCCTCCGTCTGCGGACGCGCATTCTTGATCGATACGATCTGTGCCAGAATGGAAAGTGCGATCTCCTCTGCCGTCTGTGAGCCGATGGAAAGCCCGATGGGGGCGTACAACGCCTCCACTCTTTCGGCATCGATACCGGCTTCCAGAAGTTGACGGCGCACCAGTGCGGCACGCCCGCGGCTGCCCATCATGCCAACATAGGCTGCAGGCTTTTTTAATATCACCTTCAGGCAGTCCACATCAAATGCATGTGCCCGGGTGACGACCACAAAATAAGTCTCTGCGCCGTCAGGTACCTGCGCAAGCGCTTTATCAAACGGCAGGCAGAGCACTCTATCGGCTCCGGCCAGCCGCAGCTGCTGTGCATATTCCTCGCGGTCATCCATTGCAAGGACCGTCAGGCCCAGCAGCTTTGCAAGCTGCACAACGGCTGCAGCCACATGTCCACCGCCGCAGACTACCAGCTGCGGCACCGCGCCAAAGCGCTCCGCAAAGATGTCTGTGCCTGCAACAGAGTGGATACCAGCTGCTGTGCAGCCCTGCAGTTCTGTCAGGTGCTGCAGCAGTACGGTGCTGTCCCCCCTCTGCCACACAGGCCTGCCCTCCAGCAAAAGCAGCTGGCTCCCCGCGGCATCGCCCTCTAACTGGGCCACCATCGTCCAGCCGCCCATAGAACGGGCTTTTTGCAGCATTGTATAAAGCGGCATTTTACCCATGCGTCATTCTCCTGTTTTATCTTTATTACTGTTCTACTGCTGCGGCCTGATCGTAACGTGCCGGGTCCAGCCGGTTCTGCCACTGCTCAAATTCTTCCGGCAGCATCCGCCAGGCAAGGCCGCAGCCTGCGGAGATCTCGCGCGGCAGTGGGATGAGCCTGCCCGGAACCTTCTCCGCAAGGCACTGCTTTTCCCATTCCATGGCATCCAGCGTTGTGCGGAATGAAAGAACAATATAAGTTTTTTTGATGCGCATATCAGATCTCCTGTGCAAGCTCCTGAACAGCGGCTGCGGTCTGCAGCACTTCGGCTTCCGTATTGAAATGCGAAAAGCTGAACCGTACCACGCCCTGCTCCACCGTGCCCAGCGCTTTATGCATCAGCGGTGCACAGTGCGCACCGGCACGCACACAGATGCTGTAGTCCTCCCACAGAATATCTGCAATGCGGGCTGAATCTTCGTCTCCGATGTTGAGCGAGATAATGGGAGCGTGCAGCGCCATTTCCGGGTCGCCGTAGATCTTCACGTTCGGCAGATCTCGAATGTTTTTATAAAAGAGCGCCGCCAGTGCAGTTTCTTTTGCACACAGCGTTTCCACGCCCTGAGCCAGAATCCATTCCACACCGGCACACAGGCCCGCCAGACCCGGAACATTGAGCGTCCCGGCTTCCAGAGCGGTGGGCATCTGTGCGGGATGCTGTTCATCAAAGCTGTGTACGCCGCTGCCTCCCACTACCAATGGCTGGATGGAAAGCCCCGGGCGCACATACAAGCCGCCTGTTCCCTGCGGGCCAAGCAGCGCCTTATGCCCAGTGAAGCATAGCACATCAATGCCCAGTGCCTGTACGTCAATGGCCTGTGAACCCGCCGTCTGGGCCGCATCCACGATCAGCAGCAGGCCGTGCCGGTGCGCAAAACCCGCTGCTTTTGCAAGATCCGTTCCGTTGCCGGTCACATTGGAAGCACCTGTTACGACCAGCGCTTTTGTATTGGGCTGAACCAGCTTATCCCAGTCATCATATTGCAGCCGTCCGCGCTCATCCACGCCTGCAAAACTGAACTGCAAGCCCTGTTCCCGCAGCCGGTAGAGCGGCCGCAGAACAGAGTTATGCTCACATACCGTTGTGATGATATGATCGCCCGGTGCAAAAAGGCCCCCCAATGCAATGTTCAAGGCCTCCGTTGCATTTGCCGCAAAGGCAATACAGGACGGGTCTGGTGCGTGGAGGAGCTTTGCCATTGCGCACCGCGCAGCATAAACAAGACGGCTTGCGTGCAGCGTTGGCTCATGGGCACCCCGTCCCGGATTGCCTGCCGTGCGCATTGCGTCCAGCACAGCCTGCTCTACCTGTGGCGGCTTGCGCAGGGTCGTGGCAGCGTTATCCAGATAGATCACGGTTTCACCACGTTGCCTGCCTGCGTCAGCTTTTCCACGATGGTGTACATGTTGGTCACACTGCCAACAGCAAGCTTTTCGGTCAGGCCATAGAAATTCAGGCAGGTGCCGCAGGTCATGATCTCCACGCCCTGTGCTTCCAGTGCCTTCAGGTCATCCAGCATGGGCGAACCCTCACAGGTCAGGGACGCGCCGCCGTTATAGAACAGCACTGTTTTGGGCAGCTGATCCTGCTGGGTAAGTGCGAACACAAAGGCCTTGAGCAGGGACTTGCCAAGGTCATCTGCGCCAATGCCCATTTTATCAGAGCTGATGGCAACCACCGTGTCCGTGCGGGTGTCCGGTGCACAGGCCGGTGCTTCTTCAGTGGGTGTTTCGGACGCTTCGCCGACCGTGAACAGCACGCGGTATTCCCGCTCGGCCAGCTTTTCGGCGCTGTACTGATAACCTTTCTGCTGGGCCATTTTGGTAAGATTCTGCACGGCGATCTCATTATCCACCAGCACTTCCACCTCACCGGCACCCTTCAGTTCAGAGATCGCCTTTTTGGCTTTTACAACGGGCAGCGGGCATGCGTCACCACGGGCATCAACTTTCAGCATCATAATTGTAGGCCTCCATCAGTATTTTACAGTGATTTCCTGTTCGGTTTTGGGTATGATCTCACCCACGATCTTTGCGGGCAGGCCAGCGGCCTGCAGCTCTGCTTCCAGCGCATTTGCTTCTTCTGGCAACACGGCCAGCAATAGTCCGCCGGAAGTCTGTGGGTCAAACAGCACCTCTTCCATTGCAAACGGCACATTTTCAAAAGTGACATATGGGCCGGTATGGTTGCGGTTGCGCTGTCCGGCAGCGGTATACAAAAAATCATCTGCTGCTTTTTCGGCTCCCGGTAGAACCGGCACCATCCGTGCATCAATGATACAGGAAAGCCTTCCGCCCATCATCTCGTGCAGATGGCCCAGAAAACTGAAACCGGTCACATCGGTTGCCGCGTGGACCGTATACTTTCGGCTGATCTCGGCAGCGTTTTTGTTCAGCGTTGTCATGGACGCAATGGCACCGGCCATATCTTCCGGTGCCGCTTCGCCCACACGGTTTGCCGTGCAGATCAGGCCCACGCCCAGAGCTTTTGTTAAAATCAGCTTGTCACCGGGCCTGCCGGAATCATTCATATACATTTTTTTCGGGTCCACAAGGCCAGTCACCGAAAGTCCGTATTTCACACCTGTATCGGCAATGGAATGCCCGCCTGCAAGGCTTCCGCCCGCTTCGGCCACCTTCTTGGCTCCGCCGCGCAGAATCTCGCCCAGAATGTTCAGATCCATGCTCTCCGGGAAGCAGACCAGGTTCAGTGCAGTCTTCACCTCGCCGCCCATGGCATAGACATCACTCAGGGCGTTGGCCGCTGCGATCTGGCCGAAGGTATAGGGGTCATCCACCATCGGCGGGAAAAAATCCACTGTCTGTACCAGCGCCACATCATCGGTAATGCGGTATACAGCCGCATCATCCCGGCTGTCGTACCCGACCAAAAGGCTCGGGTCTCTTGCACCGCGCGGCAGCTTTTCCAGAATACGGCTCAGCGCTCCGGCTCCCAGCTTTGCGGTACATCCGCCGCCGGTGCAGAACACGATCTTGCCTTCTTTGCTCATGCACGTTCTCCTTTCTCGAAATGAGACGTAGCGCAGGAAATCCGATAAATTTTTTTCAGAATATCAGCCACCTGCCGGGCCAGAGCAGCCTGCTCTTTTGTATCGACCTGATTGAGTACAACATAAAAGCTGCGATCCCCTACAGCCTTCCTTCCACCGGCTTCACTTGCAAGCAGATTTGCCAGAAGTTCCGGTGTCAACTGCGCATCCTGCGGAACACAAAGCAGCTCTGCGGCAAGCTCTGCCCGGAAACAGACCTCCCGGAGCGGATGCCTCAACGCAGAAAGCCCTGCTACGGCCAGAACCGTATCGCACTGCGGTAAAAGCACCGGCTCGTGCGCAGCGGGTGCCTTGCAGGGCATCCGTTTTGCGCCGTCCGCTTCAATGAGCACGATATCTGCAAGGGTCATCCAGCGCTCCAGCTGTGCCTGCGGCGGGGCCGTCAATTTGCCGCCGTGTGCAGCGGTTCCGGCCACGGCATAACTGCCGCACTTCCACAGGCGGAAAAGCTCTGCATCCGTCTGTGCCCAGACCCCGCCGGGCGGCTGCATAATATGGGTGGTGGTAGCGGCCAATACCCGCCAGCCCTTGCGGGCGCAGTGCGCAGCCAGATTGTACATCAGTGTGGTCTTTCCGCCGCCGCCCACCAGAGAAATAACATGTCCCTTCTCCGCAAGAAACGGAAAAATTTTTTCGTCGATCATTTCTGCTTTTCTGCAACTGCCATGGCGATTTTTTCCGGTGTGATGGGCAGCTCATAGAACCGGGTACCAATGGCATTGTAGATCGCATCGGAAATGGCAGGCAGCGGTGTATTGATGACCACCTCGCCGATGGACTTTGCGCCAAAGGGTCCGTTGGGTTCATAGCTGCTCTCGAATTCAACCTTGATCTTGCCCACATCGGTGCGGGCCGGAATTTTGTACTGGAACAGAGAGTTCTCTTCCGGGTAGCCATTTTTATCGTAGGTGATGTTTTCGGTCAGAGTCATGCCGATGCCCTGCAGCAGACCGCCCTCAGCCTGCACACGGGTCAGGTTCGGGTTGATGGGCGTGCCGCAGTCCACACAGGCATCAAATTCCAGCAGCTTTACCTCGCCGGTCTCAGTATCCACTTCCACCTCAGCAGCACCAACCATGAACGGCGGCGGCGACAAAGGCGAAGTATGCGTTTCGGTGGCTTCCAGCGGAACCATGTGGCCGAACTGAGAAGCATACGCGATCTCGCTCAGAGACTTTTTCTGTGTGGGATCTTTGCTCTTGAAAACATCTTTTCCATCAAATTCCACCTCGTCCTCGGTGCATTCCAACAGCTCTGCGCCCAGCTTGCAGATCTGGCCGCGCAGCTTCATGGCACACTTTTCGGTGGCCTTGCCGGTAACGTAAGTGGTACTGGACGCATAGGAGCCGGAGTCATAGGGCGAGGTATCCGTATCAGCTCCGAAGACCGTGATATTGTCCAGCGGGCAGTCCAGCACTTCGGCGGCGATCTGCGCCAGTGTAGTGTCACAGCCGGTGCCCATGTCGGCCGCACCGATCATCAGGGTATAGAAGCCGTCGTCATTCAGTTTCAGGGTGGCACTGCCCACATCCATGCCGGAAATGCCGGAGCCCTGCATCGCCATGCCCATACCGACAGCGCGCACCTTGCTGTTGCCCATATCACGGGCAGGGTATTTGTGCTCCCAGTCGATCATATCCCGCACCTTGACAAGGCAGCGGTCCAGCGCGCAGCTGGTGTTGACAGCCCCATAGTAGGCGGGCATCACATCGCCCTCCTGTACGGTGTTTTTCAGCCGCAGCTCAAAGGGGTCCATATTCAGCTTATGAGCCAGTTCATTGACAGCAGATTCTACGGCAAACAGTCCCTGCGTTGCGCCGTAACCGCGGTAAGCACCGGCAGACATGTGGTTCGTATACACCACATCACTGATAAAGCGGAAGGCTTCTGCCTTGCCGTACAGCGGGATGGACTTGTGACCGGAAAGGCCCACAGTCGTAGGGCCATGCTCACCGTAAGCACCGGTATTGGAAAGGGTGTACAGATCAATGCCCTTCACAACGCCGTCCTTCGTGGCACCCAGCCGCACATGGATCTCCATTTCGTGACGCGGCGAGGATGCGATCTGGCTTTCCACACGACTGAAAATGATCTTGGAGGGCTTTTTGGTCTTCCAAGTCACAAAAGCCGGATATACCTCACTGACCGCCGTCTGCTTGGCACCAAATCCGCCGCCGATGCGGGGCTTTGCCACGCGCACCATGGATTTGGGAATATGCAGTGCGTTCGCAATATTGCGCCGTGCATGGAACACGATCTGCGTGGAGCTGAGCACATTCAGCCGCCCATAGGTATCAATGGAGCAGTAGGTGCGGAAGGTCTCCATCATAGCCTGCTGACAGGCTTTGGTGTGGTAAATGTGGTCAATGACTACATCGCTGGCCGCCAATACAGCATCGATATCGCCGGAACCACTCTCATCGTGGGCACAGAGGTTGCGCTTATTGTCGGCTCCCACCGGGCACAGACTGGCCCAGTTGTCCTCCGGATGCACCAGAATGGGGTTGTCCTTGGCAGTGTGATAGTCCAGCACTGCTTCCAAAACCTCATACTCCACCTTGATGAGCTTGAGAGCCTTATCCACGCACTTTTCGTCCTTACCGGCCACAATGGCCACCACATCGCCCACAAAGCGCACATGGCGGTCAATGAGCAGGCGGTCATGCGGACTGGCTTCCGGATAGGTCTGGCCAGCCTGCGTGTAGCGCGGCGCATCCTGCGGCACATCCTCCCATGTAAAGATCGCCTCGATGCCGGGCACCTTTTTTGCTACAGTCGTATTGATAGTTTTGACGATGGCATTTGCGTGCGGAGAGCGCAGCAGCTTTACGATCAGGCAGTCCTGCGGGATCACATCGTCCATATAGACGGGCTGGCCGGTGACCAGCTGCATGGCATCCTTTTTACGGAAAGGCTTGTTGATGGTACTCATTCTGCGGCCTCCTTCTGCTTTTTCCATGCCAGAAAGTTCATGATGCCGCGCAGCTGGCCCTCATAGCCAGAGCAGCGGCAGAGGTTGCCGGAGAGATATTCCTTCACTTCTTCCTCACTGGGGTACGGATTCTCGCGGAAGAGGGCCAGCGCGTTCATGATAAAGCCCGGGTTGCAGAAGCCACACTGCTCTGCACCCTGATCCGCGATAAAGCCGCCGAACTCCGCGGCTTCTTCCTGCAGGCCTTCCAGTGTGGTAATGCTGTGGCCGCTGGCACGCGCTGCCAGTACCGAGCAGGACAGCACCGGTTTCTCGTCCAGAAACACCGTGCACAGACCGCAGTTGGAGGTCTCACAGCCGCGCTTGACGCTCTTGCAGCCGTGAGCACGTACAAAATCGATCAGCAGCATATCTGCAGCCACATCCTCTGTGACCTTGATGCCGTTCAATGTAAGAGTGATCTGCATTTAATTTTCCTCCTGTGCCGTGCGTGCTTCCAGTTCCAGAACAGCACGCTTTGTCAGAACGCCTGCCAGATGGCGGCGGTACTCGGCATTGCCGCGCATATTGGAGCCAGTGACAATTTTTTGCTTTACTTCATCGGCAAAGTTCTGCGCCAGTTCCTGCGCAGAAACACCCGCCTTTGCCGGCAGCTCAAACAGCACAGCCTTGAGCGGCCGCGCACCGATCGCAATGCGATAGCTGCCGTTTTCCAGACGGGCGGCAGCGCAGGTAAGCACCGGGATATCAGTCTGGCTGTTGCGCACGGACTGATAGAAAAATTCTGCTTTTTCCTTTTTAACGATCAGCCGCACAAGGATGTCCCGATCATAAGGGCGCTCAGCATACTCCTGCAGGGATATGATCCCACCCTTGTACAACTCTACCGAACAGTCCATGGCCATAAACAGCGTGAGCACATCGGAAAAGCCGAACCGGCTGTAGATGCTGCCACCCACAGTTGCCAGATTGCGCAGCTGCACGCCCACGATATGCCGCAGCGCTTCCTTTACTGCGCCATGGGTATACGCAGCAAGACCGGCGTGCTCTTCCAGCTGGCGCAGTGTAACCATGGCACCAATGGAAAAGCTGCCCTCGGTCTCCTCTATGGTGTCCAGTCCCAGACCGGACAGGTCGATGGCTGTACCGACATTGATGTTCTCCATTTTGAGCCAGATCATGCCGCCCAGCACACGGTTGGCCTTTTTCTGGTTCAGCTGCCACGCTTCTTCCAGACTTTCGGCCTGCTTATATTCTCGGATCGTCATCATAGATGCAGGTTCCTCTCTCTTTTTTTCTCTGTTCTTTTATTTTAACACAGATTTCGATATAATACTATTGTGAATTCGTTTCAGAAAGAGTGGTACTATATGAAAGAACTTCTTCCGGTGGGCTGTGTCATCATGGCATCCGGTCTGAGCCAGCGCTTCGGCTCCAACAAACTCCTTGCGCCGTTCTGCGGGGAACCGATGCTATGCCGCGCATTTGCAGCGACCGATACTCCAAAGCTTTCGGCCCGCATCGTGGTGACACGTTCGGACGAAGTTGCGCAGCTTTGCCGCTCCCGCAATGTTCCGGTGCTGCTGCACGATCTGCCCGGTCGAAACGATACGGTGCGGCTGGGTCTTTCTGCGCTGCTGGAACAGGTTCCGGAGCTTTTTGGCTGCATGTTCCTGCCGGGAGACCAACCGCTTTTGTGCCGCGAGACAGTGGAAGCCATGGCAGGCATCTCCGGATGGGATCAAAGGACTCGGCTGGAACGGCAAAAAGAAACAGAACGGGAGATCTTCCGTCTGGGATTCCGGGTCCGTAACGACCCGTCTCCCTTTACTGGAAGTCCCGTTCTGTTTGAAAAAGGACTTTTCAGGAACTGCTCACCTTGCCGCAGGGCATGGGCGGAAGTGTTCTGCTTCGGAAATATCCCGCGCATGTTCACACCGTTTACATTGCGGATCGGAATGAATTGGCCGACGCCGACACGCCCGAAGCACTGGCGCAATTGGAAGCACTGGCCCGGCAGAAGCTTTGAGCTTTATACTGCCTTGTCATCCTTCGGCAGCAGCACATTCAGCAGGATCGCCACAAACGCAGCCGGAACGATGCCGGACTCGCCGCAGATCAGCTGGAAAGCGTGCGGAGCCTGTGCCAGAATGCCGCTATTGGCACCCATGCCGTAGCCAACACCCAGAGCCACCGAGACGATGGTAAGCTGACGCGGGGTCATCTTTTCCTTGGTGATGAGCTGGATGCCGCTGACCACGATGGAAGAGAACATCATAACGGCAGCACCGCCCAGAACGGCCTGCGGCATAATGGAGATCAGCGCGCCGAGCTTGGGGATCAGACCGCACAGGATCAGGAAGATGGCACCGGAAGCCAGAGCCATGCGGTTGACCACCTTGGTCATGGCCACCAGACCCACGTTCTGGCTGAAGGAAGTGTTGGGCAGTACGCCGAACAAAGCCGCAAAGGAGGAGCCCAGACCGTCACAAATCACACCGCCGGACAGTTCTTTATCGGTGGGTTCACGATTCATGCCGCCCTCCATGACACCGGAGATATCACCCACGGTCTCAACAGCGGTAACAACGAACATGATCATCACCGGCATAATAGCGCGCATATCAAACACGATCTTGACCGGCATCAGCTTGGGAATGGCAAACCAAGAGGCCTGTGCCACCTTATTCCAGTTGAGCACCCATGCTTGGTAAACTCTACACCATCGGCAGTGACACCGGTGGTGGGCAGCACCAGACCCATGACAAAGGCCGCAACGTAACCGGCCAGAATGCCGATCAGGATCGCAGAAGAGCTGAGGAAGCCCGTGGTCCAGTGCTTGAAGATCAGAATGACCACCAATACGAACAGGGCAAGCAGAAGATTTTCCATGGAGCCAAAGTCTTTTGCGCTGTTGCCGCCGCCAAAGGAATTGATGCCCACCGAGATCAGCGAAAGACCGATGGAAAGCACAACCGTACCGGTGACGACCGGCGGGAAAAACTTGCGCAGAGGCTTGAGGAAGAAGCCCAGCACGCTTTCAAAGATGCCGCCGATGATGGATGCACCCATAATGGCACCATAGGCCAGCACACCGCCGCCCATGCTGCCGACAACACTGTTGAACACGCCGATAAAACCGGAACTGGTGCCCATGATGATGGGCACGCTACCGCCCACGGGGCCGATGGTGAACAGCTGCACCAGTGTGACCACACCGGCCACGAACATGGCACTCTGCAGCAGCGTGACCTGCAGATCTGCGAACTCACCACCCGCAATGCCGCAGGCACTGGTGATGATCAGCAGCGGGGTCAGGTTGCCCACAAACATGGCGCAGACATGCTGCAGACCCAGCGGGATGGCCTGTTTCAGGGACATTTTTGCGTCGAACTGATACGCCGACTCTTCGAGCTTGACTTCCTTCAAATGTTCCACTCTCCTCAAATCTTGACAAAAATCATTCTTTTCGACTGCTTTACCAAAAAAGCGGATTTATTATAGCAAAACTGCGTATCCTTGTAAATTAAGTATGACTTTTTCGTGAACGGCTGTTTCCCGCTGAGAAACACAAAAAGCAGGGCGCTTTGTGCGTTTTTTCCGCTTTGGTCGGAAGAATTTCGCGCAGAACTCCTGCTTTTTTGTTTGTTTTATTTGATTTTTGTGCGATATGGAAATTTTACAGCGTTCTCAGCCCGTAATTTTTTAAACAGCGCTGGATGCCCTGCTGAGTGGTGTCGAACCGGATGCCGAAGCGTTCCAGTTTTGTGGTGTCCATCACAAGGTTCCGGCCCCAGCTTTCTTCCTCGATCTGCACAGCGATTCCCAGCGTTTCGGCAAACTGCCGGGCGGTGCATACCATGTTTTCGGCATTGCCGCTGCCAAAATTGTATACGCCGCCTGGCAGCGCCATGGCAGGCTCCAGATTTTCGATTACCTGCCGCACATAGGTCACGCCGCGGTGGTCGTTCCGGGAGAAGCGCAGAGCCTCTCCCTTCAGCGCGGCACGCAGAAGATTCAGCGGCAGATTGCCCCGGATGGGCAGCCCATAGCCGGGCAGGTCATACATCCAACTGGCACGCAGATGGACCGAGTCCGGGCAGAGCTCCAGCACACGCTGCTCTGCTTCCAGCTTGTATTGGCCGTAAATGTTTGCGGGATGCAGGGCCAGTGTTTCCGGCAGCGGCCCCTGCTGCTGCACACCAGCATAGACCTGATCCGAGCTGAATGCCACCAGCTTTGCCTTCGTCTGCTGCGCAGCCCGTGCCAACCAGACTGGCAGCTCCACATTGGCACGGTAAGCTTCTGCCGGATGCTGCGCACAGTAACTGGTATCGGAAAGAGCGGCGGTGTGCAGGATCACATCCGGATGCAAAGCTTCCACCTGTGCACGGGTGAGAGCTTCATCGGCTGTACAGAAAAAGCCTTTTGGAAGGGCGCAAAGCTCGTACTTTCCCTGCCACTGCTGCAAAATGCGGGAGCCGACAAAGCCGCCTGCACCGGTGATAAGAATTTTTTTCATGATAATTTCCTCCTGTAGGGCAATGAAAAAGTGCCCAGCAGCATGACAGCCTGCCGGGCACAGAAATTTTAAAGGAACAGTTCCAGCACGAACACGACGGCACAGCAGGCCACAGATACCTGAAACAAGCTTGCGCCGAACCAAGCAGCTGCAATGCCTACCACCAGCGCCATGGCACCGGCAGCCGGGCTCTGGGTCGCGTTGACAATGGCCGGGAAGGTCATGACCGCCAGCGTCACATAGGGCACATAATACAGAAACGACTGAATGAAGCGATTTTTGATGGGCTTGCGGATCAGTGTGAGCGGAAGGATGCGGATGGCATAGGATACCAGCGCCATCACTGCAATGTAAATGTAATGATTATGCGTCATGCTCTGCCTCCTGCTCTTCTGGATTTACCGGAAAAAGAACTGCTGCAGCGCTGGAAATGAGCACTGTGAGCAAAATGGTGCGCGTGCCCTCCGAAAGAGCGGAGATACCCGGCAGGTAATTGCACACAAAGCTCAGTGCAAAGCTGATGGCAACAAGTGCAGCTACCACCCTGCTCTTACGCGCCGGAGGAATGATGATGGCAAGGAACATGCCGTAAAGGGCAACGCTCAGCGCACTGACAGCCCGCAGCGGCAGCAGATTGCCCGCAATGATGCCCAACGCTGTACCGATGGCCCAAGCCGGTGCCGCCAGCAGAATGGCACCGTAGGTATAATATGGGTTCAGGCTGCCGGGCCGTGCAATGGTGATGCCAAAAAGCTCGTCTGTCACATCATAACCGATGAGCAGCCTGTGCCAGAAGGGTGTGCCCGGCGCAAAGCGCTGGGCCAGTGCGCAGCTCATGAGCAGATAGCGCGCATTGGCAATCAGTGTGATGATGGCCACTTCCAGATAGGTTGCATTGGCCATGATGATGGCAAATGCAGCGTACTCGCCTGCCGAAGCGTTGTTCAGTAGGCTGACCAGAAAGCCCTGAAACGGGGTAAAGCCTGCCCGGCGGGCCGCAATGCCCAGCGAGAAGGAAACAGCAAAATAGCCCAGCGCAATGGGAACGCCATCCCGCATGCCCTCACAGAAAATCTTTTTGCTGAAAGCCCAAACCGGCCTTTCTGCATTGACAAGTTCCGGGGCAAGGAGCTTACTTTTGGAATTCATCTTTGTTTTTTTACTCCTTTCCTATTTCAAACACCGCTTTTTATTATACTCTCCCGCACACAGAGAAGGAAGGGCTTTTTCACTTTCTTTTCGGCACAAAAGGAAAACGCCGCCTGAAAAGGCAGCGTTCTTCGTCGATTTATGCACCCGGCACCAGAAAATGCATCGCCTGCGGCAGGACCTGCGTACCGGCTTCCAGCCCATTTGCCGTCAGGATCTGTGCCGGTGACACATGGAACCGTCTGGCAATGCCGAACAACTCCTCCCCTGCCTGTGCATAGTAGATGCGCAGTGCGATCTCCGGGTCCGGAGTCGTCAGCGGTTCGCCCAGCTCAATGCTGCCGATGCCCGAATGTGTGCTCCGGCAGAGGATGGCTCCTTCGGCACGGGCGGTGACCGTCACTTCCAATGTGCCGCCAGTGCAGCTGCACTGGATGTTCTCGGTGCTCAGCCAGCATTCCGGGCTGAACTGTGCACCCGGCGGGGCTTCTACTGCAAGCGGAAAGACAAGCTCCAGTGTTTTTTCGTAGCTTTCCAGCTCAGCAAGACTGTTCTCGGCAAAGGCGGTAGCAACGGCACGCACCGTAAAGGCCCAGCCGTCGCGGTAAGGTGTTACCTGCGCCGGTCCATAAGACACAAAGCAGGCGCGCAGCTGAGCATCCGCATCTGGCAGCGGCCCGGAGGCCGTGGAAGATGCTGTCTCGTTCAGCATACAGGCAAGATCTTCTGCTGCCAATTCCTGCGGCGTGACGGCGGTTTCAAACTGCGTAGAAAAGGCATCCGCTACGTATTGCAGCTGGCAGGGCCGCCATGCGTGCAAATGCATCATCACGCTGGCTGTCAGTTGGCCGCTGGCTTCCTGTTCGCCCTCCGCAAGGGCAAAGCCAACCGGCTCCAGCACGCACATGCATCTGCAGTCCTCTGCCACGCCTTCCAGATCCACCACCTGATTGAACGGCAGGGATGCCGCCTGACTTTGCAGGCTGCCTTCGCCTTCCGCGCGCCAGGCGCATTGGCACGTACCTCGCCCTTGACCACTGCCTTGCCCGCCAGCAGCTTTACCTCCCGCACGGCGGCGCTGCCGGTAATATCCAGAATGGCTGTGGGCGGCTTTGCAAACACAAGCTCCCCTTCCACAGTGACCAGCTTTTCCAGCACCGCGGTGCTGCGCACGCCGTTCAGCGTCTGCAATTTCTGTTCAATGCCGCCATCGGCCAGCGCCGTAATCAGTTCCTGTTTATCCTGTGTATGGATAGTAACCACAAGACCATAGGCTCCGCGCACCTCGATGCGGTGCGGGTTTACCGCCCGGCAGTTGAGGTATTCGGTCTGCCCTTCTACCATGGCCATCCAGCTGGTGAAGGAGAATTCCGGCACCTCCAGCTGCTTTGTAAACGGCAGCTTCTGCTCGGTCTGGCAAAGCCCGGCCCCGTCCTCGCCCTGATAAAACACAGTGCAGCGCAGATAGCCTTCCAATGTAAGCCGCCCGGGCTGCAGTTGCTTTTGCAGCACCACCGGTTTTGCAAAGCATTTGACCAGCTTGAACACCGGCGGAAGATAATCTGAAATCAGGATCTCGGTTTCCAGCGGAAGTTCTGCCTTGACGGTGCAGCTCGTGCCTGCCTGCGGCAGCGTATCCCGAAAGATCTTCAGTTCCATGCAGTGTGCTCCTTTCCCTGTCCGTCTCTACTGGAAAGGTATGCACATGCTTTGCAGGATATGCGCGCAAAAAAGGCACCGTGCAAAACGCACGATGCCTTTGGGCCTTTTGAAACAATCAGATCGTTTTGCGCAGGACAGCCGCCTGCATTACATGGTATTTCTGCATCAGCCGGACGGCAGCCGATGTGATCTTCTCGCCGCTGACCACAATGGGGATCGCAGGCGGGCAGGAAACCGTCGGCATAGCGCAGATACGCCCCACCGCCTGCTCTGTGGGCACCTGCTCCTGCGGGGCAAACACGGCCTGCCGGATGCTGCAGCAGGTGTGCAATTCGTGTTCCAGCTCCAAAAGCTCACGATCATTTTTTCCGAGAGCGGGAACGGTCCTGTAAGGTTTTCCACAATGTGGAGAACGGCA
>ENA-OQDM01000711-OQDM01000711.1-human-gut-metagenome-genome-assembly--contig:-NODE-711-length-17341-cov-1.650459_pt1 | contig 17341 bp, 22 predicted proteins | sample MGYA00242772_ERZ504605 | MGnify/ENA primary metagenome ERZ504605 (study PRJEB26092, sample SAMD00036348) | human gut metagenome | host: Homo sapiens | study: EMG produced TPA metagenomics assembly of... | reverse complement strand
TCTCTTTTACCGGGTTTGTACAGGGAGCAATGCTGGATGAACTATACAGCAATGCTTACATTTACACGCTGCCGTCTGATCTGGAGGGAATGCCATTAAGTCTGCTGGAGGCAATGAGCTACGGCAATTGCTGTCTGGTATCCGACATTCCAGAGTGCGCAGAGGTTGTGGAAGATAAGGCATTGATTTTCAAAAAGTCGGATGTAGAGGACTTGCAAAAAAAACTGCAAGAGGCCTGTGACCATCCAGAAATGGTTATAAGAATGAAGAATCAGGCAGCTGACTTTATCTGCGAGAAATACAACTGGGATAAAGTTGTAAAGGAAACGATGAAATTGTACAGGAGAAAATAATAGATGAGAGTATTGATAATAAATAAATTTCTATATCCAAACGGTGGATCAGAAACCTACATATTTAAGCTGGGTGAGGCGCTAGAGCAGCACGGACATGAGGTTCAGTACTTCGGTATGGAGCATGAAGGCCGCTGCGTGGGCAACCGGGTCAATGCTTATACATCTGGTATGGACTTCCACGGCGGCAGCAAACTGAGCAAGCTGACCTACCCGATCAAGACCATCTACAGCAAGGAAGCACGGGTGCAGCTGAGAAAAGTTCTGGACGACTTCAAGCCGGATGTCTGTCACCTGAATAATTTTAACTACCAGCTGACACCTTCCATCATTCTGGAAATCGTGAGGTGGCGCAAGGAGAACGGAAGAGATTGTAAGATCATCTTCACGGCACATGACTACCAGCTGGTCTGCCCGAACCACATTCATGTAACCCTTTTGCTGGAAGTGAAGATAAAATTGGTTGGTGCGTTCCTTATGAAAGTTCAAAAACAAATCATCTTGATTACGCCATTCGTAAGTCTTTATACAGGTGGAATTAGTGATATAGATTACTACCAGCCTCTTTTTGCAACGCTGCTTTGCCTTGCAGAATATGTTTACTGTACTAGCTTGACCTATAACAATATGATTATGGCAGCTGGTCATATTAAACAGACACAGTGGATCTCTGTAACGGAGGCAATTATTAATATTGTCCTTTCATTAATACTTGTGAAATGGATTGGTATTATTGGTGTGGCATTAGGAACATTGATTGCATTTGCGTTTAATACAGTTGCTAATATTTGTTTATATGAAAAAGTATATTTTTGATATGTCACTCGGGTGGATTATTAAGGTATATCTGGCAAATCTGGTGGCTGGTGTTCTAGCTATGTGTTTGTTTGGAAACATTGTAAATGCACATATAACTGGTTTTATATCCTTTTTTATTTGGGCGGCGGTTGTTTTTGCGGGGGTTTGCTTGATAGATGTTGTACTCAATTACTTTTTCTTCAAAAATGAGACAAAAACTGTCCTGTATAAAATCGGAAAAAAATTTGCAAGGTAAGAATAAGGACTGATAGTGGGAGGACAGAAAATTGAAAATTCGCAAAAATATAATATGGTGTGTGACGTGGATTGTTCTGCTGCTTCAGTTGGATATCCTCGGAGGAGTTATTCCATTTCTGGATGATTCAATAGCATGGAAGATAGAGATGCTGCTTGTTCTATTTGACAGTATCTATGCAATACTTATCCTAAGCAAAAATGGGCTACTGTCAAAATATAAAGCACTAAATGCGTATATTATAATTTATACAGCTTGCTTATTTGGCATCAGTTTCTTTACAGTGCATGAGGGAGTGGCAAGTGTTAATCACACTATCATGTATGCGCGTTATTATTTTTCGACCTTTTTAGTTTATCCATTACTATATCTTGAGCAAAGATATGGAACTGAAAAATCTTTTATGGAAAGTTGGCTACCGGTAGCAGGAATTGCATTATGCTTACGAATGTTAAATTGTTTGGTGTATGATGTCACAGGAACTGCACTTTTTCCGACTCTTATTGCGGGACAGATTCGAGGCGGACATAGTACGAGTATTTGTGGCGCAATAGAAAATATATATTTGATTTATTCTTTTTATTTACTATTAAAATGTGGGAAGGGATTGACAAAAACTAAAACTAAATATCTGATTTATGTGGTTATCGGTTTAGTGTATTCAATCCGATTTGTTGGTTCAAGAATCATGATAATGTCGTTAATAGCGTCTATGCCTGTCTTATGGTATGGAAAGCAAAAGCAAGGCGCAAAAAAGATGCTTGCTTTTTCAATTGGTGTAATTGCAATTGCGGTATTTATGCAGACACCATTTTACGAAGATTTATTACAAACCATAAAGGGCGCTTCTTCATCTGCCAATGATATATATAATGGAAATACGATGTCGGTAAGATTATATTCTCTTGAAACACTTAGAAGAAACTGGAATGGAAAGCCAATGGGGTTGGCTTTCTACGGAACATCGGCATTTAAACATTATTTTGTAATCGGCTCAAATGATGATCTTGGATACTTAGGGAATTGGTATACAATGGGATGGTACTGTGTTCCAATAATTGTATTGCTGATTATTGGATATCTGTATACTTCTATTCGAAATTTTGGAAAAAATAATGCAGAGATTATTTATTCCATGATTATTTATTTACTGATCACTGGTGTGAGTCTTAGTTTCTTAGATATTGCAAGAATTGATGTCGTTCCGTTCTTATTGCTTTTTCTTCAAACTTGGAAATGGGATGGGGACAATCTGGAGGAATTAGGGTATGACGGTTGATGCAAGAAAGGAACGAAACCACTATTTCGATTTGCTGAAATATCTGTTATTTATATTTGTGGTTTTGATACATAATCCATTGCCTGAGAATTTATGGGGGGTATGGACAGCGATTGCTCGCTGTGCAGTTCCTACTTATTTTGCTATTTCAGGTTATTTCAACAAGGAAGCAGGAAAAAAGCAGCTTGAAAAGGGCATAAACTTTTTGAGAATCTTTCTTGTATTGAATCTGGTGTGGTTTGGAATTTATACGTTGATTTCTTATAGTCCATACAAAGAGCTTGCAAGATGGGCAAAGCTTGATGTGAATTCTAAGAACATATTGAAATGCTTATTGTTTGGAAGTGCTTTTGGAAACGAATACCTTTGGTATCTTCATGCGATTGGTATGGTTTATGTCGTAGTTTACTTTGCAGCCAAATCCCAATTAGATAAGATCATCCATAGATGTTTTCCGTGTTTAGTAATACTCTATTGGATTATGAGTGAGGGTACATTACTTGCATTCGGAAAAAGCGTTCAACCCTTCATGTATCGAAATTGGCTCGTTGAGGGCGTTGGATTTTATTATATGGGTAAATGGATACGAAAGCATGAATGCCAGCGGAAGACTCTTTCCATAGGGATACTTATAATTGGAAGCATAGTTACGACTGCTGAATACCGTATCTGCGGGAGATTGGAGTTTTATTTTGGCAACCTACCTATGGTGTATGGGATGCTTGCATTAGGAAAAACTGTTCATATTAAAGATAATATTCTCTCAATGATTGGAAGCAAACATAGTTTACATTTATATCTGTATTCTCCGTTTGTTGCATGTGTATTTTCGCTTCTTCAGATGATTTTGTTTCAGACAACCAGACATCAGGAAGTTATTACAGTAGTGGTTGTTTTAGGAACGACTTGGCTTGTCATGCAGGGGTGGTTCATAAGGGCAATAGAGAAACTTAAAATAGCATAAGAAAGCGAGAGTAGAAATGATAAATAATAAAAGTGATTTGATTGAATATTTGAATGAAGATAAACGTATCATGAATACCGACAGAAAAAACCGTCTTTACATCAGGTGTGCTGGAAATATTTGATTCTATTGCGTAAAGCTGAGTACTATACAAATGTGTGTGTGGGGGGCAATCATCCTTATTGTCCTGTGGCATTTAAATTCGGTTTTTTCAAACTGTTTGCCTGCATTTGGTGATCGGGGCGTAGAGTTCTTTTTTCTTATATCAGGGTTGCTGATAGGAATAAAATATTATGATTCGAATAAGATGAAAACTCTGGGTCAAACAGCAAAATATGCTGTGGAGAAAGAGAAAAAAGTTGTTCTAAGAGCAATACCTTTTGGGCAGCTTAAAGCAAATCAAATAATGATGTGGGAGGAATGAGATATGCAATTATTGAGTGTTATTGTCCCTGTTTATAACGTTGAAAAGTTTATAAACGACTGTATTGATTCGATTTTAGGACAAAGCTATAAAAATATTGAATTGATTTTAGTCGATGATGGCTCAACCGATTCATCCGGTGAAATATGTGATAAATATTGCAGTGTTGATAAAAGAGTAAAAGTAATCCACCAGAATAATAAAGGCTGCTCAGCAGCAAGAAATGCCGGAATAGCTAACGCAAAAGGAAATTTGATTGCTTTTATGGATGCGGATGATTTAATTGATCAAGATATGTATGAGGTGCTAATCAAGAATCTTGACATGACAAACTCAGATGTATCAGCGTGTTCTTATGTAAAGGAGTACAATCTTGATAGAGGTAAAATTATTGGATTGCATAAAATAATACCAGACCCGATTGTCTTTATAGGGAAAAGTGCGATATATGAAAGCGTAACACGTAATGAAAAGTCAGTAGAAGGATATCTTTGGAACAAGGTTTGGAAAAGGGAAGTAATTGGAAATCGTTTGTTCCGTGAAGATATTGTAATGTGTGAGGATTCCATTTTTTCGTGGGAGGTTCTAAAATCTGTAAACAGAGTTTGCTACTGCGATTTGCCAATGTATCATTATAGAATTCTTACTACAAGTGCAACAAGGAATTCATCTCTTGAAAAAATGAGTGGGGCGTTAGTATCTTATGAATTGATGCTGGATGATGCGTCACTGCTACCAAAAGATGTGGTGAAAAATTTAGCGATACAATATCTTGGATGGAATTATACAATTTTTCAGCATATGATAAGAGAAAAAGAACGAACCTCCTCTCTTTATGAAAAAGTTAAATCAAACTGTGTCTGTTATCAGGAGTATAGTTGCTACTTAGGACTAGCAGATAGAATAGGAATCAATGCTATAGCAAAACATAATTATACTTGTGCGAAACTTTCAGTGCAAGCCGTTGGAATTATGCAATTAATAAAAAAGAAGATATGCAGAATTGTGAAAAAACAAGTATGATTCTAATATGGTTTTTGCATGAATGTTTGATTGATGAATTTACGGTGAGAAAATCGAGAATAAGGTTATTATCGATGTTATTATAATGAACATATTGTAGGCATAATGAAAGGAATACATAATGATGTCTCATACAATTAACTCTGGGGGGCAAGAAACAGAAATGTTGATTGCTTTAAAATATTTCTAATGGTTTTGATTGTTACTCATCATGGAATAGTGCATGGACTTGGGCTTAAGAACAAAGTTGACGTAACAACGAGTGGACGATTTGAATTGATTGTTTTTTTTTACCATTATGTTTTTTAGAATCAATAGGTGTTTGTTGGAAATTGTTTTTTATTCTTTTGTATGCTACTCTGCTAAGTTTGACTTGTATGGGAATTGATAGTATTCGTAAAAAAATATATGATTGCGTAAAAATGTATTTGGATGTATTGAGGGCGCAAAGCGTCAAGCATTGTTAGACTATCGAGCTTTTATTAACAGAGAAATATGAAAAAACCTGGAGGAAAAAGAGAGATGAAAACAACATTACTTATTATGGCAGCCGGTATTGGCAGTCGCTTCGGAACAGGAATCAAGCAGTTAGAGCCGGTGGATGATGCTGGACATATTATCATGGACTACTCGATCCATGATGCAATCGAGGCAGGTTTCAATCATGTAGTATTTATTATCCGCAAGGATATCGAAAAGGAATTCAAAGAGGTCATCGGTGATCGCATTGCCTCCATTTGCTCTTCTCATAATGTAACTGTTGACTATGCTTTCCAGGATATTAACGATATTCCGGGTACTCTGCCGGAAGGTCGTACAAAACCTTGGGGAACCGGTCAGGCTGTGCTTGCTGCAAAGAAGGTTCTTGATACACCGTTCATTGTGATCAATGCAGATGATTACTATGGCAAGGAAGGCTTCAAGGCCGTCCATGAGTATCTGGTGAATGGCGGAAAGTCCTGCATGGCGGGTTTTGTGCTGAAGAACACGCTGTCTGATAACGGTGGCGTGACTCGTGGCATCTGCAAGATGGATGAGCAGAACAACCTGACCGAGGTTGTGGAAACCAAGAATATTGTAAAAACTGCAACTGGGGCAGAAGCAGACGGCATGGCTGTGGATGTGAATTCTCTGGTATCCATGAATATGTGGGGCCTGACTCCAGAGTTCTTGGATGTGCTGGAGGAAGGTTTCAAAAAATTCTTCGAGAAAGAGGTTCCGGGCAATCCTCTGAAGGCGGAGTATTTGATTCCTATCTTCATCGGTGAACTGTTGGAACAGGGAAAAATGTCCGTAAAGGTTCTGAGAACCAATGACACTTGGTATGGTATGACATATCATGAGGATGTCGCAGCCGTAAAGGACAGCTTCAAGAAGATGCTGGAAAACGGCGTGTACAAGGCTGACCTGTTCAGTGATTTCTAAACAATGATGAAAGAAACTATTGATTTATTCGGGAAGATCCTCACAAACATCATGACTGTGCTATATGAGCCGTTTGGCTTTTCGCTTCTTCTTTCCTTTTTGGCCATGTTTTTCTATCTGTATGCGTATGAGCCTACCGCAGCAGGCAAAGGATGGAAGAGCGCCATAGTGACTTGGTATCAGAAATTTAAAGAGAGCGTGTTCTTTCGGAAGATGTTCTTACTAGTTTTCGTGACATCGATGATCTTGTTCCGAACGCTACTGAATCGGAACCTGTGGCTAAATCCTCTGTCAAATGTCATGGGTGGCTGGGGCATCTGGGAGCCATGAACGGTGAGCAGAAACTTACAACTGAGTGCATTGAGAACGTGATCATGATGGTGCCGTTCACCAGCATGGTTATATGGACATTTCAAGAGAAAGTGGGCAGTAGCTGGAAGAAGATACTGTGGTATAGCGGAAAGATAGCGTTCATTTTTTCGATAAGCATTGAGATGCTACAGCTGTTTTTAAGGCTCGGTACATTCCAACTGTCTGATTTGTTCTATAACACAGTCGGTGGAGTGGTAGGCGGTTTAGTGTACTACGGAATCGTGAAGGCAAGAAAGCATCTGTAAAACTGGATGAAATTGTGATATACTGGGAGCGGTAGCTTCCATGCTGCTCTGATAATCACACACCTCTTCGTGGTGAGCAGCAGGCAACGATTTATGATCGGCTGAGATGTGATGAACTATAATAAGATGATGAAGGAGCAAGAGCTATGGATGCTAAAGAGTATAATAATATTATGGAACGTTTGGACTTTATTGAGTTCCGTCAGCAATTGCTTTTTGATAACGATGATGTGAGCCGTAGTATTTTTGAGTACGGTTTAACCAGAGAACAGTACAAAAGAATCATGGCTCTTATGCAAGATTACAGAGAACGCATTGAGCGAGGAGAAAAGTGTGATCATAGGGGGTTTGAACAGGCAATGTATGAAATTGTTCCAGACCATAGAGGCGATTATCACATGTGTGAGGAACTTGCAAAAGGATTCAGAGACGAGAATAGATGGGAAGAGGTTTTTGATAATTTATATGGAGAAATGCCCAAGTATTCTTATTTAAAGTCAAAAGAAGAGTAAAATTATGTGGAGTGCTGTTGGAAATTTAGCAAGTATTGTCACGATTGTTGGATTTGTAATTACGATTTGGCAATTATTTGCATTAAAAAATCAGTGAAAAAATCTGAACAAGCCATACGAGAAGTACTTGATGATAAAGAGTATGAAAAACTAAAACATATTTTAGAAGTCACGGAAAATCAGCTCAAAGAAGTCAGTAGTTTATTGATCAAAGTAGATAAACAAGGAGTTAACCAAAAATCAATAAGAGAACGCTGTGTTAATGTTTGCAGCGAACTTAATAAGTGTTATATTTCATTACCAAGTGGAGATAGCTATAGTAATATTAAGAATCAGTTTCTGGAAGCAAGAAATTATATGGAATCTTTTATTGAACTAAATAGTAAATCAGAAATGAAGGAGGCACGAGCATTTCTTGAAAATGCAATGGAAGGAATAAAGAAAGCCGAAGAAAAATTTGCGGAGAAAAAAGTTCAAGCGGCTACACATAGAAATTGATTCTGATTGCATAGGCTGTAGTCATATTGCCCGTACTCCAACACAGTGCTATACTTAAACAACTAAAAAAGGAAAGAGGTTATCACCTATGCCCAGAACTAAAGGTAGCAAGAATAGACCCAAAACTGTGACTGCTGATTTTGCGACACAGATTGCAGAAAAGCAGTCCGCAAAGGAAGCACTCACAGCTGAGATTGCATCCATCACCGCGAACATTGACACTTTAAAGTCTGATCTGAAAGCAAAAAAGACTGCTTTGAAGAAGGCCGAAAAGGAAGTAGCAACCCTGGAAGCAAAGAAGGCAAAGGCAGATGCTAAGGCAGCTGAAGAAGCTAAAAAGGCTGAAGCAGAGGCTGTGCTGAAGAAGCTGCTGGCAAACGGTATGAGTGCAGATGAGATCCTTGAAAAGCTGAAATAAACAAGAATCCAAGAAAAAAATAAATGCCGTGTGGACAAACTGAACTCCAGGAGTTCACACGGTATATTTTGAAGATCATTATATAGTTTATAACGAAAATAAAAGAAGAACAAAATTAAAAGAAACGGGGCGGAGAAAATATGAACTTATCTAAAATACACCACATTGCAATCATTGTATCTGATTACGAAGCAGCTAAGGATTTTTATGTGAACAAGTTGGGATTCTCTATCATCAGAGAAAACTACCGCCCGGAGCGCAAGGACTGGAAGCTGGATCTGCGTGTCAATGAACACACAGAGCTTGAGATTTTCGCTGAGGAAAATCCTCCGAAGCGTTTGAACCGACCGGAAGCCTGTGGGCTGCGTCATCTTGCGTTCTGCGTGGATAGCGTGGAGCAGACAGTCAGAGAACTGGCAGAAGTTGGCATTGAATGTGAGCTGATCCGTGTGGATGATTATACCGGCAAGAAGATGACTTTCTTCCATGACCCGGACGGACTGCCACTGGAGCTGCACGAATAATTATGGGAGAGAAAAGAGCATATAAAGCCAGAAAGTCCGGTGGAGGCCGGAAGAAGCTGAAGCCGGAGTATGATGCCGGGAAGAATATGAAAGAGCAGATAAGCCAGATTATGACATCCAAGTCGCCTGTCCGTGCCTGCGATGATGTAGATGACACCGCACTGTCTTATGCCGAAATCAAGGCACTGGCAACGGGCAATCCCTACATCAAGGAAAAGATGGACTTGGATATTCAGGTCAGCAAACTGAAATTGCTGAAAGCCAATCACACCAGCCAGATTTATAGCTTGGAATCGGATATTGCGCGCCGCTATCCGCGAGAAATCGCTGTGGCACAGGGTCAGATTGGAGCACTGAAAACCGATATGGAAGCGGCAAAACTGCTTCTGGCGCAGGACAAAGACCACTTCTCTATGGAGATCAGCGGCAAGGTGTACACCGAACGCAAGGAAGCGGGTGCAGCCATCATTGAGGCTTGCAAGGCTTTGAAAGCGGCTGGCACCGAGGGAAGGATCGGCAGCTACGGTGCGTTTGAACTGCATTCCCGGTTTGACAACTTCGATAAGGTGTTCCGCTTATCCATCAAGGGCGCATAGAAGCACTTCAAATGCTGATTGGTGGATTTGTGATTTTTATGATTCCGCAGGTGGTCGGCAGTGTGGTGGTATTTTTGGAACTGGCAGCAGCAACGATTCGGCAAGTATGGTACATATAAGGAGAGGGGAAACCTAGAAAATGAAATTAGCAGCGATTCATCATGTGGCAATCATCGTTTCAGATTATGAGAAATCGAAAGACTTCTATGTGAATAAGCTGGGATTTGAGATTGTACGAGAAAACTTCCGTGAAGAACGGAATGACTGGAAACTGGATTTGCGTGTTGGTGAGGGTGCTGATGCGATTGAGCTGGAGATCTTCGCAGAGCCGAACCCACCTAAGCGCGTGAATCGACCGGAAGCCTGCGGACTGCGGCATTTGGCGTTCCGGGTGGATGATGCGGAAGCCACTGTAGCAGAACTGGAACAGATGGGGATAGGATGCGAACCGATTCGATTTGACAGCTACACCCAAAAGAAGATGACATTTTTCTTTGATCCAGATGGGTTGCCGTTGGAACTGCATGAATAAAAAACAACGCCCTCATAGTTGAGAGGATTCGTAAATCTTCTCGGCTATGAGGGTGTTTCATTCCATAGGAATGGGAAAGTTATAGATTGAAGGGCTTAACTAGCTACTGAGCAGCTATGCAGAAAAGTGATTGCAGCGACTTCTTGATCTAAGGTGGATACCGAATTTCAGCTACCACAAACGAAGGCTCGCATAAACCACAGACAGCACCCAGGAGGATTCGAGGGTGCGTCTGCGACTTATGCGGGTTTTATTTTGCGATTTTACGGATAGGTGTTAAATTCCAAGGCTGACAAGAGTGGCCTTTAACTCTTTTGCCATGCGAATAATGACAGTCTGTTCAGTTTCATTACAGTCCAGCAGCAAGCGGTGAAATTCGGAGTTTGCAGAGGAAGAATGTTCAAGACAGTCGAGCAAAAGCTCATCCGCGGAAACGGATAACGTGTTGGCAATTTTGACAAGAACAGAAAGGCTTGGAACCTTTGTGCCATTTTCGATTTGGACAATGTATTCACGACTGCAGTTGACTTTTGCGGCAAGAACTTCTTGCGTCAGATTCGATTTTGAACGGTAGAAGCTGATTCGTTTTCCTAGAGAAGTACGATTTACGGACATATAGTGATCTTCCTTTCAAATGCCCGCATAAGATACTTTAATTATTTGACTTATGGAGAAATGAATCAAGAGGAACCAAAGAGGCAATCTGCATAGTAGTCAGAATTCTTATTTTTCCCCTCTAGCGGAGATGGCTTCTGAGGCCAAAATGTGAACCAGCAGTTCACATTTTGAGCAACAAGTGAACTGCTGGTTCACAGAAAAATATATCTGACAAGTGTATAATAAAAGCGTGAAATCAAACTGCAAAAAAGTGAGGAAAACGAAATGGAAAGGCTGCTGACACTGTATAGCGAAGTTCAGTCAACGGATGTACGGTGGCTGTGGTATCCCTTTATTGCAATCGGGAAAATCACACTGCTGCAGGGTGATCCCGGCGATGGGAAATCCACCATGATGATGAATCTGATTGCAGAACTTTCAACGGGTGGTAAGACCCCGGATGGCTGTAAGATCGGTGCGCCGCAAAAGGTGATTTATCAGTGCTCCGAGGATGGCGTTTCAGACACAATAAAGCCCCGGCTGGAACGCTACGGAGCAGACTGCCGGAAGATTGCCTTCATCAATGAAGAGGTTTATAACGGCCTTACATTGGATGATGAGCGCATCCGTCAGGCAATCATTGAATTTCGGCCTCGATTGGTCGTGATCGATCCGATTCAGGCTTATCTTGGCAGCGATTCGGATTTGCAAATCGCAGGCAGAGCGCGGAAACTCATGCGCCGCCTTGGAATGTGGGCTGCTGGTTACGACTGCGCTATCATTCTGATTGGACACCTTAACAAAAAAGAAGGCTCCAAAGGGCTGTACTGCAGCCTTGGCAGCATTGATGTTGTGGCAGCAGCACGAAGCGTCCTGCAGGTGGAGCGAGATACCGAGAATCCTGATATAAGAATCGTACATCAAATCAAAAACAGTCTTGCGCCTACGGCAGAAGACATCCGCTTTTCCATTTCTGCCGACAAGGGCTTTCGATGGCTGGAATGCAGGCCACAGCTCTTTGAAAAACAACAGCCGGACGCCGAACCTAAATTTGATACAGAGCAACAGAAAGCTGCCTACTGGATCAAGCATTTCCTTGAAAAAGGCGATATGAGCGCAAATGAAATTTATTGCCGTCTGGACAATGAGGGTGTCAGCAAACGAGTGGCACGGATGGTAAAAACGGAAATGGGAATCCACTGTTACCAGAAGAAGCGGAGATGGTATTGGAGTGTTCAGCTGGAAGAAGGTGCTATGAATGGACCGCAAGTATAAGGTTGGTGGCTATGTGAAACTTGCAAAACTGTGGGAACGCTCTAAGGATGCAGCAGTAGCCTATCACAGTTCCTACTATGCTGAAAGGTTCAGAGATGATGTGGATAAAAGGCTGGTTGGTGTCTATATTGACATCACAGGGAATAAGGAAATTTACAAACGCCCAGAAATGGTACATCTGCTTCAGGACTGTAAAAAAGGAATAGTTAATCTGATTTTCTCGCAAACAAGAGCCTACCTTGCGGCGAATACCTGTGATTTCTGTTTCCTGTTGAAATATCTGTTTGACATACCGATGCGAGTGGACGTTGTTACGGATGATGATGACCAGAGAATCGACACCATTCTTGATGTTGATAACCAACGGCAAAGTCTGAAAGAATTAGCCGAAAAATACACATCAATCCGTGAGAAAGAATATCTTGCATGGAAAGCACGACTAGAACATGAAATGGAAAAGGCAGATGGAAAATGAATGAAGGACAGTATGATTCAAAAAATGTAGAACATATTTCAATAGAAAATATCGAAGTTGTGTCCAATGGAATGGATTGGAAAAGCAGGCATTTGGAAGTTGAAAAGAGAAAAGCCGAAATCCGCGACAGAATCCATAAGCAGACTGAACAGGGTCAGAAATCAGCAAAAGATTATTTCCGCCCTGCAAAGCCGACCCCATCAATTTATGACAGTGACCTAAAACGTGTGGCCGTTTATGCCCGTGTCAGCACATCTAGCGAAGAACAGATTTCCTCTATTGAAAATCAAACTCTATACTACACCAAAAAGATTGCAGAAACGGAAAACTGGAATCTGCAGGATATTTACAGTGACGAGGGAAAATCGGGTACTTCACTGCGGAAACGAGATGCGTTTAAGCGAATGATGCGAGATGCCAAAGACCAGAAAATGGATTTGATTATCTGTGCCAGCATTTCGCGTTTTGCTCGGAATTTTTCAGATTGCATGACGCAGATCGCGGCCCTGAAAACCATGCATCCTGCACATCCCATCGGTGTGTACTTTGAAACAGAGAATATCTACACGCTGAATCCAAGCAGCCAATACAGCCTTGACATTCAGGCACTTCTGGCAGATTGGGAATCGGGCAACAAGAGCCGCCGGATGATCCTTTCGTATGACCAGCGTATTATGACAGGTCAGTACCCGGTGACCGACCTGATGGGGTATCGGCATACCAAAGATGGACAGTTGGTAATTGAGCCGGAAGAAGCAAAGACGGTGCGTTTTATCTTTCTGGCGTTTATCTATGGTTATAACTACGATCAGATTGCAATGATCCTGACGCAGAAAAAGCGCAGCACCCTGCGCGGCAGGCAGGAGTGGAACGGTGTGATGGTAGCAAACATCATGAAAAATGAACGCCGCTGGGGTGATCTGGAAGCGCGGAAGAGCATTGTGGTGGACTACAAGTTGGGCAAGGTCACAAAGAATAACGGAAATCGCTGCTCTGCCTACGTTCCAGAACATCACGAAGCGATTGTTTCGCCGGAAATTGCACGGGCTGCACATCTTGTGGCGTCCAGCAAAAAGAAGTGCGGGGTGCAGGATATTGTAGTAATCCAGCAGGGAGCATTGAAAGGATTCGTGGGCATCCATCCGAACTGGAGTGGCATCAATGCCGAAAGCATCCGCAGCCTTTGCCTGAATGCCTATCTGCCGGAAGAAGTGGTCGAACTGAACGATATGACGGAAATGAGGTCTGGGAAGAAGTCGGATATGGCATTGTTATCTGATTATCTGACGGTTTCAGGTACTTGCTTTATCAACCAGAGCAGCCCGGTCATAACAATCTCAAAAAATGGAATCCGTTTCAGCAAAGCGTGTCATACCCGCTTGGACGACTGCGAGCATGTGGAACTGCTCTATCATCCGATTCTGCAGGTCGTGATTTTGCGAAAGAGCGATCAGGCTCTTCAACGGCGATGCACTGGCAAGATGACAATGACGTTCATAGTGCCTTTTCAGCCAGAGCGTTTTCTGGCCTGATTCTTCAAACGTTGAACTGGAAAATGAATTGCCGTTACCAGTGCCGTGGTATCTGCCGGGGTCAGGGAAATGCAAAGTTCCTAATTTTTGAATTGGATGAGTCCCGGATTTTGACTGGGAAAAATCAGTATGAACAAGAAAATTGTTCGATGAATCTGAAATGCCGGTTATATCGGAGTAAATGGGTTCAGAGCATTACAGTTAGTGATGTGATGGAATCTGGCCAAGTCGTAGAAAATCCCATGATTGGTGCAATTCCAAGCAGAAATGAAGTTCAACGTGAACTGAATGATCTTTTGATGTCGATGTAGGAGGAACTTATAGAATGGAAGAACAAAGCAGGGCGCAGGAACTGAGCGTTCGGGAAATCTCCTTGATTCGTGAACTTGCACAGATACGGAAAGAACATAAAAGAGAACTGGAGTACGAAAAATTTGATGGTTATGAGCTGCCGCCGCGTACACAATTTTCCATGCTGAATAAGCCAGCAGTGAGCATAAAATATGGCGTTATGAAATTTAATATGGCCTGCATCCGGCTTTTTGAAGGAATCAAGTATGTTCTTCCGATTTTGCATCCAAACAAAAAACGGCTTGCATTGATTATGTGTCCGGAAGAAGACAGCGCGTCTGTTGAATGGGCACGGCAGAAGGACGAAAACTGGGTGAATAAGGATATTACCTCTTTGGAATTTGTGGAAAATATCTTCAAACTCATGAACTGGAACCGAGAATGTCGTTATAAAGTGCTTGGACGGGTGGCTAATTCTGATCAGGGCCTTTGTATGTTGTTCGATTTGGAAGAAGCAATCATGTTCACACCGAAGCCACAGGAATATACGGACCCGCTTACTGGCGAAATGAAGAAAAAACAGATAAAGTTCTTCCCGGATGTCTATAAGGATCGAATCGGGAAATCTTATAATGATTACATCGCTGGTCATCAGATGAACCTGTTCGAGGATTTTATTGGGTATCAAGGCTCTGCTGTATTGGATGAGCCTGAACAGAAAACAGATACTATTTCAGTACCGATACCGCAATGTGAAGAATCTGAAAATATACCTTTATCAGATTTTCCGGAACAGCCTGAAAATGTACAACGACCGGGCAGTGAGGTTGTTGAGAAAGGAATGCTGACATGAGTTCTGGACGAATTATGAATCTGCTGGTGACGATTCCGGCAGAAAGCCGAAGAATGAATGTGGGAAAGGATGTTATTCGTGTTCTTGGGAGCCCGACCTATATTTGTGTTTTGCAGAGGAAAGATCGGAAGTCTATTGCGATTACTCCGTGCACCGCTGAACATCCCATGTCCTTTAAGGTTCCAGACAGGCTGTTGACCGATGGACAGTGCCGAATGATGATTAACGGAATACAGTTCATTCAGGCGTTGCTGGAGGCAAATGAACTAGCTGTAGGAAAGGATCATCAGTTTAAGGGGAGATATGAAGCTGAGAAAAACGCAGTTATCATTTCACTTGAAAAAGATGAACGGGAATGGTAGTCAAGGCGGGAAGAATCTTGAATACAGATGCTGCTATATTGGAATATTATGCTGAATTATGCTGACTTGAATTTAAACCAGAGTGGGCAATATGGACAAATCTATGCTGAAAAGTTTACATCTGCCAGCTTGATATGCAAAGTGTTTTATGGTAAGATGAAAGCACAATGGGGGAAGTATACTCTCCTCTTGAATCTGCTGTAAGGAAGTGAATGCCGATGGAAAATCAGCTTGCTCATGCGATAACGCAGACGGAATATGATTCGAGCTATGATAAGGCTGCCAAGAAGCTGCTTGCCAACAAACAGATTCTGGCACAGATTATGAAGAACTGTGTGAATGAGTACAGTGCCTGTTCCGTAGACGAAATTGCAGAGAAGTATATCGAAGGAACGCCGGAAGTGGGCACGGTTGGCGTTCATGTTGATGATACAAACAGACCCAAGAAAACGGCTGGCGTAATTACCGGAAGCAATAATGAGGATTCTACGCTGACGGAGGGAACCATCAATTATGATGTTCGGTTCGATGCAATCGCACCAGCGTCAGAAGGTTCTACTGCACAGAAAGATGTGATACGTCTTATTATTAATGTGGAGGCGCAGACTGCTTTTAATCCGGGATACCCTTTGACAAAGCGGGCAATCTATTATTGCAGCAGGATGATCTCCGCACAGCATGGTCCGATATTCACGAACTCGGAGTATGGGAAAATCCGAAAAGTGTACTCTATCTGGGTTTGTACACACCCAACCAAGGAGTTCCAAAACACTCTGATTCGTTATTCTATCCGACCAGAGCAGTTGATTGGAAACGCTGTTGAAAAATCGGAAAACTACGATTTGATGAGTGTTGTAACGATTTGTCTTGGAGAACCGGGTACGGAAAACTATACAGGTATTGTGAAATTTATGGATGTGTTGCTCTCTTCTTCCAGAGCAGCTACTGAGAAAAAGAAAATTCTTGAAGAAGAATTTGGCGTTGCAATGAACGAAGAACTGGAAAGGGAGGTGCTTGTTATGTGCAACCTTAGTCAGGGCGTAAAGGCCGAAGGCAGAGAAGAAGGTATCAACATTGGTGAGATGCGGATGCTGGTTAAACAGGTAAGAAAAGGCCGTGTGACGATTGAAGAAGCAGCGGAAGATGCTGGAATGACAGTAGAGGAATTTAAGAAAGTGATGGAAAAGACCCCGCTGCAGGCGGTCTAAGATAAAAGCATATAGAGTAAACTGTAAAGCCCTACAAGGCTCAGATCGGTTCGATACTGACTGAAAACCTTGTAGGGCTTATTTTTTTTGCTTTTTTCAAATTTATTTGTGAAAAATGTTGTCCAAGACTTGACATCGGCCGGCATTGATTGGCAGCGCGAGAAATGGCAATCAGGACTTGGTTCTAAGTTTATCCACCAAGGCGAAAAAAATGCTGCGAAATATGCGGACGAGGTCATTGTTCTGAGCAAAGGAGTGCAGGACTATTTTAAGGAAACTTATGGAAGAGAAACGCACTTTATCCCTAATGGCGTGAATAGGCCGCAGATTCGGGAAGCAAGTCTGATTACAGATAAGTTCGGGCTGAAAAAAGACTCATACATATTGTTCCTCGGTCGTCTGGTGCCAGAAAAGGGGATTCGATATCTGGTTGAGGCCTTCAAGAATGTCAAGACGGATAAAAAAACTGGTCATCGCAGGCGGCTCCAGTGATACGGATTCCTTTATGGAGGAATTGAAAGACCTGGCG
>ENA-OQDM01000710-OQDM01000710.1-human-gut-metagenome-genome-assembly--contig:-NODE-710-length-17342-cov-1.995121_pt1 | contig 17342 bp, 19 predicted proteins | sample MGYA00242772_ERZ504605 | MGnify/ENA primary metagenome ERZ504605 (study PRJEB26092, sample SAMD00036348) | human gut metagenome | host: Homo sapiens | study: EMG produced TPA metagenomics assembly of... | reverse complement strand
CTGTGCCAATGCGAGAAAACTCTCTCCAGTGATTTTTCATGATATTTAGCGGAAGGATGTGTGAGATCCGCATATTCTTCTTCCTTCGTTGCAACATTATAAAAACTTTCAGCCCTAAGAAAATAACCCCACTTTTCCTTCCGATAGCCTTTGGAAATTCTTATCGCATCACACAATTCTGAATGTGTATCATGCGTAGAAAAAACATAATTCTTTGTTCCACCCTCCGGATTAAAACCATGTGCTACAGCAAGTGCCTCCAATAAAGTCGATTTACCACTGCCATTTTCTCCGACAAAAAAGGTAATTGGTTTATTGAAAACAAGTTTTTCAATCCCTTTAAAAGCCTTAATTCTCTTTAAATAACTATCGTTATCAATTCTATTCCAATCGAATAATACTCCTTGTAAGAATTGATCATTCATCTAATCACCTGCCTGTAAAAAACACTTTCTAATCTACCTTTTCTTGCTCTTTGGACAAGAAGCATCATTCGCTCTAAATAGCTCGGTCAACTGGAATTTATCTTCTAACTCAAATCCGAGTTCTTTCAATTCTTTTTCGTTTCTGACATCTTCTTCCGTTTTCTTTCCAGTAATGGCACTGTAGGCTTCTTTGATTCCATTTTTCACTGCCCATTTGATGACGAAATACAGCGCAATCAAAATAATAATTGCGGTTCCCCCGCTTAAGCCTAATTCATTCCACATAATCATTAACTCCTCCGATTTCGTGACTTTCAATTTATTTTCAATTTTGCAGGCTGGAATTTATCATTGAATAAAACACATCCATACTCCAACTGCTATAAGCAATATGCCTGATATTCTTCCTGCGAATTTTGACTTTTGATATCCTAGAAAATTAATTGTTTCAGGAGTTGTAAATGGCAATAAAACAACATCTATACCCATTACTATAATCCCAATTCCTATTATAAAGACATTATTGTTAGAAATAATGCCATAAAACATAACTAAGAATCCCAAAATAATGCCTAATGTAAAATACTTGATTTTATGGCTGTCTTTATCCATCATCTTTTCATAACAATTTTCACATTTACTGTTACAAAATTCAAAATTGTCCTTTAGTTTTTTACCACAATATTTGCATTTTTTCATACTGTTTCCTCCGTAATCCTCAAAAATTCATTCAACAGCTCACGATTTTCTCAATTCTCCAAACTTTTATTTATCTTCTAACTCAAATCCGAGTTCTTTTTCGTTTCTGACATCTTCATCCGTTTTCTTTCCAGTGATAGCACTGTAGGCTTCTTTAATACCATTTTTCACTGCCCATTTGATAACGAAATACAGTGCGATCAAAATAACAATTGCGGTTCCTCCACTTATGCCTAATTCATTCCACATAATCATTAACTCCTCCAAATTCTGATTGAGATTTCATCTGTTTTAAGAGATTTAATTGGTGTGCTACCCGTCAAGTAGACAAATTAAATAACAAAATTTTTTTCTTCCCCGGTACAGTTTATGTACCGGGTTGTTTATGCGACGTTTTCTAGTTTTCGTTCATGGAATTCCATTGGTGTAAGCACCCCAAGATTTCGTTGAACTCTTTTGTTTGTGTAATAATCTATGTATTTCTCTATATCTGGATGTTCATCATGAATCTTTGTAATGATATCGGCTATGCATTCATTAAGATTGTCATTATCACTAAGTCATTCGTAGTTGGTCAGTGCTTTCACAGTTGCTATAAATGTTGCTCTTTCATATGATTTCTATAAACGTCTTATAGAAATCATATGTCTTTCCGTTTTCCTGAGCGCAGAGCAAAAAGCGGCTGATGATTGCACCAGTACGGTATGATTTCTGAATACGTGATAAGTGTTCGTGCAGGTTATTAGGAAACCCCTCTGTCACTTCTTCCCTAAGCAAAAAAGTTACATATCGATTTGCCTTTTTTTGCCAAAGAATACTGGATTTTGGAAATGAGGAACTCATTTCCGCTGGTATAGTAAGCCCACGTTGTTCCTGTGGAAGTGTTTGCGTATGCTGCACCCGTGAATAAAGATATGGATTTTCAATATACTGACGCAGCTTGTCCCTTTCAATCAAGTCAAAAGATACAATGCAAGCTGTATCAATATCAGACTCTTGATATATCTGTGTTTTCAATTCCTCCAATGTCTTCAACGCCTTCATATGATAGCGTAATTTCTCCATCCGACGTGCAAGCAGTTCTTGTTGATGTTCCAATTCTACAAGTTTCTCAGAAAATAATTTTCCATGCTGCTCAGGCGTTGCGGCATCCATTCCACGAATTTCCTTTAACTCTAACCCAAGATTTTTATAAAAAATGACATCTGAAATGGTCATTAAATCTTCAATTGCATATTCCCGATATTGATTTTCAATTTTCTTTCTGGGATGTAAAATCCCCTTATCCTCCCAATACCTAAACGTAGATGCTGGCATATCAAAAAAACGGGCTATTTCTCCAATTTGAAATTTTTTATCCATGATTCTTCCCTTCCTGGTTTAAAAACTTACTACTATTTACCCACTATACTATTTTTCACATTGACCTTCAAGCTACTTTAAGGTTTATACTTCCATCAAGGGAGGAAATTTTTATGGAAAATGTTTTAATTTTTGCTTCTGAAAAAGAAGTTCGATTCACAAAACTATTAAAATTTATTGTTCCGACATATCTAACATCATTATTTAACACAGTCTATACCATTATTGATGGTATTTTTGTTTCTACATATGTCGGAACCAATGCACTGGCTTCTATTAACATTGTTTATCCTATTGTAAATGTATTGACCGGAATTGCACTTGTATTTGCTACCGGCGGCAGCTCTGTCACAGCTTTGTACATTGGAGGAAACAGAAAAAAGGAAGCAGACCGCTCCTTTTCTGTCAGCTCTTTTGCAGCTATTTTGCTTGGATGCCTCGTTTCCCTGATGATTCTTACGAATCTCTCAGCAATTCTGACCATGCTCGGTGCAACCCCTGTGACAATTGCAGGGTGTAAAACATACGCACGTTGGTGGCTTTTGGCAGCTCCCGTCGTAATCGGCAAGGAACTGTTTACATATTTTATCCGAGTGGACGGTGCCCCCACATATAGCTTTATAACTGCACTGTCCGGTGGTATTTTGAATATCGTTTTGGACTATATTCTGGTCGGACAAATGCAAATGGGAATCTATGGTGCTGCACTAGCAACAATTCTTGGACTGGTATTATCATTTTCTATGGGAATTTATTATTTTATCCATAAACAAAAGTATCTTTCATTTACCTTGCATAACTTATCCTTACGGGAAGCCATGCACTGTATGCTAAATGGTGCATCCGAATTTGTCAATCAACTTGCTATTGCAGTTACAACCATCGTATTTAACCGCACTGCACTCTCCTTTGCCGGTGAAGACGGTGTCGCCGCAGTTTCCATCATCATGTATCTGCAGTTTTTGTTTATCGGTGTCTACTTTGGCTTTTCTATGGGCATGGCACCACCTCTGAGTTATGCGTATGGCGACCGAAAAATAAGAATTTGCCGAAAACTAGAAAGCTATGCTCGTCGCTTTTCGCAGTAGCTCCGATCATCATTTATGCACTGACCTACTTTCTTACTCCAGTTGCTGTATCCTGTTTCGCAGATACATCCAGCCCTGTATTTCCTATTGCAGTGTCCGGAATGAGAGTTTATGGACTTGGTTTTCTATTTTCAGGAATTAATATTTTTGCTGCAATTCGAATGATGGCATATGGAAAAGGATATTTCTCCGGTCTGATCACATTTTTACGTTCATTCCTACTATTACTTTTATTTCTGATTGTACTGCCTTTGAAATTTGGTTTGACTGGAGTATGGCTCGCCGTTCCTGCAGCAGAAGCTCTGACATTACTCGTTGCTGTATGGTTTCTGCGGCCGATTCATTGTTAAAATACCTCAACTATTGTCTGCACGAAGAGCTGCTTTCACTTGAAGAGCTTACTTCTGTCGGACAGGCATTGTCTGAGGGTGACGTTATGTCAGATGCCTCTCTTCTTTTGGAAGAAACTTATCAGCTCTCCGACTATTTCATTCAGCCTCCGAAAGACTGACAAGCGCGGACCGGTTAACTGATCTTCTTGGAAAGGTCAGTTATACTTTTGCAGAAAAGGTAGCACAATCAAAAACACCGTCCCCGGAATAATGTTGAGCAATACTTCCCTGATTCTGAGTTCATCTGCCATCACATAAGGATTTTTTCTTCATGGCAATATCCGTGAATCCAATAATTGCATTCATTGGTGTCCTGATATCATGGGACATATGGTTCAGAAACGTCGTTTTTGCAATATTCGCCGCATTTGCATTCTGTGCTTCTTTCAGGGCTTCCATCTGTTTTTTTCTGCTTACTGAAAGGGAATAAACCAGAAGAAGTAGTACAAAAATAATCACTAATGAAACCACAATTCCTAAGCCTGCATACTCTGCAAGGACATCCTGCAAGGTCATTTTCTTTTCCGAAACAGAGTTCTGCGCAAGGACAACCCCATTCAAAATATTAGAGGACTGCTCCCTGCTTGTGTTCCCCATAGCCGCCTTCCTGAAAATTGGCATATGGGAAATACCCGACTCTCACTGTTTTATTCTCTTCCTCTATTACCTGAGTTGTTTTCCTGTCAGTTTTTCTATCTTTCTGTTCATTCATTCCCTCTTTATTATCCATTAAAGCGGACATTCGCAATCCGCTTTCGCTTCTTGCTCATGAACGCAGTCTGTTTGCGTTCATGCTGTTGTTCTTTCCATTCTGTAAGTTTTCCTGCTTATTCAATACAGAAAGAATAACCGCTCCCAGTTTCTCAATATCAATGGGTTTTGCAATGTGTCCATTCATGCCGGCATCAAACGCCTTTTTCCTGTCTTCCGCAAAGGCATTTGCTGTCATCGCAATGATCGGTATGTATGCTTTATCCTTATCTGGCAGGCGTCTAATTGCCTGTGTTGCTTTATAACCGTTCATTTTCGGCATCTGAATATCCATTAGGATCATATCATATGTGCCTGCCGGCATTTTTTCTATCTTATTTACACACTGAATGCCATCCTCCACACGCTCTGTCTTAAGACCGGCACGTTCAAGTATTGCCTCAGCAATCTCTGCATTCAGATCATTATCCTCTGCCAGAAGGATTTTCCTGTCTTTAAGGATTTCACTATATGTTTCTGGATTTTCAGCATAATTTTTTACATAATAGTTTTCATCCGCTATCTTATGTTTCAGTGTAACTGTAAAAGTACTGCCCTTTCCAAGCTCACTCTCTACATCTATTGTTCCACCAAGCAGTTCAACATATTTCTTGACAATTGACATTCCCAGTCCGGTTCCTGCAATTTTGCTCTTTGTAGTATTCCGCTCACGCGTGAATGCCTCGAAAATATTTGTCAGATACTCCTGACTCATACCAATTCCTGTATCACTCACCCTAGTCCTCACTATCATATATCCAGGCCCACTGCATGGTAATTCATCTATGTTTATCATAACAGAACCACCGGATGGAGTATACTTCATGGTATTGCTCAGAATATTAACAAATATTTCTTTTACCTTTGTTACATCTGTCAGTATGTGCTCATGTTCTACATTTATCGTATAATGAAGTGCAATATTCTTTTTCTTTGCTTCATCATCAAATATTTCAAATAAGGTCTGCCAGATATCTTCAATCATGCCATAGTTCTCATCAATCTCCATTCTTCCACTTTCAATCCGAGCCATATCAAGTACATTATTTATGATTGACAGAAGAAGATTTCCTGACTGCTGCAGTTTTTTTAAGTATTCTGAAATTTCAGGCAAATCCTTTTCTTTCAGTTCATCCTCCATAAGCTGTGCATAGCCCAGAATCGCATTCATAGGAGTACGGATGTCATGGGACATATTGTTAAGGAAACGGGTCTTTGCGAAACTGGCATCTTCTGCTTTTTTCAGAGCGATTTCCAATTTGTCATTAAGCTTTTGTGTATCATTTGCAGCAAGCTTTGCGGCAGCTTCTGCTTTTCTTGCCTTCCATAAAAGTACCAGGATAATGCCAATGATGACAAGTGACAAAAATCCTGCCGTGACAATAAAAGCAAGCATATTGTCTTTTATAAAATCCAAAAATGTAACCTTATCTGGTGTACTGTCATAGATAGCAAGTGCACTTGTAAGCATATCAGATGGCATAGCTTTAGGGTTTTATTCAGTATTGATAAAAGGCTTCCCTCTCCGCCTCTTACTGCAAAGCATGCCTCCATTGTATTTGTAAGTGGAAAACTCTTGAAATTTTGTCTGTTATCATATATCAGCGCCTGGCTTGCTCCCATGAGGAAACAGTCTGCTTTTTCCTGGATGACCATATCTGCAGCATCGTCAAGCGAATCATAATCTACAATCTTCCATTGTGGATAGCTGAAAGCAATATACTGTTTCAAGGCTTCTTTTTCCTTTGGCACAGCTACTGTATACACCTTATCCTCATCAAAGTTTTTCTCATCAGTTACCGCCATCAGGCTGTAGGTCCAGGCTGTGTTTGTAAGTGCATAGCCATTTTTTTCTGCGAAATCAGGATTTCTGCCGGCATAAAAAGCAACATCAATCTCACGATTCTGCAGCGCCTGAATCATTTCGTCATAATTATCATATGCCTGTATATTAAATTCCAGTGTCTGATTTCCCAGACAATCTTTGGCATAGGAGATATATTCCGCCAGCATACCGGTAAGTTTTCCAGTCTCTTTATCCATGGAAAAGATTGCCGGATCATTGTTCAAAAATCCTATCTGGATACCTCCATGCTCTTCCACCCAGACCTTTTCTTTACCTGTAAGTAGCTGAATATAATCAAGCGTAAAATACTTCTTATACAGATCTGCCTTAAAAAAAGGACTGTCCTGTTCCAGCTGACACATAGCATAGTCCAGCTTCGTCTTGATATCGCTGCGTTCTTTATTTATTGCAAAATATATGCCAGATTTACCTATCGTGGTAACGGATGATATTCCCTGTTCAGACCAGATAGATTCCTCCAGAGATACAAAACAGTCGATCTCATGATTTGCCAGTTTCTTTTCGACATCATCATTATTATTCACATTTACATGTTCTGTATGTATGCCATTCTTATTTTCCCATTCTGTCAGCATGATTTCAGGTTCTGTGCCTAAGAGCACGCCTACACGTTTTCCATCCAGCGACTTAAAATCAGAGGTTTCAATATCCATATCCGATAAATCAGCATAAAGGATATATTTTTCCTCACCCATCGGTTCATCCGGGAAAAGCATCTTTTGTGCACGTTCATCGGTGTAAGAGATATCACCCATGATATCAATCTCACCATTTTCAAGCTTATCAAAACAGTCAGACCAGTCACATTTCACATACTCAAGTTTCCATCCGGTGTAACCTGCCAGAGCCTGCATGAGTTCGTATCCATATCCTCGTCTTACACCGTTTTTATCGACATAATTAAAGGTATCCTCAAATGAGCCGACACGGATGATCCGTGACTGCTTTTCATCGTTATTCGTCTCGGCAGCCCGGCATGGTACCGTCAATACCATCCATATTCCTAAAACCACAAATATACCAGCACATAGTACGATTGATTTTTTTCTACTTTTATCCATATTTTTTATTTCCTTTATTTGTGTGGTTTTTCTGATACTCCGAACACCTAATCCAGGTTCTTCTGCAGGATGCTGATCAATTCCTCTATGACAATTGGTTTGGACAGGAACCCATCCATACCACATTTCAGTGCTTTCTTTCTGTCCTCATCAAAGGCATTGGCAGTCATGGCAAGAATAGTAATTCCTGCCAGCGCCGGATCATCCAGCGCACGGATCTGTTTCGTGGCCTCATATCCGTTCATTACAGGCATCTGCACATCCATCAGCACAAGATCATAATTACCCGGTGTAGAATTTCGGACTTTCTGCACTGCCTCGACACCATTTTCGGCAGTATCAACCAGGAATCCATATTCATTAAGGATTTCCACAGCAATTTCGCTGTTCAGTTCGTTGTCTTCCACAAGCAGTATACATCTGCCCCTGAAATCCGAATCTACTGACGGAAGGATTGTATCCTCTGCCAGCTTCTGGCCGATAGCACTCATCAAGGTATTTCTGATATCTGACATGAACATTGGTTTTGCACAGAAAGCAGTCACTCCGGCCGCCCTGGCTTCCACTTCGATATCTGACCAGTCATATGCAGTCAGGATAATGATTGGCGTATCATCGCCGAGGCTGCGGATCTGGCGGGTAACTTCAATGCCATTCATATCCGGCAGACGCCAGTCGATGATATAAGCATGGAACGCATCTCCCAGTTCCATAGACTGCCGTGCACGTAGAACAGCTTCCTTGCCGGAAAGTGTCCATTCCGAACGCATTCCAACCCTCACAAGCATTTTTGTCACGCTGTCACAGGTATTAAAATCGTCGTCTACAACTAATGCTTTAAGTCCTTCCAGTTCTGCGATCTTCTCTATACGTTGATGCTCAGACTGAATCCGAAATGGCAGACGAACAATAAATTCAGTACCTTTTCCCTGTTCTGTATGAACCTCAATGGTACCGCCCATCATATTCACAATGTTCTTGGTAATGGCCATACCAAGCCCTGTGCCCTGGGTCCTGCTGACAGTGGAAGTCCGCTCTCTCTCAAAGGGAGAAAATATCTTCTTCACAAATTCCTGACTCATGCCAATTCCGTTATCCTTTACCCGGATTTCGTACAGTCCACTGCCTTTCTGTGTCCCAGGACACTGTCTGATCCGGACAGAGACGGTTCCTCCGGCTGGTGTAAACTTGACTGCATTAGACAAAAGATTCAGCAGTATCTGGTTCAGTCGCGTCTTGTCACAATAAACATCCTCATTGGTAACATCCATGGCATCCATATAAAGTTCCAGCTGCTTCGCATGGATCTGCCCACTGATGATCGTCTTCAGGTCATGAAGTACATCTGACAGACTGACCTCTGTTTCTTCCAGATGGATCTTTCCGCTCTCAATCCGGCTCATATCCAGGATATCGTTGATCAGTGAAAGCAAATGGTTACTGGAGGAAAGGATCTTACCCAGATAATCCCTGACTCTTTTCTTATCATCAATATTACTTACAGCCAGTGTCGTAAAGCCGATGATCGCATTCATTGGCGTCCGGATATCGTGAGACATATTGGAAAGGAAATTACTCTTAGCCCTGTTTGCTGTCTCCGCAGCACGTACTGCCTCAGAAAGTGCCTGATTCATATTCCTGTCAGAGGTACGGTCCGACATAACCAGAATATATTTCTTCTTCCGGTTCACCTCACTGCCCATTGCCACAATATGAAACCAACGCCGTTCTCCTGTTTTCTGATGAACATATTCAAAATCCCATTCCTTCTGTTCCGAAGTCTGGATTCCCTCCAGATAATTCTTCTTCGGATTCTTAGAATCCCGTGGATGCAGTTTTCCCAGAACATAAATATCCTTCCGGATCTGCTCTACCGTAAATCCCAACAGTTTTTCCACATTCGGGCTGACATAATCTGCCTCATATGTTTTGGCATCCAGCATCAGGAAAACATCATCCACATTCATTGACAGCTTTTGAAACAGCTCATCCCTGTACAGGATCTCTGTATCTTTTCTCCTGAGACTTGCCCTGCTTTTTTGAATGATAAGGCTGATAAAAAAGGCGGCAATACAGAGCACGATCATGCCAACAAGAAGCATTGTACTACGCTGCAGGCTATTCATACTGGCATTGACAATATCCGCCTGGACAAGTCCCAGAAACATCCAGTCCTGGATATCTGATTTTTCATAGACCAGATAGTAGCTCCTTCCATCCAGATTCACCAGCATCGCATCGGTACGTCCTGCTTTAAACTTTTCCGAAAGCTTATTGATCTCTTTTTCAGACATATCGGAATTCTCTCTCAGAACACCGAAGAAATTATACACATTCCCCCATGACTCAAAAGAATGATCGACCACAACACGGCCATCCGGATGAACAATAAAACTCTGGGCATTTCCATTAAAAGCAGAAATATCCAGTACATCTATGATATCAGAGTTTTCATAAGCAATGGCAATCGCATCATATTCAAATCCCTGATAAATTCCATGAGCCCTGGGTGTAGCAAAAACAAGTAGCTGGGATTTTCCGGGAACTGCTGCATTTGCTATCACATCATTTCCCTGCCGGATCTCCTCTTCAATATTTTCCTGTAATCCAAGATACCCGGTTTCGCCTGTTATCACCTTATAGTTCCCGTCAGCTGACAGAAATAAAATTCTAAAAATCCTGCATCTTCCTGCGCTTTCTTTATATAATCACGAATTTCTTCTTCACTGGCGGTATTCTGCAGATTCTCACCCCACATATGAAGATAGGTCAGGTTCTTATCTGTCAGTTCTCTCAGCATATTATCAGACTGATGAAAAACCTCCGTCAGATGAGATACACTTTCCTCATAAATAGTTTTCGACACAAATCCAAAATATTGGAAAACCATCAAAGCAATTCCCACCAAAACAGCTATAAAGACAGCTGCCTTTAATTGTTTTCTCCTGACAGGCTTCTTTCTATCTGTATTATGATTCTTAATATCCATTCTTCTCACCTCAGAGTCATATAATCTTCAGGTTCTGCAAGAATGGCATCACGATCTGAAACATATCCTGTCCAGGTATCTTTCACAGTGGTATCTCCTCCATCAAACACAATATTCTCATCTGCCGGATAAGCCTCCATGTATTTTGGTGTCGCAAGACAGGTTACCGTGAAAGTATCCTCATCCTGAATTTGTTTTCCGCCCGTTGTAACTTTGCTCAATGAGTAACCATCTTCTGTTTCCTTGATTTCCACAGAAATACCACTGACCACCGGCAGAGAGCCACGGTTAAACGGATTAAAGCCTCCCTCATAGCCTTCTACAAAGTTTTTAACTATCTCTTTCAGTTCAGCACCGCTCATCTTGCTGCTGTAAGCTGCCAGACCATTTGGCATGATCATATCACCTGCCATTTTTTCTGTATAACCGGCTTTCAGCACATTTCCCGTAAAGCTGTTTCCGGTTGCGATCAGTACATCCGTCCCATAGATGCCGCGCAGGGTGTTAGCCATAACAGAATAGGCTTCATTGCCTCCACCGGTATGGAAGCGATTGGAATAAGTTTTCTTTGAATCCAGCACAATATTCTCAGAAGTGGATTTTTTTCAAGAAGCTGGGAATTAAATGACTGATAAGCCTGCTCTGCATCATATTCTCCTGAGATCATCTTAGAAACCACATCCTTGGAAACAGAGAAAAAGTCATTTGACGCAATACGGATATACATGTGGTTTTCCTCTATCACAGGTTTCACATCTTTCATATATTCCGTAAGATGGATATCCACATCCTGACTGTAGCTTAACAGATCCTGTCCATCACTAATGATCCGGTTCTGCGCATCCTCCGAAAGCATTGTGTTCAGTACCTTCATTGCTTTCTTTCGACGTGTCTCATCCTGTGTCAGATTGCGGTTTAAAGCCACCTGGAAATATGGTGTAGTCATAATCCACTTTTCACCGTTTTCCTGAAAGAATGGAAGAAACGTTGTGTTAATACCCTGATCCTGAAACATTTTTACACTGGCAGAGCTGCCAAAGTACATGGCAAGTCTGTTACTTTGATACATCTCAACTATATCATCATAAGTCATGTTCAGATCATCCTGCTAAGCCCTGTATCCTGGATGAACTGTTTCATACGTTCAAAAGCCCCCGGCCAGACGGAACTGTCCAGACCTTCTCTCTCTGTATTATCCGGGCCACTGTAGGTAGTACGCCACTTACGTCCGGCCACAGAAGACAACTCTGATGCAGACAGCCCCTGCAACATCTCCATACAGGTATAATCATAATAATAATCTGCCGTAAACCCGCAAATCCCCACTTTGTCAAATTCCTGGCAGGCAGAGACAAAGCTTTCGTAATCTGTCGGAAGAGGGATATCATATTTTTCAAAAAGGTCTTTGTTCACTACAAAACCATGTGCATCCGCACACACGGGAAGCCAGTTTACGCTTCCATCCTCATTCATAAAATTGCTGAGGTATGTATCATAGACAGCCCCTGCCGCATTTGTTGTGGAAAGATCCATCAAACTGTCTTTCAGAGGATTTGCATCATGCAGTGAAAAACGACAGCAGGTTATAATATCCGGCAATCCATCATTTTCCTTAAGGAACTTGTAGAAATCCAGATCATTATTCCCTACTACAAATTCAACATTGATATCCGGGAGCTGTTCCTGGATGTATGGTGCATATTTTTCATACAGGTTTGTGCTCCACAAATACACCGTGATCGTATCTGCATCTTCTTTTTCCGCGCTCTTCCCGCCACAGCCTGACAAAAGTGATATAACTGCCACCATCACCAGGAACACCGGCAAAACTTTGTTCCATTTTTTCTTTTTCATTGGGATCCTCCTTCTGAGCCTCCTTTGCATTTTTCTATTTTACAATATTAAAATATCCAACGACCCCGATGTATCCATCCTTCTTTAAAGGCGACCACAATGTATGCAACTTCAGTTTATACATTTGGCGGACATTCTCCACCGTTGCTTTTATCTGCACAGAGATTTCTTTATTTTGTACAGATGTCTGATGTAATAAAGCCTGAATATGATGAACATCTTCTTCATTTACTCCGAATTCTTTGAACAGATTGAAATTCGGATTATTTCTCTGACATAATATCTGCTGCTTTCCGTTTAATATAGTCAGCTGACCTGAAATTGTATTGTACTCAATTGAATTCATGCCACTGTTCGATTTGAAGAAATCGAGTTTTTCCTTCATGACCCTGACAACATTCTGTGAATAATTATGATTCGGTAAAGATCTGTCGCTGAGTATCTCATTTGAAAGTCTCTGTACTTCATGGTAATAGCTAGTATCATCCATCTCTTTATCAATCATTTTTGAAAGCTGAAGACTCAGTTCTTTCAGACACATAAGGAGGATGGGGTTAAATTGTCCACATTGCCCATCCAGGATCATTTGAATCGCTGTGTCATGATCAAATGCTTTCTTATAACATCTTTCACTTGTAAGTGCGTCATAAACATCGACAATCGACACCACCTGTGCGGAGATTGGTATTTCTTCTCCTTTCAGGCCATCCGGATAGCCTTTTCCATCCCATCTTTCATGATGCCATCTGCAGATTTCCCATGAAGCACGTACCAATGAATTGTCTTTTGGGAAATGCATATCCCGGATCATATCTGCACCAAGCTCACTATGAGTTTTCATAATCTTGAATTCTTCATCGGTAAGTCTGCCGGGTTTGTTCAGAATTTCTTCCGAAATACGGATCTTACCAATATCATGAAGAGAAGATGCTGTTGTGATCAAAGAAATATCTGCCTCTGTCATAGGATAAGCATCTGTTATTTTACCAGTTGTCTCAGCATCATTTCCGTTGCTGTTTTAATATGCAGGATGTGTTCTCTGCTCTCACTGTTACGTGATCCCAATACATTACTCAGAATCCGGATCATAATATTATTATTTTCTTCTTTTTCGTAAACCTGATCATAAACCACATTGATCAGATGCTTTTGCTTCATATAGAGTCCAAGGGTATTCTGAACTCTTTTCTTTACAATCACAGAATCAAACGGTCGTGTGATATAATCCGTGATTCCCAGCTCATATGCCTTACGCATCGTATCAACAGCATCTTCAGAAGATATCATGATTACCGGAGTTTCATCTATACACCGACTTTGGTTCATCCATTTCAGAACTTCAAAACCATTCATCTGTGGCATATTGATATCTAAAAGCATCAGATCGATTCCCGGATTTTCTCCCATAATCTGAATTGCCTGATTTCCATTTTCAGCTTCCAGGTAATTATAAGTTTCTCTGAGAATCTCCTTCAACATATCCCTGTTAAATTCTGAATCGTCTACGATCAGGATCTTTTGTCTTTTATCCATATTTTTTATTTCCTTTATCCATGTGGGTTTTATGATATTCCGGACACCCGGTCATAAACAGAAAGTCGTGTCGCATCACTTAATTCGACAGTCCCTTCTTTATTTCTTCAATCATCATTTCATATACTTCTGTTACTTTTTCCATTGCCTCCGATATCCCCGGCTGCGCTCCGGTTCTATCTCTCAAAAGTTCTGTTAACTCATTACTAACCTCATACAGACGGTCAAAAGAAAGATTCTGACAAACCCCTTTCAATGTGTGTGCACTGCGGAAAGCATCTTCATAATTTCTATTCTTCAATGCCAGTTTTAACTGCGGGTAACTCTGATCCTCAAGGAACTTTAATGTAAATTTCCGAATCAGTGCTTCGCTTCGAAGGCGTCCTAAAACATCTTCATAATTTCCTCCGATAGCTTCATAGCATTCCTGTATTGTCATAATTTTGTCCTCCTATTATGTTTCACTGCTTATTTATCATTGCTACATCAATTACATTCCACCAATTTATGAATTACTTTTATCAGTAATCCCAGATCAACAGGCTTAACAATATGTTCATCCATCCCTGCTTTTTTTGCTCTTATTCTGTCCTCCGTGAATGCATTTGCTGTCATTGCAATGATCGGTATTGTCTTTGCAACTTCATAACCATTCATTACCGGCATCATAATGTCCATAAGAATGACTTTCGATCACAGCGGATATTCGCAATCCGCTTCGCTGCTTGTTCATAACCGAATAACACCATAAAAAAGCACCGTCTCACAGACAGTGCACGTCATTTCATGCAACTGGCTGCCATTTTACAGGCCCTGTAGCTTTGCGTCCCAGATTTTCATCTGGTTTGCCGATCATCCTTATTATAGCTTTTACACGTATACCAAAAAACTGGTCTTATTATACTATAGCGCTCTACTGTACACAAGAAAAATATTACCGTTTCAACACCTGAAAACAAAAAAGGAGTGCACTCCAGAACAGAGAAAAATACTTTATCCCCACGAAAAAAATCCCCGCTGTCTGACTGAAATCAGACAACAGGGATTTTTTATCAAATCATCAGATTGCTGCGATCACTTCTACCTCGCAGAGAACGTTCTTTGGCAGTGTCTTGACTGCAACACAGGAACGTGCAGGTTTATTTACGAAATATTTGGCATATACTTCATTAAATGCCGCAAAATCGTTCATATCTGCAAGGAAGCATACTGTCTTGACTGCATTCTCATAGCTGGAACCGGCAGCTTCCAGAACTGCTCCGAGATTCTTCATAACACGGTCAGCCTGCTCCTCGATGGTTGTTCCAACTACCTCTCCGGTTGCCGGATCCACCGGGATCTGACCGGATGTGTAAAGCGTATCTCCATGGATAATAGCCTGGGAGTATGGTCCGATTGCTGCAGGTGCTTTGTCTGTATGTACTGTCTTCATAATAGAATTCTCCTTTCACGAACATTTCGGATACTTCTCTGTCGGAAATATCCATCAGGATCTTGCTCAGCTGTTTTTTTATTCTAACTCACAGATCACCCCTGGTCAAGGTCCATATTCAGATAATTATAAACAATACCGGAAATATCCCGGATATGCGAAACTGCGTCCCCAGGTTTACAGTCTTCTGACATCACACAGAGGATATATGTAGTCTTTTTTCCATATACAATGGCGATATCATGCTGGTCCGTATCCGTTTCTCCAGTCTTATTTGCAATTTCCACGGACGCAGATATCCCGCTGGGGATCTTAGTAGTAACCTGCTGGTTCAGAAGCAGATTACGCATAGCCTCCGAAGCTTCTTTCGATACACATTCTCCTTTATAGATCCGGAAAAGAAGCTCTGCGCAGTCTTTTACGGAAGTGGTGTTCCTGCCGCCGAGGCCGACGTCCTTTGACGAGGACGGGCTTAAGATGTGCTGAACGGAAGTATCTGCAAATTTCTGTTCCGCAAGAAATCCATTTACAGCCTGCGCTCCGTCCTTAAAAACACCCGATGCTGTCTGCAGACGTACCAGCTCATTAAAGGATTCATTGTCACTGACTGTGATCATATTCCAGAGAAGATCATTGACCTTTGTGGATACGGACGGATCTGTAACATCTTTTTTCATTTTTGCCGCTTCGTTCTGAAGGACTGCATCCATGTTGGCATAGGTCTGGGCCATGACAAACACTTTGATCAGACTGGCTGAGTACAGTGACTGACTGTTCTGTTCAAACTCCTGATCACTGGTCAGATCCTTTACATAAACGCTCCATGTACCCTCATAGGTTCCAAGAAGATCCGCAAGCCGTTTCTCAAGGCCATCCATTCCCAGATCTTTCGTCTCGACTTTTCCGGATTTATCCACGGAAAATCCCTCCGGAGTCTCTCCCTCTTCCTGGAGCAGAACGCCGTTTTCTCCGCCAAAATAATAATATCCGTCAAACATCTGTCCTGCAGCATTCATTTCCAGATAATGGATACCTGGATCTGTGACCATTTTTCCATATTCATCAAAATAATACAGCCCGTTGTATGTTGTTTTGTCCACCACCAGCTCATCCATATAACGTACCTGTGGAGAGGCGCTGAGTTTTCCCAGATTGTTTACCATATAACAGCCGTCAAAAGAAACTTCCTCACCGCTGCCGTCTTTTGCCGGAGCCTTCAGATCGGTGATCTGGACCATATGCGAGTTTCCCGCTGTAAATTTACCGCTTTCGTCGTGATAATAATATCCATCAAAAACCGTTCCGTCGATCTCAAAATGATCAAAATAATACACTGCCGGAGTATTTTCTTTGGTTCCATCTTCATTCAGGCAGTAAAAGCCATTGCTTTTCAGAATATATTTCCCGTTTTCACCGGGAATTGGAAGTATCTGGGACTCCTCCGTAACAGAACCAAGGCTTCCCTGTGCTGTCTGCTGCACTGTTGTCGCAAAAACCGGCTGTGCGAGCATCACTGTGCTCAGACAAAATGCCAATGCTTTATATATTTTTTTTCGTCTCATATACTTCTTTCACTTTTCTTATGATCCTATTTTACAGTTTCTTGTCCTGATCCGGCATCCACACATTCCTCCAGTGATTTTCCAGATAAAGACTCTATAAGTATATCGGATTTCTCCGTTCTGTCAAGTAAACCTCTTCCAGAACGTCTCCACTGCACCTTCTACCGTATCCAGCCTGCAGCCTGTACGGTCCTGCCATTCCCTGGGAAAGATTTCCTGGTAATCCCGATCCCAGAAGCGGTCATCCAAAAGCAATATCACGCCTTTATCCTCTTTTGTGCGGATCACGCGCCCGGCGGCCTGAAGCACCTTGTTCATACCCGGATAG
>ENA-OQDM01000708-OQDM01000708.1-human-gut-metagenome-genome-assembly--contig:-NODE-708-length-17406-cov-1.127264_pt1 | contig 17406 bp, 18 predicted proteins | sample MGYA00242772_ERZ504605 | MGnify/ENA primary metagenome ERZ504605 (study PRJEB26092, sample SAMD00036348) | human gut metagenome | host: Homo sapiens | study: EMG produced TPA metagenomics assembly of... | reverse complement strand
TTTCCATGTTAGGTATCATTAGTAAGGTACAGGACGTGGCAGAACGGGGAATCTTGTTGGGGCGATTGCGAGGGGACTTGGTGAAGCCCGATCCTGAATACGGCTACTCTATGGGAGGGGCATGGTTTGATTTGGCTAATTTCGAGAATCTGGAAGATACGGCTTTCAACCGTTACCGTGATTACTATACGGTGGTGAATAACTGTAATTTTTATTTGGATCGCGCCGATGCGGAGATGGAACGCAGTGGCCAAAAAGTGTTCTTGAAAGAATATGCGGCAGTGAGTGCATACCGTGCCTGGGCTTATTTGCAGTTGGCCTTGCTTTATGGCGAAGTGCCCTTTTACACGAAGCCTTTGTTGTCTTATTCCGACATCGAGGAGGTGATGGCCGATAAGTCCAACCGTAAGGGGTTAGAAGACATTTGCTCATATTTCATCGACGATTTGCGGCCTTACGTGTATGTGGAACTTCCCAATTACGGGGATTTTAATTATGGTGAGGGAGATGCAGCCATACTTTCCACCCGGCTCATGTTCTTGCCGGTCGGTTTGTTGTTGGGCGACCTTTATTTGTGGCGTGGCTCGGTAACGGGCAATCAGGCTGATTTTGCGATGGCGGCACAAGAATATCGGGATTATTTGATATATGAGAATTATTCGGCGTATTATAGGAATGATGTGGTTTATGAGACACCGGAAATGAACATGGCGGACATCGACGACGGTTGGAGCGCTTTCACGAGCTATACCGATTACACAGAGAACATAGGTTTCATTCCTTTTGCCAGAGAAAAGGCATACGGTAAGGTCGGTACGCTGAGCCAGTCCTTCAGGCTTTTCAAAGGCTCCGAAGCGTTACGGGATTTGGTGGAAAACTCGTATTATTGCTATGTGGCTTACACCACTGAAAGCGGCGAGTCGTATGACGGTGAGGATGCACCCCTTTCCCGTTTTACAGGGATAGTGGAGGACAAACAGTTCTATGGCACGGAGGACGCTCCTCAATATTATTATTACATCACTGTGGCAGGCACGCCGCAGTATGCCAATGGTGATTTGCGTTTTTACGATTATCCTCAGGGAAAATAGACTTCAACATCAACAAATATTACAGTAGTTGGCCTCATGTGCGGACCTATCGTGCCGGAACGGTGTATCTGCGTCTCGCGGAAGCCATCAACCGCGCGGGCTATCCGTTGACAGCCTTCCACGTGTTGAAATACGGATTGAGCCGTGGCAATCTCATCAAGTATGATGCCAATGGGGAGATATCGTCGTCTGATGCGGTCTGGCTATACGTTCTATGACATGTATGACAACACGTTGAACATCGGGATTCATGCGCGCGGTTGCGGTAACGCGGAGATGGACACGTTGCATTACTCGTTACCCGCCATGGCTTCGCGTCCGGACAGCATTCAGAAAGTGGAGGATATGATTTGCGACGAAATGGCTTTGGAGACGGCCTACGAAGGCAACCGTTTCTATGACTTGATGCGCTTTGCGTTCCGTCGCGGAGAAGATTTTCTGGCTTCCCGTGTGGCACGGCGTAATAATCCGGATATGCCGGACCAGACGCTCTACAATAAATTGAAAGACCGCAAAAACTGGTATTTGCCGATGGTGGAGAATTGAGAATGGTATATTGAGGAGTGGCAGGCATGGAATTACGCTTATATCGTGGTTTCCATGCCTGTTTTTCTGCAAAAAATATGAAATGGGAAAAAATGACATACGTTTTGTCGAAAATTGCCCTATCCTCTTTGGGTAAGGTGGCTTAATTTTGCGATTAGAAAACTAAAGAACCCAATATCATGGAAATATTCACGGAAAGTCAATTCTCAGCATGTTATATACATTACCGGAGGCGGGTGAGAGGTTATATCTTGTCTCGGGTTTCCGACCGCGAAGAGGCGGAGGATCTGACTCAGGACGTATTTGAAAATATATGGAGATGCAGGGAAGGGGTACGCAAGGAAACGCTTCACAATTTAGTCTATACGGTTATGCGGAACACCGTGATAGACTATCTGCGCCGCCGTTATATGAAAAAAGACAAGATGGACATATACACCTGCTGTGAGGAGGAGGGCCGCAATACGGTAGAAGAAGATTATTATTACAAGGAGCTTCGCGTGGCGCATAGGAAGATGGTGAAACAGTTGTCCGAGAAACGCCGTCAGGCATATCTTTTGTATTTTTACAGGGGGATGTCGTATGCTTCCATTGCCGACAGGCTCAGTGTGTCCGAACGTACTGTGGGCGGACATCTGGTGAGTGCGTTCAGGACGGTGCGTCTGGGGGGTGGATGGGATATACCGGTATAAGGCGGGGTGAATGGAACCGGAAGTCCCGTTTTTGACAATATGTACGCTTTTTCGCTTTCCGACATGCAAATGGAAAGGGAAAAGGGTTTCTTTTCGATGACCGGAAGAGTTTGAAAAGCCTGAAATAGGTATGGAAGAGGCTTTTTAGGAATACTTTTTTTAAGGTTTCAGGGCGTTTTTTTATGTTTATTTACCAAAGGCATGAATTGTTTGGAGCAGAATGAAAAATCGTTCGGCTGAGAAAACATTTTTTTTCTCCGCGTGACGGTCGGAAGTCATGCGCCTATCGGTGGAACAAGTGCCTTAAAACCGTGGCTCAACCTGCTGCGGATGCCATTATTTTCTCTATTTGGAAAGGAAAATCCTGCGGGTTCGGAGTATCTTTTGGTAAGCTGGAACGCCTTACAGGTTACGCCATTCTTTGGGGGCTGCGCAGAACGCGCCATACATTTTTCATTATGATGACGGAACGCTTTTCCGGCTTTCATCTTGCCTTTTCCCGACGGTGCGAGAATCGCGTATTTACGGCGGACATCCAAGTGGAGGACGAATAAACGAGTCACGCACCATCGGAATTGACTTTTTGCCATTTTGTAATTGGAGGTTTTTACAGACGTAGGATTTGCTCTTTGCTTAAGAAATCCAGAAACTCCCGGTAGGCCGTGCAATTCCGGAGCAGCGTTTCGTTTCCGGTCATGAAAAATTGCTTGCGTGCCCGGGTGAGAGCTACGTTGAGCTTGCGGTCTATTTCCCGTCCGTCTGTCATGATCGGTTCGGACAGGATGGAAAGTTGGTACGGACGGCTGACGGTGGTGCTGAATATGATGATGTCACGTTGGCTGCCTTGGTAACGTTCCACCGTGTCGATGGTGATGTCGGCCGTGTCGGGAATGTGCCGTTCAGCCAAGGCTTTGCGTATCATGGCGATTTGTGCGCGGAAGGGGACGATGATTCCGATTTGCTTGCAGGGGCTGAAGGGTATGCCCGAGCGGCTGTGCAGTTGGCAAAGGGTGTGTACCAGACGTGCCACGGTCTCGGCTTCCCGCTTGTTGCTTTTGGATGAATCGCTCACGCTCGGCAGACTCTGGGCAAGCTCGGTCTGCTCTTGCTTACTCTCGATTTTCGTGTAATATTCTGCTTCGTCGGCTTGTACGGAAATAAATGCCATACGTGTACCGGCCACGAAGGCGGTCCATCGGTCATCGTCCGGACGGGTGCCGAATGCCAGTGGTTCCTGTTGATGGGGGAGGGGAACGGCATCCAGTCCGCCGTTATAATAATTACGGTTGACAAATTCGCAGATGGACGGATGCATGCGTCCTTGGCGATGAAGCATTTCCACGATGTTTTTCGTGCCTTGCAGGCTGCTCAGCCGGTGCAGGCGTTCAAACAGGGAGTTACGGCAGTCGGTCAGCCCGATGGTTTGCAGGCTATCCTCGGTCACCCGTGACATTTCCCGGGGTTGGCTCACAACGGCGGGCAGTTGCTTGTGGTCGCCGATGAGGATGAACTTCCCGATGGCCAGACGGTTCAGGTTATAGTCTCCCCGGTTCACCGCAGTAGTGGCGCATAGCAGGGGGAGCAGTTGGGGCTCGAGCACTTGTGAGGCTTCGTCGATGATAGCCACGTCGATGACTTTCAGGCTGAATAGCTCTGTCTGGCTGCATAGGCTGCTGATGGTGCCGGCAAACACCCTGACGGGTGCCAGCTTCTCGTAGATTTCTTTTCGGGAGGTGGCATCCCCGATGACGTGCTTCATGAGCCGCGGCCGGAAGTCCGGGGCGCAGTTCAGTTCCTGCCCGATGCGGATATATTCCGGAGCGGGGTTGATGGCAGACAGCGTATGGCAGATTTCATCCACAGCCCGGTTGGTATAAGCCATGAGCAGGAGGGTCTTTTGCGGATGGTCCGACAAGAACTCTTCCACCATGGATTTCAAGGCTACCGACGTCTTTCCTGTCCCCGGCGGTCCGACAAGCAGGAAGTAATCCCGGGCCTGTTTGGCTTTCAGGACGATACGGTCTATTTCTTCATTCAGGTAATGCCGGTGGAGCCTTACGGACGGGTCGGTGGCCGGTGGCCGTATGCCCAACAGCAGCTCTTTCCGTTCCCGTGGGGCGGTGAGCAGGCTGAACAGTCCCGAGTAGGCTTGGTTGAATGTGGCGTCCATGTAACCCGGCTCTACGGCATAAAGGCTGTCGGGGCGGAAAACTCCGGCATTCCGCTGCTTGTAAGATAGTTTCAGCAGCATGTGTTCAGGATGGATTTCCTCTATGGTACAACGGAAGAACTGTTTGTTCGTCACGTTGTCCCCTTCGTGGTTCCGTTCGTAGAGCATCACCATGTCGCCCTGCCGGAAGTTCGGGAGGAAGTCTTCGCCGTATTCCGGAAGTTTCAAATCCAGCCGCACGATGGCACCTTCCTCGTCGGGGACGGGATGCAGTTTCAGTCCGGTCAGGATGTTTCCGTTCTGTTGTTTGGTCAGTGTGTCGCAGCACCATGTTTCGGAGAACCCGCCCGGCGAGTCCGCCCGGTCGTCCCCGACTTTGGCGCGGAATTGTTCGCGGGCGGTAAACGTCAGGAAGCGATGGAAATAATCGGCTTCCGCGCCCCTCATGCCATGAAGCGGTGTCAGTATTTCCATCATGCGGGGGCGCAGGTAACGGGTGTAGAGCCGGTCGCCCCGTCCGTCCACGTTGAGCCGTTCTTCCGTCAGCTCGCCTATCAACGCACGGGATTCCCCTTTTCTCAGACGGTGCTCTATGTGCAGGATGGCATTCCGCAGGGCCATGACGCGGCGGATATGGCTGTGCGGCACGTCGACGGCATAAAGCCCGGGATAGCGTGAATAGAAGAGGTAAGACTGTACCTGTTCATGCCTGCGGTCCAGGTTATAATACAGGATTTCTTTGTACAGGGCCATTTGCAGGCGGTGTTCGTCCTTCGGGCTGCGGTAGGGATATTCGTCCGCTTTTCCGCTTTTCAGTTCCACTAACTTGTCGGCGTTCCGTGTGAGCAGGTCCATACGTCCTTGCAACCCGAGGGCTTCGCAAAGGAAAGACGGCTCCAGTTCCACTTCCGTTTGCCGGATGTCGATGCCTGCGGCACTGAAACTGTTGCGTACGGTTTGCCGGATGTGGCGGAATTGCATTTCGCACCGGTTGAAGAAATCGCGGTCGATGTCCGGCAAGGTGGACCAGGCAAGAGGGGAGAGCCGGAAGGAATTCTGCATGGAACGCAGGTAGAGTTCCGCTTCTGCCGTCCCGTCTGCGTTTTGGATAAATCGCTCACGCCCGGCAGACTCCGGGCAAGCCCGGTCTGCTCTCTCTAAATCGCGATTTTGGGATTAAATCGCTCACGTTCGGCAGAGCTAAGCCTGAAAAACTTCGTTTTCGCTTGTCTTTGCTCTCTCTAAATCGCGATTTTCATTCACGCAGTCGTCCAGAAACTGGTTGGCCGCATTTCCCAACTGTATGGCCGCAGAGCGTGCCGGAGGAGCGAATTTGTTCAACAAGTGGGTGTAAGCCGAATACCCGTACGGTTTGATGCAGGCGCACAAGGCTGTAATGTCAATCAGGAAATCCGGGTCGAGAACCAACATCTCGGGTTTTAGGACGTAAGGATATGCGCCTTCCGCCTTTATGGTCTTGACCGATAAGAGATTGAGCTGCGCCCCTTCGTACAGTTGTTCTTTCAAGTCGGCGAACGTGCGGTCGGTTTCGTCGGTATATTCCACTTTCAACAGTTGTTCCGTGGGATGCGTGTGGTCTTTTCCATAAATGAAATGCTCGTCCCACCGGTGCACCGTGATCCGGATATGTTTGGCCTGCGGTACTTTTTCGGCAGGTGCGGGAACGGGTCGCCAATGGCGGGGCAGGCGTTTTTGCACGTCTTCCGGAACATGGGTTTGGTAAAAAGCGGCCAATCCTTCGCAGACCGCTTTTAAGTCGTAGGCTTCATCCTCTCCGTCGGGCAGGAAAAGCCCTTTTTGTATTCGTCCGGCCCGTGCACGGAACACTTCCAACGGGTGGGACGGATGGCCGGTTTGTTTGCAGAGCCAATACAGGGCGTGCGGCTGTGTGGGTGAAATCCACCGGACTGTGACGGGTCCGGTCTTTCAGCGCACGAAGCAACAGCGCGTCGAGGGCATGGTAACGTGCGGTACAGTCCATGTCCGGCTGCATGATGTTTCTGATTTCATCGAATATGTCCTGAATCTCTTCCGTCATGGGTTATGGCGTATTCTGTTTGGACTTGGCTTCCAGTTCTTCGGCACTCAGTACTTTGCTTTTGAATCCTCCGCGCGAATTCTTGCGTGACGGGGCAGGCGCGGCACCAGTCGTGCCGCCATGGACGGCAGCACGGTAACGTTGCCAACGTTCACGGATGGAAGTCACGTAGCTGTAGGTCTCTTCTCCGCGCAGATAACCGTAACGTACTACGGGGTCGTTGTAATATTGTGGCTGGCTCAGGCGGAGGATGAAAGGAGCCACGTCGCTCCACAACTGCGGGTTTTTGCCGTGTTTACGTGCCAAGGCCATGGCATCGCGAACGTGTCCCGTGCCTCCATTATAGGCCGCCAGGATAAAGTTTATACGTTCCGACCTGCCGGGTATGTCGCTGAATTTACGTTCGAGTTCACGTAGGTACCGGGCTGCCGCACTGATGTTCTTTTCGGGCTGGTGCATTTGGTTGGCAGGCAAACCGAGATGTACGGCTGTTTCAGGCATAATCTGCATCAGTCCGCGTGCTCCGGCCCACGATACGGCCTCCGGGTCGAAACCGGACTCTTGGTAACATTGTGCGGCCATGAGCCGCCAGTCCCACCCGATGGCTTGGCTATGACGGATAAAATGAGTGTCGTACGGCGAGATAATGCCCTTGGCGCGATTCTGGAAGGGGGCACGGACACGGCGTTTTACACTTCCGCCGGGAGACAGGCGCAACTGTTCCCTTTTTTGCAAGAAAGACCGTGTCTCGGGTTTATACCATCCGTCCAAGGCTTCGGCCAGGAAGGGGGCATCCTTTCGTACGACCCATCCGGTTTTGACTGCGGCCGTGCTGTCTGACGGACACGACCGGACACCGGAGAATTGCAGTTCCGTGTCTGTCATGTGGTTCTCCGGAATTTCCAATGCGATGAGGTCTGCCTCTCCTTTTTCAGTCGTTGGAAAAGCTCCGCCGTATCGCGTACTGCTTCCATACGGAGCTTGGCACCGATGGACACGGCAAAGTGTTCAGCCAATTCAAATTGCAGTCCGAATCCTTTTCCCTTATATTCATAATAAGTGTCGGGACCGGACAGCGTGACAGCTATCAGTTCGCCGGCTTCCTGTATCTGGTCTAAGTCGTAAGCTGTTCCCGCATATTCTTCTTCCGTGATACCCAAAGGGGATATTTTTTTCTCTTCTTTTTCTCCGCAGGATACGAGATTGACGGCAAAGACGGTCAAGAGGCAGGCCAGCAGATTGTGTTTCCATAAATCGCTCCCGCTCTGCCCTCGCTTACTCGTGATTTTCCATAAATCCGGTCGTTTTAGGCATAGCCGGAAGCCGGCCTTCCATCCGAATTCGCTTATACGGACTTTCATAGAGCGTGCCCCGTTTGTTCCAAATGGAGATTGAGATGGTGTAGGATGTAAGTACGCATGATTTCGATCGCTTTCTCGTTTTCTCCTCCTTGGGGAATGATAAGGTCGGCATAGCGTTTGGTCGGTTCGATGAATTCCAGATGCATGGGCTTGAGTACGGCCCGATAGCGATCCACTACCATTTGTACGGTTCTTCCTCGTTCGATGATATCCCGTTCGATGACACGGATGAGGCGTTCGTCGGAGTCGGCGTCTACAAAGATTTTGATGTCCATCAGGTCCCGGAGTTCTTTATTGGACAAAGCGAGTATGCCTTCTATCAGGATAACCTTTCGGGGTTCTACGTGTATGGTCTCTTTCAACCTGTTACATTCCAAATAGGAATAAGTCGGTTGTTCGATAGCCCGTCCGGCTTTCAGTTCTTTCACCTGACGGATCAAGAGCTTCCAGTCGAAAGCGCAAGGATGGTCATAGTTGATTTTGCGGCGTTCTTCCATGGTCATGTCCGTGGCGTCGATATAATATGAGTCCTGCGGGATGAGGGCCACTTCGCCTTTCGGGAGACTCTCAATGATTTTTCGTGCGACCGTGGTCTTTCCGGAGCCCGTGCCTCCGGCTATTCCGATAATATACATGGGCATTCTGTTTTTGTTTTAGTAAACATCTTCGTTTCCGGTAATTTCTTCCGATGTGAGCGGTTTGCGATCCATAACCTTCCACACATATGCGATGTAGGCCACGACTACGGGAAGGAGAAGAGACACGTAGGCCATGGTTTTCAGGGTGAATAGGCTGGAGCTACTGTTTGCCAAGGTCAAAGAGCTTTGTAAATCTGCGGTGGAGGGATAGTAAGCAGTATGGTTATAGCCGACACACAGGAGCAAGGATAATACGGTCAGTATGGTTCCTGTACCTGTAAACCAGAAACCGTTGCGACTGGTGTGGCAGAAGATACCACGAATGAGTCCGAAGAGCACACCTGTCACACCTAAAAGGAACAAGACAAGCAATATCGGCATGTCTGTCAAGTTGTGGAAATACTTGTAGGGTTCCATGAAAACGATGCCGGTTTCCGGATGGACGGCGAAACCGTCTTTCAATAACGTATGGATCACGAAAGCCAAGAAAAACACCAGGAATGGGACGCTGTCTCCCAGCAACTGGCGGCGACAACGTGGAATCAGCTCTGTGTCGCGAATGCTGCGGATGAAATAAAGGCAACCTAAAATACGAGCCAGAAAACAGACAGCCAGTCCCAACATGAGATTCCAAGGATTTGCCAAAGCATCCAAGCCGTGCCATTCGTTACCCCAATGACTGATGACGGGGATGGCGGCCTCTGTCAGATTGGATTTGCTGACAAGAAAATCAGACCCGTTGAAGAATGTAGCCACGGCCGTTCCGAGCAGAACCGGACCCATGACTCCGTTGAATACCAAAAAAGATTGGTAAGTACGTTTGCCTAACAGATTCCCTAATTTCGATTGGAATTCATAAGAAATAGCTTGTAGTACGAAACTGAAAAGTATGAGCATCCACAGCCAGTATGCTCCGCCGAAGCTTGTGCTGTAAAACAAAGGGAAAGAGGCAAAAAAAGCACCTCCGAAAGTGACGAGCGTGGTAAATGTAAACTCCCATTTACTGCCTGTCGCGTTCACCAATAAAGCACGTTCCGTTTCATTCTTTCCCAAGTGGAATAGCAATGAGTTGCCCCCTTGTACGAATAATAAGAAGACCAATAGTGCCCCTAACAGGGATATGATGAACCACCAATAATGCTGTAGAAAAATATAGGTCGATTCCATAGTTTTGATATTTGACAGTTGACTAATCTTTTTTATCGGTTTGTTCATGCTTCAGGTCCTTTTTGGATGGCTTTTACCATGATACCTATCTCGGCAATGAATAAAATAGTGAAAATGGCCAGAAAGATGAAGAACGTCGTTTGTACCGCTCCTGCAGACAGGTTGGATATGGCGGCATTGACTGGTAACAAATCCTGGATGGCCCAGGGTTGCCGCCCGGACTCTGCTACTACCCACCCGGCCTGGCTGGCTACGAGGCGAAAGGAATGCTCCATAGGGCGATTCGGTGCAGCCATCTTTGTCCGTACAGTTTATTTTTCCATGACAGGAAAAGAACCAAGGCGAAAAAAGCAATGAAGTACATCCCGAAACCTACCATAATCCGGAATGTCCAGAACGAAAGTCCTACATTCGGCACAAGATCGTCAGGGTTTTGAATATAACCGTAACCGAAGTATGGCATGTTTTCTTCCAATGTGCGGCGGGACGCGTCCATCTTATCTTGGTCGCCGTCCTTTTGAGCCTGCCGGAAATCCGATAAGGCCGCGATTGCCATTTTACCTCTCGCGATCTTTTCTGTGGCGGACAGAGCCTTGGAGCCGTCGTTTGTCGTATGTCCTCCCGCCAGGATGTTGTGGATTCCCGGTACGTAACCGTCGGGATTCCGTGTGGCCAGAAAAGACAGCATAGTCGGGATTTTCCATTCGCCGACTACCGTTAACGGCTGTCTTGTTCCACCTTCGTAAAGTGCTTCCATTGCAGCCAGTTTCATCGGCTGGTATTGTGCGACTTGATAGGCGGATTTATCTCCGCTGTATAGTGTCAACAGTGAGGCGACCATACCTGTACATGCTGCAATTTTCATACTGGCCAAGGCGAATTCCTTCTCACGCCGTTTCAATAGGAACCAACCACTAACCCCAATGACGAACACGGCCCCTACAATCCAACTGCTGAGTACTGTATGCAAGAATTTCATTACGGCTACAGGCGAAAAGGCTACGGCGAGGAAATCAACCATTTCATTGCGTACCGTTTCGGGGTTGAATACCATCCTACGGGATATTGCATCCATGAATTGGCCACCAGAATCCACCAGGCAGACAAGGTAGCTCCCAGGCCGGTGAGCCATGTAGAAGCCAAATGGAATTTCTTGCCTACTTTGTCCCACCCGAAAAACATTACGGCCACAAAAGTAGCTTCCATAAAGAAGGCTACGATGCCTTCAATGGCAAGCGGGGCTCCGAAGATATCACCTACGAACCAAGAATAGTTGCTCCAGTTCGTACCGAATTGGAATTCGAGAATCAGTCCGGTCGCTACTCCGATGGCAAAATTGATTCCGAACAGTTTCATCCAGAAACGGGCTGTTCTTTTCCAGAAATCATGACCGGAAATGACGTACCGTGTCTCCATAACTCCCATGATGACAGCCAGTCCCAGCGTGAGCGGAACAAACAGCCAGTGGTACATTGCCGTCAGGGCGAATTGTGCTCTTGACCAGTCTATCATTGTCTCCATATTGTCTAACATAAGCCTTGTTTTTATTTCAAGATTAAGGATGAATAGCTCTTTCTATCAGTTCATTTCCTACGTAGTCTTCCTTTTCTTCGGTCGATTTGCCTTTGAGGAAAGGCGGGAAGAAAAAAAGTTTCAGGATAAAGAACATAATGAAAAGTTTGATTAGAATCACGGCCCACAACGTACGTCCCAGCGTCATACTGCGGAAACCGTCGCGGTAAAATCTCCAAATTCCGATGATTCCTTGTCTTATCATAGTGAATGTATAAGTGTGATAAGGCAAAGGTAAGCAAAAAACAGTTGGAAGCGGGTGCCGTGAACGGATTTTTTGCTAACTTTGGATGAAAATAATATAAAAGACGTTGTATTATTATGGTGAAACATATCGTATTATTTCAGTTGGCTTCTGAAATGGAAGCCGAGCGTAAGAAAAACGTGATGGATGCTTCAAGAAGGGGATAGAGGCCCTGCCTGCCAAAATCCCGTTTATTCGGAAGATTGAGGTCGGGTTGAATGCCAATCCGGAAGAACAATTCGACATCGCGCTCTACAGTGAGTTCGACACGATGGACGATGTAAGGGCTTATGCGGCCCATCCGGCTCATTTGGCCGTAGCGGCTTTGCTGAAGGATTGCAAAAAAAGCCGTTCGTGTGTGGATTATGAATGCAAAGCCTGACCAAGGAGTCCTTGCATGCTGGACGCACCCTTCCCCTACATAGGAGTTTTGCAAAAAGAGCCTTCATCCTTCAGGATATATGGTAATCCGTTCATAATATTGATGTTACAGGCTGAAGGATGTTTCAGGTATCTTTCAGCCAAGCTCCATTTCATTTGGCGCAGAACCGAAAATCGTTCGCCTGAGATTGAAAAATCATTTGGCTGAGAACTTTTTATCGCTTTCCGCAATGAACGGAAACTGAAGGATTCTTGAAACATCTTTCATTCTGTAACGTGTTATGTAATAGCTGCTTATCGTGCTGCCTGAAAGATGAAAGGTCTTTTTAAAAAACTCTTGGGGGGATGGCGGATTTTTGCAGAACGTCTGTAGTGGAACTTATCCCTTAACACACCATCAATAACAAAATACGCCATGGAATCGTACAAATCAAACCGACCTGAAAGCAAGTCTTTATTTACAGCCGTCATGACACTATCGGTTGTTTGGTTTTTCATCAGTATCATACCTCTTTCCGCACAAGAACGTGTGGACATTGACACCCTATGGTATCGTTACCATAATCCAGAGCAGGATCATTATCCGGACTTGCTTCCCGAAGACTGTTATATGGAATTGTACTTGGAAAACGGTATATTGAAGAAAGGGTACTTTTGGGGAACGACTGACGAGTTTGAACAAGCTCGTGAAGGCTACGAGTGCGGCTATTTCGTCATGCCCATGACGGATATAAAACAAGACAAAGACTCCATTTCATTCCGTTTGGACATTGTCACGACCTCAAGCGGTGAAAAGGTCAACAGTTTCGTTAAAGCCCCCATCGACCGCCATATTCATTCCTGGCAGGAAGCCATGTCGCGCTATCAGACGTGGGAACCCTTTACCGACCGGATGGAGGATGAGATACAAATGAGTATCTCCTTTGCCCGGTGGTTGGAAAATGACGTTGTACGGTACGGCATGTCTCCGATGAAAGATTCTATAATAGTCAAGAACCTGACCTGTCCTTACAACGATAAAGATAAAAACGGTCGGGTTTTCGTCTTGTTGAAAGATAGGGCGAGACTGTAAAGAAATATCTGTAATTATGAAACATGCCATTCTAATCTTAGCCCACAAAAACATCGGCCAGCTATGCAGGTTGGCCGGATATTTCGAAAAGGATTGCGACGTATTCATCCATATAGACAAAAAGCAACCCGTCACACGCGAAGAGGAAGAAAAGTTGCGTAGTTACAAACAAGTGAAAGCCGTTTCGCGTGAATATGACGTGAACTGGGGCGGCACAAGTGTATTGGAAAGCGAAATGCACCTGTTGCGCATGGCTGTGCAACGCAGTGATGCCGATTACTTTCATCTTATCAGCGGGCAAGATTACCCGACTCGTCCGTTAGATTATTTCCTGGAGTTCTTTAACCGGAATGCGGGAAAAGAATACATCGGATACCTGCATTTGCCGCATCCTAACTGGGAAGACAATACTTTCCGCCGACTGCAATATTATTATCCATACGACTATGCCGCAGGCAAAAGGAATCCGCGCGGGTGGGTCAGGGAACAGGTAAGGCAACAACAGGCCAAAAGGGCAAAACGCCCCATTCCCGATGAGTTCGACCATCTGTACGGCAGTTCGCAATGGTGGTCCATTACCCGAAAGGCAGCCACCACCTTGTTGGACTATACCGACCGCTTCCCCTCGCTTTATGGCCGGATGTGGATGACTTTCGCACCGGAGGAATGTTATGTGGCCACCGTATTGGTCAATTTAATAGATAAGGAAGACATCGTGCCTTGGAACCACCGCTTTATCCGTTGGAAACATGAAAACGGCAACCGTCCCGCCAATTTGGGATGTGAACATTTCCGTTACCTTTTGGAAAACGAATACCTTTTCGCCCGTAAAATCGAACTGCCATGCAGTACGGTGCTATTGGACAGGATAGACCGGTATCTGCTACAAGACAGGGAGATTGGCCTGACAAAGACCGGCGGTTGGACGTATGACGGTTTCCTGAAGTACGGATATAACAAAACATTTTGCGATTTCGTCACGCAAATGTGGTGGGACATAGGGGCACGGACGGGGATAGACATAGGATGCGGTGCCGGTTACTATGTCTCGCAATGGAGGAGCCGCGGACTTGCGTTTGCCGGATATGACGCGAATCCCCGTACGCCGGATTTGTCCGGTATGCTCCTGCCCGAAGGGGATGCTGTCTGCGAAGTGGCAGACCTCACGGAAGAACTGGATATTTCCACTCCCTTTGATATCGTGGTATGCAAGGACGTGCTTCCCTATATCCCTGAAAAATCGGCATCCACAGCCATACGTAACCTCGCACGCCTATCGTCGCATTTCATCCTGTTAAGTTGGAACGTGCCGGACGCCGTGGCCGCTTTCCCCCATAGGGACATGACAGATGAAGATATTATCCTCCACTTTGAAAACGAAGGCTATACCGTAGAAAAGTATATGACGGCCAGGCTTCACGTCGTTTTAAAAAGGAAAGACTGCTGTGTGCTCATCCGACGGAATTTACCACTCATCAACTACTGAAACAACTGCTTTTCATAAGAAAAAGAACTGCCGATATCGTTGCCCAGTGATAACTTCTTCGTAATTTTCTTGCGAATTTGTTGTTTATTTGCAGATAATAATTTAACTTTGCCACAAATAAAAGAGAAAATGAAGAATATTGCAACACGCCACCATCATCATCCTAACGGTTAGAAATCGGTAGGCTGTCCCGTGTGTGCCAATAGAAGGATAGAAATGAAGGCTTGCCGATATGAACGGTGAGCCTTTTTTGATAGTTTAAGAATACTTCATTAAAAAAACAGATATGCTTAGAATTGCAGTACAGTCGAAAGGACGTCTTTACGAAGACACCATGCGCTCCTGGCGGAGGCCGACATCAAAGTGAGTTCATCCAAGCGCACCTTGTTGGTGCAGTCCTCCAATTTCCCCGTCGAGGTGCTTTACCTGCGCGACGACGATATTCCGCAGTCCGTGGCGGGAGGAGTGGCCGACTTGGGTATCGTGGGCGAAAATGAATTTGTGGAAAGAGAGGAGGATGCCGTGGTGGTACGCCGTCTGGGTTTCAGCAAGTGCCGCCTTTCGTTGGCCATACCCAAGGCTGTGGATTATTCCGGCCTTTCTTGGTTCGAGGCAAGAAGATAGCCACTTCCTATCCCAATATCTTGAGAAAATTCATGAAGGAAAACGGAGTGGAGGCGGACATCCACGTCATTACCGGTTCTGTGGAAATCGCGCCCGGTATCGGGTTGGCTGACGGTATTTTCGATATCGTAAGCTCCGGTTCCACCTTGGTAAGCAATAACTTGCAAGAGGTGGCTGTCGTCATGAAGAGCGAGGCGTTGCTCATCGCCAACCGGAATATGGACGATGCCAAGAAGGCTATTCTGGACGAATTGCTGTTCCGCATCGAGGCGGTAAAGAGTGCGGAAGACAAGAAATACGTACTGATGAACGTGCCGTCGGACAAGGTGAAAGATGTCGTGTCCGTATTGCCCGGAGCCAAAAGCCCCACGGTGATGCCTTTGGCGCAGGAAGGGTGGAGCAGTGTGCACACCGTCATCGACGAGTCCCGCTTTTTGGGAGATTATCTCCAAACTGAAGGAGTTGGGAGCGCAGGGCATTCTGGTCGTTCCCGTAGAGAAGATGATTCTTTGAGCCGGACAGGTTGGTATTTTCATATCAAAAAGAGGAGGACAGCAAATGAATGTGATAAAATATCCGCAAAAAGAAGAATGGGACGAACTGTTGAAACGTCCCGTAATGAACGTGGACACGTTGCGTGAAACCGTATGCAGGGTGTTGGACGACGTGAAGACGGGCGGCGACCGCGCCGTCATGGCCTACGAAAAGCAGTTCGACCATGTGGAACTGGAGCGTCTGGCCGTCACGGAAGAAGAAATGGACGAGGCCGAACGTCTGGTGTCGCCTGAACTGAAGGAGGCCTTGCGCTTGGCGCACGACAATATAGGGAAGTTTCACGCTTCCCAACGCTTTGAAACGACGAAGGTGGAAGTCCGTCCCGGGGTGACCTGTTGGCAGAAAGCCGTTCCCATAGAACGGGTGGGGCTTTACATACCCGGAGGGACGGCGCCGCTTTTCTCCACGGTGCTGATGCTGGCCACACCGGCCAAGATTGCCGGATGCCGTGAAATCGTGCTTTGCACGCCTCCGGGGCGCGACGGCAAAGTGCATCCTGCCATCCTTTGCGCAGCCCGTGTGGCTGGAGTGAACCGCATTTTCAAGGCGGGCGGCGTGCAGGCCATCGGTGCCATGGCCTACGGTACGGAAAGCGTGCCCAAGGTGTACAAGATATTCGGCCCCGGCAACCAGTACGTCATGGCGGCCAAGCAGCAAGTGTCGCTTCATGATGTGGCCATCGACATGCCCGCCGGACCTTCGGAGGTGGAGGTATTGGCCGATGCCGGTTCCAATCCGGTGTTCGTGGCGGCCGACTTGCTTTCGCAGGCCGAGCATGGCGTGGACAGCCAGGTCTTGTTGGTGACGACCGACGAAGCTTTGGTCGGCAAGGTACAGAACGAAGTGGAACGCCAGTTGGCTGCCCTTCCGCGCAAGGAAATCGCGGAGCAGGCATTGGCCCACAGCAAACTCGTCGTGGTGCGTGACATGGACGAGGCGCTGGAACTGACCAACCGCTACGCGCCCGAACATTTGATTATCGAAACGGCCGATTACATGCAGGCCGCCGAACGGGTGGTCAATGCAGGCAGCGTGTTCCTCGGTTTTTATACGCCGGAGAGTGCGGGGGGATTATGCTTCGGGCACAAACCATACGTTGCCTACCAACGGTTATGCCACGGCTTATAGCGGTGTCAACTTGGACAGCTACCACCGTAAGATTACGTTTCAGGAACTTACGCCGCAGGGGGTCCGTGCCATCGGTCCGGCCGTGGAACTCATGGCGGCAGGCGAGCATCTCGATGCACACCGCAACGCCATGACCGTAAGATTGGAATCCATTAAAACCGAAATGAAATGAGCATGAAACCTTTGCAAAAACTGGTGCGCCCGAACATCTGGGCGCTGAAGCCGTACAGTTCGGCCCGTGACGAATACAAGGGTGCGGCGGCTTCCGTCTTTCTCGATGCGAACGAGAATCCTTACAATGCCCCGTACAACCGCTATCCCGACCCTTTGCAACTGGAGGTGAAAGAGATGTTGGCTCCCGTCAAAGGCGTGAAGCCCGGACAAATCTTCCTCGGCAACGGCAGTGACGAAGCCATCGACTTGGCATTCCGGATTTTCTGCGAACCGAAGACGGACAACGTGGTGGCGATAGCTCCTACTTACGGTATGTATAAAGTGTGTGCGGACATCAACGACGTGGCCTATCGCCCCGTATTGTTGGACGACGGTTTCCGGTTGGATGCTGGCAAATTGTTGGCTGCTGCGGACGAACACACGAAACTGATATTCCTTGTCGCGAC
>ENA-OQDM01000706-OQDM01000706.1-human-gut-metagenome-genome-assembly--contig:-NODE-706-length-17416-cov-2.363757_pt1 | contig 17416 bp, 17 predicted proteins | sample MGYA00242772_ERZ504605 | MGnify/ENA primary metagenome ERZ504605 (study PRJEB26092, sample SAMD00036348) | human gut metagenome | host: Homo sapiens | study: EMG produced TPA metagenomics assembly of... | reverse complement strand
CATTCTCTGTATTCAGCAAGCTGAATCAGATTCCTTCTTCACTTTGTATTCATTGTATCAGACTATTCTTCATATTTCAAGTGCATTTTTCGTAAAATACATCGTTTTTTCTTTAACATGCTCTTAACTTTCTCAAAAACATGATAAGTTTCATTGTATTCCCGATTCCCGATCATATTTCCTCCACAGAAATAACTCCTTCCTGCTGTCTTACCTCACGAAATACAGTATGGCGTGCTTTCCATTTGGCAGCCTCCATTGTTGCCTGGATCACCACACTCTGTGTTTTGGATCTCTTTTTGATGATAACTACGTTGGAGATCATGATGTCCTCTTCCCGGAGCTTCTTTATGACCATACTCATCTTGTCTTCATTTTCAAACTCCATATATACGTCATAGGTATTGGAATGCTCTTCCACATAAACCTCTATATATTTCGCATATTTGAACACCAGAATAAGCCCCAGCGTGGTAAAGATCGCACCGCTGTAAAAGCCGATTCCCACAGCAAGTCCGATACACGCAGAAGTCCAAAGACTGGCTGCTGTTGTAAGACCGGATACATGTCTCTGTCCGGTCACAATGATAGTTCCCACTCCAAGAAAACCAATCCCGCTGACAACCTGTGCGCCAAGTCGTGCAGTATCTCCGATTCCTGCCCCATTAGAATATACATGGATAAAATCGCCCGTCATCATAACCAAAGTTGCCCCCATACAGACGATCATATGTGTTTTTACACCTGCCACACGCTTCTTCATTCCACGATCAATACCGATCAGACATCCAAGAAACATCGCAAGAATCAGCCGAAACAGCGTCGATCCCATATTTAAAGTGTGCAAATAATCCGATATTGCATTACATGCTCCGAGAATTCCGCCCATAAATTTGCTCCTTTCCTGTTGTAACATTATTTTCTGCCGGTGATAACGCCAATAGCGCATCACTTCATTTTGCCTTGCACGAACGCCGCAGGCCACACTCACTCCATTCGAAAGCTGTCTAGTCAGCCGGACTCACTCCGTCCGTCTCACTACGCAGTTTTTCATATGATCCTATACCCCGGATATACATGATCTGTAGTCTCACAGCATGTAAAACAGCAGGGATACCGGCGCCCAGCGGCGGTATCCCTATCTGTTGCTCTATCTACTGATCAGAGGGCATTCTGATTATTTAATAGACTCGTTATAGTTCTCGATCGCTTTGTTTACAGAAACTGCAAGCTGATCAACAGCGTCCTGAGTTGTAAGCTTGCCATCATATACCTGCGGCATGATCTCGTTGAATGTAAGACGGGCTTCTGTCTGTACACCTGAGAGAACACCTGCTGTATTGCAGTTTACAGGAGAATCCTTCAGCTGGTTGATAGCTGTCTCGAAGTTCGGGTTTTCTTTGAGGTAAGCCTTCATATCCTCTGTCTCATAAGCTTTCTCGTTGATCGCAAAGTATCCTGTACCCATGGACCATTTAGCCTGTACATCAGGAGTTGTGATGTACTCGATGAATTTCCATGCTGCATCTTCGTTAGCTTCGTTGCCTGTATCTGTAAGCCACAGGGATCCACCACCGATGATAACACCGCCTTCATCATTCTGCTCGATTCTCGGAAGATATCCTGTACCAACTTCGAACGGAGAAGAATCAACTGCATTTTTCAGGATAGCAGTAGACTCGATGATCATACCAACCTGTCCGGAGAAGAATGCTGTCTGAGTATCTGCTGTTGTTGTTCCGTAATCTTCGAAATATCCGGAATCATACAGCTTTTTCCACATATCAAATACTTTCAGGCCGCCGCCGTTGGAATCAAAATCAACAGCTGTAACTGCCTCTTTACGTCCATTGTCATTGTTTCCGTATGTTACACCAAGTCCTGCAAGCTGCTGCTCAAAGAACCATCCGTAAATAGCCTGTGAATAACCAACCGGAGCTGCTCCGCTCTCTACGATCTTCTTGGCATCCTCAAGAACCTCATCATAAGTTGTTGGCGGAGTTTCAGGATCAAGTCCTGCTGCCTCAAATACGTCTTTGTTGTAATACAGCATAGGTGTGGATACGTTAAATGGCATTGCATACTGCTTGCCGTCTACGGTATAGTAGCTGCTGATAACCTCCATAACAGAGCTCTTATCATAGCCTGTGCTCTCAAATTTGTCTTCTACAGGAATGACAGCACCACTGTCATACATGAACTTTGTTCCTACGTCATACATCTGGCAGACATCCGGAAGACCGGAGTCACTCTGCATAGCAGCTTTCAGTTTTGTGATGGTATCATCATAGGTTCCCTGATACTCAGCTTTAATCTCAATCTCATCCTGGGATGCGTTGAAATCATCCACGATCTGCTGAAGCACCTCACCGTTTGTGCCGCCCATTGCATGCCAGAATGTAAGTGTTGTTTTCTCAGCTGCACTTACTGAGCACGGAGCTGCCAGAGATGCAGCCATGATTCCTCCTAAAAGAATCGCCATCCATTTTTTGTTGTTCATATAGAAACCCTCCTTTTATAATGGTCCGACCCGCCCCAATACAGGTCGGACAAATTAACATTTTTGCTACTTGCTCTTATGTGATTGGATCAACCCTTAACAGCACCTGCTGTCAGACCACTGATCATCTGCTTCTGACCAATGATAAATACAAGGATCGACGGAATCAGGATAACCATAGCGCCAGCCATAACCGGTCGGAAGTCTGTTGCCTCAGCCCCCTGAAGCATACCAAGACCGATCTGAACCGTTCTCATATTTACACTGTCTGTTACAAGCAGTGGCCACAGATAGTAGTTCCAGCTCTGAAGGAATACATAGATGATCAGAGCACCCAGTGATGGTTTGATAAGCGGAACACCGATGGTATATAAGAACTTGAAATTTGTACATCCGTCAATCTCTGCCGCCTCATGGATCTCCTTCGGCAGTGTCAGGAATGCCTGACGCATGTTGAATACTGCAAAAGCTGCTGCTGCATTAGGAAGGATCAGCGCTGCGTATGTATTACGGATACCCCAGTCAGCAATAGTCAGGTAGTTTGCGATGATGATCGCCTGGCTCGGGATCATCATGGTTGCCAGCATAATATAGAACAGGACCTTTTTGCCTTTGAACTCCATCATTGCAAAAGCATATGCTGCAAGAGCACCTGTAACGACCTGAGCAAATGTGATAACACCGGATACGATCAGTGAGTTCTTAATGAAGGTAAAGAACGGTGCAAGCTGAAATGCTCTTGTGTAGTTCTCGATAGTCAGATGGGACGGCCAGAACTTTCCGCCGTAGATCTCCTTCAGATCCATCATACTAACATTGAAACAGTAGATAACAGGAACAATAATAATAATTGCAAAAATAATATTCAGCGCATACATCGCCACTTTTACATATGGTTTTTCTTTCATCAGTAGGTCACCTTCTTTTCCAGTCTAAACTGCAGTGCAGTCAGGATGATCAAAATAACAAACAGAATTACGGATTCTGAACAGGCCACACCGAAACGGCTGTTGATAAATGCCTCCTGGTAAATCTCATACACGATAACGTTGGTACTCTCTGCCGGTCCGCCCTGGGTCATCATCTTGAACTCTGCGTATGCCTGTACGGAGTTGATGACATTGATAATGAGAAGGAAGAACAGTGTCGGAGAGATTGACGGAATCGTTACATGGCGGTGCTTCTGGAAGAAATTCGCTCCATCCAGGGCAACGCTCTCATAAAGCTCAGCCGGTACACTCTGGATTGCTGCAGTAAGGTAAATGAAATTCATACCGATCGCCATCCATACACTAACGATCGTAACTGCGATCAGTGCATATTTCTTATCTGTCAGCCATCCGATATGAGTTCCGAGCGCCCTGTTCAGGATACCCAGAGAGCTGTGGAAAATAAACATGAACACTACAGATGCCGCTGCTGCGGAAATAGCCATCGGAAGTGCATATACAGTACGGAAAAATCCCTTTGCCCTGATCTTCTCTGTACTGATGATCGCCAGTATAAAACCGAGCACAATAGAAAGGATAACTCGCATAACAGAGAATTTCAGTGTTGTCACCAAACTGTTAAGGAACGTTCCATCTGTAAAAATATTCGTATAGTTGTCAAGTCCTACATACTGTGCCACCTGACCAAGAGGTGTGGTTCTGGCAAAGCTCAGCTGGATCGTCTTAACGAACGGCCAGAATACAAACAGTATAAAAAGGATCATTACAGGAACCAGATAGAGATAAGGCTCCACTGTCCTGAAAAAAGATTTTTTACTTTTCATTGTATATCACCTGCTTTTCATAAATTTACGTACTACCGATCAGCTGCATCATCACGATATCTCTGTCCCCCTGACAGTGCTGATCATGTTGCTCATTACACATTCTGCTGAAAAACATTTCCGTTATATCTTCCAGCAATTACCCCAATACATTAAGCAAAACTCTCATTTACGTTCTGCTGTCAAAAATGCCCTCTCACTACCCTCCTTTGTATTTGCGTATTTGTTATCTTTACCAACTTTTTACCAAATGATAACATATTTCTTACATATAATCAACAGCTATTTCTCTATTTTTCAATATTTCTTTATTTATTTTATACAATTATCATTTAATAACAATTGTTTTTTTATCTATTTTATACAATTTACCGCACCCCAATAAGGCAATCCATTCTGATCACCTTCCATAAAAACAGATAAAAAAATCGGCAGAAAATAACACATCCTTCGATGTATATCTTCTGCCGTTCTCTCTTCTCAATGGCATCATCTGTTTTTATACAAAACAGACACAATCTCAACTTGTTAATCCAGATTATACAGTAAAATCCACTATAAATCAAGACCAAACACATATTTTTTATGCAAATCTTATAAATACTTTTTTCACAAGCAATCCATTTCATTACACGGAAATTGTCTTTAACTCACAGCTGTTGTGGAACAATTACACTTTTTTCTTCCTGTACCAGGATATTAAATACAAAACTATACCAAAAATTATCAAAAATGGAGCAACTGCCACCAAAACAGTTGTTAAAAGTATCACAATTAACGCTGCAATGGCGATCACGATCGCCTTCCCATACCATGTACTCAGATCCAGTTTAAAGCTTCTTGTCTTTCCGGCACTGCTCTCCGTCCCATTATCCGCATAATCATCTGCACCGTAGCTCTCTTCAGAATAACCGGACTCATCATAAACAGCTGCACTGTCATCTGTATCAATCAAAGTCTTGGCAATCAGCCTGGGATCCCCAGCTCTGCCAGAACATCTGATTCACTTCGGCCGTTCCGGACCTGAGACTGATGAGAATCCTCGATAATACCGCACATGAGCCGCAGCTCTCCCCTGGGTCATCTGTCCGGACAGCTGCCCCCGTAAAACCTCAAGAAACTCTCTTCTGCTCATAAATATGTCAAACCTTTCTTATGAAATATAATGAAAAAAACAAAACTCAAAACAACTCCAGAAACATCACCTTGAAAACTTCTGCAAATTCTTTTTTATTACTCTCTTAAAATTTTTCTCATTATACCATAACCCATAAATTTAAATCAGAAACAAATCATAAAATTTTGATTAAAAAATAAAAAATCATAGTACAGCGCAAAGGGCGGTTCATTTCCGGATGCCGCCAAAGCCGCATTCGGAAACGAATCGCCCTCCATGACGTTCGTTATGCCGTCAAAAATCACTCAACATGAACAGCCCCTGTACTCCTGATATTCATCGGATAGACATTTTCCCTTCCAACATACTGAGCCATATAGTCCACATACGCATCTGCGTTCTCGATTGGAAGCACGCACATGATAACTCCTGCAAAACCACCACCATGAACTCTGCAGATACCAGCACCGATCTTATTCAGAAACAGCTTGGTAAGCGCCAGACTCAACGTAATCTTCTGCTCCTTGCAATTCTGTAGAGAATAACAGTTCTGCAGCCACTCCCAGGAAGAATTACCAGACTCTTCAAGAAGGCGCAGGAATCCCTCACCGTCTTTATTCTCAACAGCCTTCACAGCATCTGCAACACGTCTGTTCTCTTCATAAAAATGCATCGCACGAAGAACAGCACGGTCATTCGGAATATCCTTCACATGTGCCAGAAGATTCTCCATACTGGACTCACAGAGAAGCTCTACGCCCATAGCCTTCGCAGCCTCACGCATCTCCATAGGAATAGAGGAATATTCCTCACTGAGATCTGCATGGCCCTTACCGGTATTTACGATCACAAGTCTGCAGCCCATATCCTCAAAGGAAAATGCAATCTTCTCACAGCTGATATTCTCTTTATCAGAGAAATCCAGAAGGATCGGGCCACCGGCAGCACAAGCCATCTGGTCCATCAGACCGGAAGCCTTTTTCCAGTAAACATTCTCAGCATACTGACCTGCTCTCGCATACTCGCCATACTCCAGCTTACCTTCATTAAAGAAATAATTGGTGATCGCACATACAAGCATCTCAAAGGAAGCAGAGGAGCTTACACCTGCAGCGGCAATAACCTTGGTGGAAACATAAGCGTCAAATCCACCGGTAGCATAGCCTTTTTTCTGCATATACTCCATAATACCTGCAACAAGAGCATCTGTACCTTTTGTATAGGTTTCTGTGCTGAGCTTGTCAAGATCAACAACTACTTCCTGTTTGTAACCCTCACTGATCATATGGATCACATTGGTTCCGTTTGGATAAGCAGCACCGATGGTATCCAGATCAATACTTGCCGCAATGATCTGACCGCCGTTATGATCAACATGGTTGCCAATGATCTCCGTACGGCCCGGAGCAGTAAAAAACTCTGCCTTCTCATGATGATATTTCTTCTCGAAATTCACAGCAAGATTGGTATAACGGGCGCTGCTCTCCTCTGTCTCGCCATAGATTTTTTTCAGCACTTCTGCTGCCGGAATTTTAATTGTTCCCATTTTTTCTTCCTCCTGTTATATAGTTTACACCCCAGATCCGGAAGAACCTGAAAAAATCTTCCGCTCTGTCACGCTTCATGGTTACTGTTCACTCCGTTCTCAGCAACACACTTCGCAATGCGCAGAATATCACCAGTGAATAGTAACGCTTCATGTACTTTTATTATAACAGTCCCGTCTTTTCTGTCCATAACAATTTTGTGTAAAAACCGTATTATTTTGTGGTGATCCCGGAATATCCCTTTGCATTTTCTGCCTTTTCTGATAAAATAAATTCCACTATGAAAAGCAGATATACACTTCAGAATCCGCGCACAGAAGGAAGGAGGTAACACCTTGCAGATCATCACAGATCCCGCCGGAAAAGAACTGAAAAAACACGGAGACAGCTCCTTCCCATTCCTGGTAAGCTACGAGCGGCTTTCCGGCTATGAGACCGGTTCCTTTCTGTGGCACTGGCATCCGGAGATCGAGCTTACCTATATAAAAAAAGGCGAAATGCTCTACAAGATCAATCAGAATACCTTTCACCTGAAAGAGGGACAGGCAATCTTTGGCAATGCCAATGCCCTTCATGCCGGATATATGTATCAGGATCAGGACTGTCAGTATATCCCCATAACCTTTGACCCCAAACTGATCTACGGATTTTCGGGAAGCCTTCTTTTCCAGAAATATACAGAACCGATCCTCCGAAGCTTTTCCCTGTCCGCTGTACCGCTTGATCTATCCTGTAAATGGCATTCCGAGGCCATAAAAGATATCCGTGACATCATCGACCTGAACTGCAGCCGGGAACCCATGTATGAATTTGAGGTCATCGCCAGACTGCAGCACTTCTGGAAGATCTTGTATGAAAATACGATCTCCCGGGCAATTCTTCCATCCGGCCAGGATGAAGAAAACTACCGCCGCATCCGTCAGATCATGTCCTATATCGCAGAACACTACTCTGAAAAGATCCTCCTGAATGATGTTGCAGACCTGATCCACTTAAGTCCCAGCGAATGCAGCCGGCTTTTCAAAAAATGTATGAATATCACTCTCTTCGGATACATCCAGGAATACCGCATTGAACGCAGCCTGGAATATCTGGAAAATCCCTCCTGTTCTATTACGGAATCAGGACTGCTGTCCGGTTTTTCGGACTCTAATTATTACACAAAGATCTTTACGAAAATCAAGGGCTGTACACCAAGACAGTACAGAAAAAATCAGGAGCTGTGACATGCTCCTGATCTTTAACCGTTCAGTGCTCCATACCTATGAAGCAGAACAATATTTATCTGTGAAAATGGCTGTTATCTGAACAACTCTTTCATTGCCGGATACAGTTTGCGGAATTTCCGGTATTTTTCTTCATATTTTGCAACCAGCTCCGGTTCCGGTTCTACCGTATCTACTACCCTGACCAGCTTATTACAGATCGTTTCCACGTCTGGGTATTCACCGCAGCCTACTGCTGCCAGCATTACACCGCCCATGGACGGGCCTTCCTCATTCTCTGGCACATCCACCTTCAGGTTCATCACATTTGCAATGATCTTTTTCCAGAGAGGGCTCTTAGCTCCGCCGCCGCATATCTTGGTGCGCTCAATATGGATCCCGAGGCTTCTTGCAACCTCAAGGGAATCTCGAAGTCCGAAAGCAACTCCTTCCAGAACAGCCTGGGTCATATCTGCTCTCGTGGTATCCATGGACATTCCGAAAAATACGCCTCTTGCATCCGGATCGTTGTGCGGAGATCTTTCTCCCATCAGATACGGAAGGAAAAACACCTGATTTTCGCCAAGCTTTTGGATCGGTGCCTGCTCTGCCGCAAAATCCTTTGTCTTAAGGATCTCCTCTGACCACCATTTGTTGCAGGAAGCAGCGCTTAACATGCATCCCATCAGATGATAGCTTCCATCTGCATGGTCAAAGGAATGCAGTGCATTGTTTTCATCTACTCCGAAATCTTTGCTGGAAATAAAGATCGTACCAGATGTTCCAAGGGAAATGTTGCACTGGCCATCGCCAACCGTTCCTGTTCCCACAGCTGCCGCAGCATTGTCGCCTGCACCTGCTACAACCTTCACATCTTCTGAGAAGCCAAGCTCTTTTGCAACTTCCGCTTTCAGGTTTCCGACTACCTGCCAGCTCTCATACAGCTTCGGAAGCTGTTCCTCTGTGATATGGCAGATCTCAAGCATTTCCTTTGACCAACAGCGGTTCTTCACATCCAGAAGAAGCATACCGGAAGCATCGGATACATCTGTGCAGAAGGATCCGCTCAGGCGATAGGCAAGATAATCCTTCGGAAGCATGATCTTTACCACTTTTTTAAAATTCTCAGGCTCATGCTTCTGCATCCAGAGGATCTTTGGTGCAGTGAAGCCTGCAAATGCAATGTTTGCGGTATACTGAGAAAGTTTTTCCTTTCCGATAACCGTATTAAGATATTCCGTCTCCTCACCGGTACGGCCGTCATTCCAGAGAATCGCCGGACGGATCACATTGTCATCTTTATCCAGAGTTACAAGACCATGCATCTGACCGCCAAAACCGATTCCTGCTACTTCTTTGCGGTCAATTCCTTCTGTAAGCTCTTTGATCCCTTCCATGCTCTGGGCGAACCAGTCCTCCGGATTCTGCTCAGACCAGCCCGGATGGGGGAAGAACAACGGATATTCTTTTGATACGATGTTGCAGATCTTTCCGGATCCTTCCATAAGAAGAAGCTTTACAGCGGAAGTTCCAAGATCAACGCCAATATAATACATAGTAATTTTTCCTCCTGTAAATACAGAAACCGCAGCTCTCAGTTCGCAGCGCCTGCACGCCTGAGAGCCCGCGGTTTCTGAATCGTATTTAACCAAATCAAGAAAGTCCCCTGCGGGGTTACGAAAAGCAATAAGCAGCGAGTGGAGACTTGCTTGTATCAGGCAGCACGTACGGATGATCTTACCTGCCTGTTTTAATTATCTCCAAGGATTCTCTGTCGGATATCTCACGCCTGCCGGCTGATTGTAACCGATCTCTTCAACCGGTACACCAATGTATTTGAACACCTCGAAGAGAGCTTTTCCGTGATGTCCGAATGCTACAGCACCGTGATGCGGGAATCCTCCCTCGATCAGCACGTGACGGTAGAAACGTCCCATCTCCGGAATTGCAAATACACCGATAGCACCGAAGGAACGTGTTGCAACCGGAAGAACCTCGCCGTGTGCGATATATGCACGAAGCTTGTTGTCCGCTGTACTCTGCAGACGATAGAAGGTGATATCTCCAGGCTTGATATCTCCCTCAAGAGTTCCGTTTGTAACCTCGATCGGAAGGGATCTTGCCATGATCATCTGATATTTCATCTCACAGAAGGACAGCTTGCTGGATGCTGTGTTTCCACAATGAAATCCCATAAAGGTATCCTGAAGTGTATAGTTGAATTTTCCTTCGATAGATTCTTTGTACATATCCTTCGGAACGGAGTTATTAATATCAAGAAGTGTAACGATATCATCACTTACTACCTGTCCGATAAACTCACTTAATGTACCATAGATATCAACCTCACAGGATACCGGAATGCCCTGTGCTGTCAGACGACTGTTTACATAACATGGAACAAATCCAAACTGTGTCTGGAATGCAGGCCAGCATTTTCCTGTCAGTGTTACATATTTACGATATCCTTTGTGATCTCTTACCCAGTCCTTCAGAGTCAGCTCGTACTGTGCAAGCTTCGGAAGGATCTCAGGTTTCTTGTTTCCCGCACCAAGCTCTTCTTCCATCTCTTTTACGAGCGCCGGGATCCTTTCATCACCTTCATGCTTGTTGAATGCCTCGAAAAGATCCAGCTCTGAGTTCTCCTCGATCTCAACGCCAAGGTTGTAAAGCTGTTTGATCGGTGCATTGCAGGCAAGGAAGTTTGTAGGACGCGGTCCGAAGCTGATGATCTTCAGGTTGCTCAATCCCTCGATCGCTCTTGCGATAGGAAGGAATTCATGGATCATATCCGCGCAGTCCTCTGCATCACCTACCGGATACTCCGGAATATAGGCTTTTACATTACGAAGCTGCAGGTTGTAGCTTGCATTCAGCATACCGCAGTAAGCATCTCCACGTCCCTGGCAGAGATTATCCTGTGTTTCCTCAGCTGCTGCGATAAACATCTTCGGTCCCTCGAAATGCTTTGCAAGAAGGGTCTCAGAAATCTCCGGTCCGAAGTTTCCAAGATATACACAGAGTGCGTTACAGCCTGCTTTTTTGATATCCTCCAGAGCCTGGACCATATGGATCTCACTCTCTACGATACAGACCGGACACTCGTAGATATCCTTTGCATCGTATTTCTTTGTGTAAGCGTCTACAAGAGCTTTTCTCCTGTTTACGGAAAGGCTTTCCGGAAAACAATCTCTGCTGACTGCAACGATTCCGATCTTAACTTCTGGCATGTTGTTCATAATCTTCATTCTCCTTTTTATATCCGGCAGATTTTCCACCGGTGATATTATTGTTCGTTTGTAACTATTCACTTCACCCAAAATCAGTCAAGTGTGATATTTTCACCCTTCAATCCGTTGAATGCGCCTTCGATCTTCGCATCCTCATGAGCGATAAGCCATTTATTTCTGGCTGTCATCAGACCGTCCTCTCCGTCCCCTGACATCGGAAAATCAATCTCTGTGTTGGTTCCTCTCGGAAGAACAACTACACACTGAAATCCACTCTCATTCACATGACACGGTGCATAGTGGAGCGTTGTGGCATAAACCTCGATCCCAGTTCCTGCCGGTACCAGAAATGCCTCCACCTTTGAGGTATCGTATGTAAGATCCTCTTCTATATCCTGCTGATGTCCGATAAGCAGTACAAGATCTGTCACTGCTACATTGATCTCGGAATTCCATGATATTCCAGGGCATTCAGCTTTTTTATTGTGACCATTGCAATATCCGATCTGGACAGGTAATCCACCAAACGCTCTGTTTTTCAGCTCTTTTTCCACATCGAGAGCTTCCAGCTCCTCTGCTGACGGAACATATACCACATCCTCCGGAACCGGTGTATGCTTCATCTCCTTCAGAAGCGGACCGAAATTGTATCCCTCCAGAACCTTTCCGTATCTGCGGAAAGCCGGATCTGTTACTTTCTGAATTTTCACGATTTAACCCTCCTTACAAAATTACTGTTTCACAGCTTCTCTGTATCTTCGTTTTGAACTGAAAAAAGCAATACCACATCATGGTATGCTTTTCGCCGCTTTTCTTGACTCATTCATAGCACTTTTTTGACATTTTTATGATTCTGACGCTCCACTCTTCCCGGCAGGATCCCGTAACGCTTTACAAATTCCCTGGAAAAAGCCCTGCTGCTTGCAAACCCGTTGTCAAGTGCGATAGAGCTGATGGTATGATCTGTATGCAAAAGCTCCTTATAGGCGTATGCCATGCGGATATCCTGTAAATATGTCTTAAAATTGACCTTCGCATATTTCCGGAACATTCTTGACAGATATGCATCGGAATATCCGAACATGGCTGCAAGTCCGGAAAGCCTGAGATCCTCCTTGTAATGCTCCCGCATATAAGTGGTTATTTTTGACAAAGCATCCAATCTGCGGCTGATCTTCAGCGCATTCTCCTCCACCTCTGTTTCCCTGTATGCGGAAACCATAAGATAAAGGACTTCATAGAACACTGCCCTGATACGGAATTCGTACCCCGTTTCCCCGGATACGTACACCCGGTACATCTCCCGGATCAGAGAAACCATCCGCCTGTCTGTTTCCTCAGACTCTTCGTTTCTGCTCCGAAAACGGATGAACCTCTGAGCGGTAAAATAATCCGAAAACTGCTTCAGCGGGATCTGCAGTACGATGGTCTCATTACGTACTGGCGCCTGAATAGAATGTACTTCATTGGAATTAATGATCAGAAACTCCCCTGCCTTCAGAGGATACTCGTTCTCATCGATATAAAAATAAAGGCTCCCCTCCATCACCGCAAAGATCTCGATCGAAGTATGCCAGTGTTTTTCCCGTACATAATTTCCGTTTCTTCCTTCAAAAAGAAAAAGCTTAAAAGGAAATCCTTCATTGGGAATGATCAATTCATGCTGAAACTCCATGCTCCTTCTCCCTTTCCTGCTGTCCGGTCTGGACCCGGCGCATCATACTTCCATAAAAAGCCGCCAGGATCTGCTGAAATAACGTTCCGATCATAACCGGAAATAATGTTTCCGCCGGAAAATACGCTCCCGCGATCACCGCACCGGCGCTGATGTTCCGCATTCCGGAACCATAGATCATGGAAACCGTTGCCTCTTTGTTCTGTCTTGTAAGAATGGCAATGATCCAGCCGATGGCATATCCCCCTGCTGCCAGGACCAGGATCGCTGCTGCTACCTCCAGCCGTTCTCCGTTAAGATGCTTCATATAAGGAGAAACCTTGGAAGAATTGGAGGTTACCACAAAGATCAGGCACATTTTTGAAAAAGGTGCCAGCTTTTTCGGCCAGGTCTCCATAACCTTTCCATGGCTGACTTCATTAAGACACATGGCAAGGACTGCCGGCAGAGCGATCATGAAAACCAGCTCCTTCATCATTCCCACAGTATCCATTTTTACGCTGGAGCCCACCAGGAGCTTCAATACTGCCGGGATCAGAAAGGGAGCCAGGATCGTATCGATCACAACCAGTGAAAGTGACAACGGACTGTTTCCATTATAAATGGACACCCACATCAGACTGATCACCGCTGCAGGTACGGAAAATTCCAGCACCATTCCTGTGATATAATTCATATTGCCCGGGAACAGAAGATGTCCCAGACCGCAGGCGGCCACCGGTCCCAGCACATGAAGGATCAGCAGCATCAGGATCAGCGGAAGCGGCCGCTTAAACACATCTGCTACATCACGGAACCTGGATTTCAACGCACCGATAAAGGTCATAAATGCAAAAGCATACGTCACATAGGGCACGCCATGCTTCGCAATATCCGGAAACAGTACCCCCGTAAGCAGACAGGCCGGCGTCACAAAAGCCATCCATTTCTCTATAAAGCTGTTAAATTTTTCCAGCATATCACACCTCTTGTTTATCTTTTTTTACAGTTTATCACAAAAAAACAGCGGTGCAAGAAAAAAATCCCCTGTTTTATAGCCGATTCCGGACAAATATGATATGATAGTACCCATCCAAAAGCAACCTGAAACCAGGGCGGACTACAGATATCCGCCAAAATGATCATTTTTTATGATCTGGAAAACGAGGCAAAAATGATTTCTTTAATTATACCATGCTTCAATGAGGAAGAATCCCTTCCGCTTTTTTACCCGGAAGCCACTTCTGTCCTCAGGCAAATGAACTGTGATTATGAACTGATCTTTGTGAATGACGGTTCCAGAGACAGAACCCTTGAGATTTTAAAAGAGCTTTCCGAAAAGGATCCTCATGTGATCTATCTTTCCTTTTCCAGAAACTTCGGAAAGGAAGCTGCCATGTATGCAGGCTTCTGCAATGCCGGCGGCGATTATGTAGCAGTAATGGACGCTGATCTTCAGGATCCGCCATCCCTTCTCCCGGAAATGCTGGAGAAGCTGGAATCCGGAGAATATGACAGCGTTGCCACCAGACGTGTCAGCCGTGACGGAGAGCCACCTATCCGGAGCTTTTTTGCCCGGAAATTTTATCAGCTGATCAATAAGATCTCGGATGCAGATATTGTGGACGGCGCCAGAGACTTCCGTCTGATGAAGCGCAGTATGGTGGATGCCATCGTCTCCATGAGTGAGTACAACCGCTTCTCCAAGGGAATCTTCGGCTGGATCGGTTTCCGCACCTGCTGGCTCCCCTACAAAAATATCGAACGCGTAGCCGGTGAGACCAAATGGAACTTCTGGAAGCTGTTTAAATACGCCGTCAGCGGCATCATCAATTTTTCTCAGGTACCGCTGACCATCGCCTCCTGGTTCGGAACGACCATGACCGGTTTTTCCTTTCTGGTCCTGGTAGCCATCATCGTCCGAAAGCTGATCTTCGATGATCCGGTCCCAGGCTGGGCTTCCACCATCTGTGTCATCATCTTCATCGGCGGCCTGCAGCTTTTCTGCCTGGGTATCATGGGACAATACATAGCCAAAACCTATATGGAGGTCAAGCAGCGCCCCCATTACATCATAGCAGAGTCCAACAAAAAGGACTTTACACCCATACGTTGATTTTCTATTCTGTCGGCAGCTCGACCACCTGATATTCGTGGCCCAGCGCCGGCAGGATTTTTTCTTTTACATCACTGGTCTTCATCAACAGAGTGGAAGTATTGATACACGGATGGCATCCGAAATATTCTTCATCCAGGACTTCTTTATCGATCACCAGGTGTACCTTCTTTTCTTTATCAAAGATCAGTCCCATCAGACTTAAGGACCCCGGGGTAATGTTCAGATATTCCTCCATCTGCTCTCCGTCTGCAAAGGAAAGTCTGGCTGTTCCGATCTGTTTGGACAGAAATTTTGTTTTAAACGGCTTCTCTCCCGGCATCAGCAGCAGATAGAAATCCGTTTTCTGTCGGTTGCAGAGAAAAAGATTTTTGCATATCTGCGCCCCCAGAATCTGATCCACTGCCTCGCAGGCCTCCATGGTCATCAGTGCTTCATGATCTGCTCTTTTATATTCAATCCCAAAACTATCCAGAAAATCGTACACTGCGATTTCCTTCTCCAGACGGCCCTCGGTGTTCTCCGGTCTTCCTGTATAGACTGTTTTGTCAATTCTTGGTTCTTCCATGATGTCTCCTCCGTTATTTTTACATTCTCATATGTGCAGGTCTTAGTCGCAGCATATTACGCTTTACTGCTTCAACCGTAACCTGCCGATTTGTTTAATCATAGCACACCTGTAACAAATAAGATACTCCGGATTTCCGTCTGACTATTGACGATATCAGCCTCGGATGCTATACTCTCAGGCAGAAAGGGAATGAAGTTCTCCCCCGATCTTTATCGAAACCGCCAATGAGCTGATGACTTCTGTGCAATGCACGGGGTTACCAGCTTTTTTTGATGGATTTTTCAAAACGGGGAGATTGAAAGGAGTTACTATGACAAAAGAAACTATCCAAAAAGAACATCGGATCCTGCAGCTGAAATATGCTGTCCTTGCAATGGTCGTGGGAATCTGCGTCGGGATCGTAGATACTATCTTCGGCCGGGGCCTGCTGGCGATCTCTGCTTTTCGCACTGCACACTGGCGCTGCCTGCTGCCCTTCCTGCCTCTGGCCGGACTTCTTATTGTATGGATGTATCATCATTTCAGCACCTTAAGCTTAAAGGGCATGTCCCTGATCTTCGAAACCGGGCAGAAAAAAAGAGACCAGATTCCTCTGGCCCTTGTCCCTCTGGTAATACTCGGCACCTGGATCACTCATCTCTTCGGAGGAAGTGCCGGCCGTGAAGGTGTTGCCGTGCAGATCGGTGCTACACTCTCCCACGAGGCCGGACGCAGGCTGCATATCCGGGAAAATAAGCCTGTCATGCTGATCACCGGTATGGCTGCCGGTTTTGGCGGTCTGTTCCAGACGCCATTAGCCGCTGTATTTTTTGCCATGGAGGTGATCGTTGCCGGATATCTTGAGTACGATGCGCTGCTGCCGGCACTTATCGCCGCATATACAGCCTCCTTCACTTCTCATTTCCTGGGACTGGAAAAATTTGCTGTGGATATCCAGGACACCTGGACTGTGACCGATCTCCGAAGCATGATCTCTCTCATTGCTCTCGGACTTGCCTTTGATCTCGCCGGACGATGCTTTTCCGTACTTCTTCAGAAAGCAAAGAAATTATTCGGGGAAAAAATCTCAAATCCGCTGATCCGCATCGGTGTCATGGCCATTCCACTGGCAGCTCTGCTGTTTGTGATCCACGGCGGACGCTACACAGGTCTTGGAACCAATCTCATCTCCGCTTCCTTTGCCGGAGAAACGATCTACGGATATGACTGGATTCTGAAGCTTCTGTTTACTGTATTTACACTTGCCATCGGTTTTCAGGGCGGCGAAGTGACACCACTGTTCTCCATCGGCGCTTCCCTTGGAGTCGTCCTAGGTTCCATCCTCGGGATCCCTCCGATGATCTGTGGGGCACTTGGCTACGCCGCAGTATTCGGCAGCGCCACCAACACCCTCATCGCCCCGATCCTCATCGGCCTGGAAGTTTTCGGCACCCGAAATACCCTTCCCCTCATCCTGGTATGCATCCTCGCTTATCTGATCAATGGAAATCACTCCATTTATGGAGCACAACAGAAGGCGCTTTGTAGGTTTGAGGAGTAGATATGTACATATTTTTTATTCGGTCATGGCTGACTCGGTTGTGGCCGAATAAAAAGCGGTACTTTTTTAGATTTTTTCTTGCATACGAGAGCAACTGCCAATGCAATAAACATTAATATTGTTATAACTCTTTCGAAAATGCTCAATATCAGATTCGCCATA